>Ga0179593_1600174_pt1 | contig 17014 bp, 24 predicted proteins | sample CZODoug2_1_08_16_FD_185931 | JGI IMG/M metagenome (GOLD analysis project Ga0179593, IMG submission 185931) | Vadose zone soil fungal communities from Angelo Coast Range Reserve, California, USA - CZODoug2_1_08_16fungal (PacBio error correction) | ecosystem: Environmental > Terrestrial > Soil >...
ACGCATTCCTCGATTCTGGGCGCCTGGGCGGGGAGGGAGAGAAAAAAATGGGTTGACTCCTCAGGGAAAAGATGGTCCACCTTGAAGGTGTCTTGCTGCGGCGGAAAGGGAGGAAGGAAAAAAAAAGTCCCGGTGAACCAGCCGCTGGACGTGGACGGGGGGACGAAAATTTTCGAGGGGGGGAAGGGGGGGAGATTTGGTAACGGAAAGCGAAAGTCAATTTGGCCACTTCTGCGGGGGGCCGAAAAAAGAAAACAGGGAGGGGCCAAGGGGCGAGAGGAGGCCTTCCATGTTGGTCCGATGCCAGGGGCGTAGAGGGGGATGCCTTTCCGGCGAGAGGGACGGGTCAATTTTGGATCTTCGGCCGAAGAAAAAGGGCGCGGATTTTTCCGAAGAGGAAGAATGGGAGAACTTTACCAAAAGGGGAACCGAACGGGATTCCAAGGGGACGCCGCGGCGCGTCTTTCCGCTTGCGGGGAGGGCGCGACAGGATCTCAAGAATTGGGGCCCAGGAAAAAGTCCACAGCTTCAAAAACGAAAACGCGCGCACTAGAAGCTAAGAACTCTCTCTTCTGGGAGGAAGACCCCGGCGGGAAGTGGGAGGGGAACTGAGCACCTATGCTCGACAAGGGAAAGTCGAAGTTCAAAAAGGAAGACCATGAGTTGCCTCCTCAATACCCACGTGGGGGCGGGGGATCTCAAACACCCGCGTGATTGAGTGAGAGGGTTCTGTTGATGTGCATCAGAAAAAGCCTTGGAAGGAGCCACCCGGTATGCTATCGGGGAAAGAAAAAAAAGATCTTTCCACAGTGAAGGCTATCATTCTCGGCCAGAGAGGAAAAGGGAAAAGGAACAGAAAAGGTGCCAACGCGGCCCATTACACTTCGCCACTTCCTCTTCCCCCACATCCGGGAAAAAGGGAAGGGATATGTTTCAAGAAAAAAGAAGACAGCGATTCTTCGGTTTTTTAACACTAACGGCCAGAGTCTAGGGCTCTCTCCACGTGCGATTCAGTACTTAGTGGCTTCTTTCCGAATCTAAGGAGAAAAGGGTTGGTGGAAAGAAGAAAAGACGAGAGAAGAGTATGTCCATCAGGGTGGCGCAAAATGAAGGAGGGAAAAGACATACTCCTTATATCAACGTCTAGCTTAAGGGAAGCTACTTTTCTCTTTTTGTTGGGTCCCAAGGAACGATCGAATAGCGAGGGGAGGGCAGCAAGGGGGCTTCTCTTCTTTCCTTCAAGGGAGGGGGGGACCGTCCATCATCGGGAGGCCAGAAGCAGAAAGAAACATCTCCCTTTAAGCCGATGTCCAAGAGAATGAAGGGTACATCGTTTATCTGAGAGGGGAAGGCAGATCTTATTGACCCCTAAGAAAGGGGGGGGGAGAACATACTCTTCGAATTTCCCTGGGAGACAAAGAGGGAACCGCGCAGCTCCGAGCTCACCCGAGGAAAAATTTTCCAGGCCCAAAGCAAGCGATGTCCTCGCGGCGATGAGAGAAAGAGAGGCTTTGGAAGGGCGGTCTCATCATCGGTTGGGCGCGAAGGGGCGGCTGGCATCCCAGAGGGGGAACATGTTCGGTGGAGAAGGAAGAAGCGACGGAGAAAAAAGTGAAGTCGCTTTCAAAAAAGAAGAAGTCCCCGAAGTGAGGACAAGGCCTTTTGTCTTAAGGGGGTATCGTTAATCGCAGGTCCAGCCAAAGGAGAAAAAATATCTACTGGCCGAAAAGAAAAAAGGAGGGAAAAATGTCCGGCGTCCCAAGGGGAGGAATCTGCTTGTTCAGAGGGGCGAAAAGTCACCGAGCTGATCACTGTCGGAGAAGGGAAATGAGGGAAGAAACGTCTGACTTGCAAAGGGGAAAGCGATTGCCGGGAAAGGAAAAAAGGTGCCCTATAATCGTAGAATTGAGAAGGAAAAAAGGAGGACGTGCAAAAAGGGAAGGGGGAAACTTTCCAGGAGCAAGGAATCCTCCTTTGCGGCGCGACGTGAAAGGTCAGGTTCCGGGGGGGAGGGAAGGGAAACAGCTTGTTGCGCGGGAATTCCTTCCATCTTCTGACTGGCTTCGTCAATCCATAAGGGAAAAAAAAGAAATGCAAAGGAAAGATCCTCTTCCAGGGGGCGATTTGAAAAAGAACGTTCACCGACGAAAAAAAAAAAAGTCTACCCGCGTGCGGGAGAATTGAAAGGGGGCCGCGGAAGTCTCGTGGGCGGAGAGGGGGAGGGAACGCGCTGCAACCTTCTAGGAAAGAGAGGGTGCAAAAGAGGAGATGGACTCCGGGCGGTCCAAAGAAGGGGAAGTAGCTCTGCGACCGCGAAAAAAAGGGAGGGCTGTATCCGCTTTGTCGAGCACAGCGGAAAGAGGCTGGTCTATGCTGGGTAAGACCTCAAGAAAAAGGAACTGACGCAAAAAAGGTCATCGGCGCCAGAGGCGGCTCAAGAATCCTCGAGGGAAAAGGAGCGGGAGCCGTGAAGCGGGGAGATCGCTGTCAAAGGCAGGTGAGAAAGGACCTCCTCCTGCTGGCCGATTTCCACGCGGATCAGGAAACACCAAAAGGGGGAAGAGGAAATCGCGTGGAAATCGGGAAAGGAAAAAGAAAACTATGCCTTTTGCCAGCGAGGGAAGGAAGCTCAAAAAAGGGGGACCTCGAGGCTAGGCCCCATAAGCTGAAGGCCGCATGAGGGGAAAGAAAGGACGTGTGTCGGGGACTCTTTACGTAGGAAGAAAAATTACTCCCCATAATAGAAGAAGAAAGTCAGGGGAGGGAAAAAATACCATCCATAATCCTAAAAGTCTACAAAAATACCTTTATTACAACGCGAACTAAAAAAAAACTCAAAGCTCCAGAAAAGGGGTGCATCTCTTATCCACCCGGAGAAAATATAGAGGCGGGAAAAAATCATCTCGTCTCGCAAAGGGAAAAAAAAGCACTCTGGTAAAAAAGAAACCCCGATATAGGGGGGTATCACCACTCCAACATCGGAAAAAAAAAGGAACGAAAAAGATCACATTCTCGAGGGGGGGGCCATTTATTACTAAGTCCATCTACTGATCTGGAGGAAAAAAGAACTCTCTCGGAGGAAGAGGCACTCATCACCCCGGAGGAGCACCGTTCTGAATGTGAAGAAAATCGGGAAGGGGGGGGGGGTTTGCCGTCGAACGTGCATGCCAGAGAAAGGTCCCTCCTGTCACAAGCTGTGAAAATCGGCGTCCTCACTGAAGGGATGCCGAAAAGAAGAAAAAGGGACGTTCGCAAGACCAGAAAGAAAAAAGGAATTTCGAGGCCGGTAACGAGAGATCGGGACAAATCGGGAGGGGCCGTATGATCTCTTGCTCAACTATCCGAAAAGAGGATCCTCCCCCCCTTCCCTGATGTGGACAAAAGGGGAAAAGTCTCTCGTGCTCCTCCTTCCGAAAAAGCCACACTACATCGGCACCAGAAAACAAAAAGTGATTTGCCATCGCGCAAAAAAAACCATCCTGAGGGGAAAGCAACCGCACGCGCTTCAGAAAAAAAAAGCGACTCCCTCTCGATGGGGAAAGGGAGCTCGTATCTGAGCGACCCTGGAAACAGTCGGGGCCCCAGGGAAGGGGGCGAACGTACTCTTAGGGAAAGGACTCTCTGCTTCTAGAAGGAGGGGGAAGCTCTCCGGCGACGTGAGATACAGGAAAGGGAGCCATCTCCACGTCAGGGCCTCCTTGAGAAGAAGGATTCGAGCGGGTCCACTCGATGATCAAGAGCCAGAAAGGGTTTCCCGCTCGCGTGAAGTGCGAAAAAAAAGAGGCGGGGCCGTTTTCTAGAAGGATGGATCGGCCCTCCTCCAAATCCCCCGAATTTTCCCCACCGAAGAAAAAAAAAGAAGTCACATCAGACCATCGGGACGGAAAGACGGTACACGTGGCGACGTGCAGAGCGGAAAAAATCTGATGTTCTGGAAAAAAAGGGGACCGATCTGGAAAGACGCCGATCTCTAAAAACTCAGGAAAAAAAATCACCCGCCGATTCACCTTCGACGAGGGGAAAAGGGTGGCAATCCTCGATCGCTCGACGCAAAGAAGGACGGCAACTCCATGGGAAAAAAAGAGTAGCCCAGAAAAGCGCTCGGTGCTCATTCAACGAATCCGCCAGAATCTCGAGTGAATCGTGCGCGAAAGCTGGGGGAGAAAAAAGGCTGGGCCCACTGAGGGAAGCCTCCCGCGCCTCCGAGCCCGCGTAAAAGTCAGGAAAAAACGCCCCGCTCACATGGAAAACACCATCCGCGCCCCGGTGCAGGAAAAGATCAGCATCACGAAAAGCCGCCGAATTCCAGATCAAAAGGCCACCTGGCCAGTAAAAAAAGGGCCGCCCTGGTGGGAACGAAAGTGTCAAGAAGAAGAACCACGTTGACGTAAGAATCGCAAAGAATTCGTTGTTCAACCGATGGAGGGGGCGCCAGGCGCAGGCCTCCAAGGCTAGGCGGGAAAGAAAAGCGCCCAGGCTCAGAAGAGCGCGAGGCCGCCATCTCTCTCAACAACACAAAAGAGAGAGATGCGTGCGCAATTCGCAATATCGAAAAAACGGACGGGGGGGCAGGGGGAGGAGGGGTCCACCTTGAAGGTGGCGGCGGGGGGGGAAAAAAGCCCCTGTGCCTGACGTCCCAGGGGGGACGATGGGGACGATTTTCGAGGTTTCAGGGGGAAAAAATTTTTGGACAACGGCTGCCAGAGAAAAAACCAGGGCGGCCAAAAAAAAAAAAAAGGAAAAGGCCTGCCAGGTGGCCGTTCCCTAAGGGAGAAAAAAAAGAAGGTTACTTGGACGGTTGGCAAAAGGTCCGCCGGCGATGACCAGCACCGGAAAAGGTTGAAATCCGAGATGACCACGCTAGAAAAAACGTGACGCGGGAGACGGGCGGCGGGGGGAGGGGGAGCGAAGAAGTGGTGGCAAAAAGAAACGCGGGAACGCCTCCCAGCGGCGAACCACGGTGAGAAAAAAGCTGGCGGAGCCCGATTTTTCATAGCAAAAGGGGCGGGGTATCGCCGCTGGAGAGCAAGTCATAAAAAAAACCTTGGGGACAGGAGGATAGAAACTCGTCGAGGTGAATCGTCGGGTGGGGGGCTAAATTGGAAGAGCGCCCACCCGGGAGGGTTCATCCCAGAGAGTGCCGTGAACGGATCTGAAAAAGGGGGGAAAAAAAGCCTCATTTTTCACAAGAAAACGAGGAAAAAGGTCTCCCGATGGTTCTTCTGTTCCTGAAGTGAGTCTTTTGCAAAAATCAAAACGGGGGAAGAAAAAAGGCGATGCAATTTCCGGAAAAGCAGTGATGTGTCCGCGGGCCCCCGCAGGCGCATCGTGAACTTCACGCGTCGCGGGGGACGACAAAAAAAAGAAGAAAGAGCACAGGGGGGGGGTCCCTCGCTACAGGAAGGGAAGCGCTTCTTCTTCTGCTGAAAAAAAGAAGGCGGGCCGTCATACGGGAATGGAAAAGAGACGAGGAAAGGAAGCTTCATTTACAAGCGGGGGAAGAAGATCGTATTTACCCCTCAGATCCCCTCAAGGAAGGGATCACTTCAAAGGATCACCCTAATCCCTCCGGAAAGGGGGAAAGGAGATGTCCTCGCTGCTATTTTAAAAAGGAGCGGGAGGAAAACCAAAGGTGATGGCCGGTGCGGATGGCAAGGAAGGGTGCCGATGTCGTTGTGGATGGACAAAAAAAAAAGCACGCTCGCCTTCTCCTTCGAGAAGCCAACCCGAGAAAAAAGGAAGCGAGCAGAGAAAAAAGATCGCAATCCATCCCAGGAAGAAAAAAGGGCCGCGCCCAGCCCTATCGCGCCGGAGCCGATCACGGAGAGGAACTTCACCGAGCTGATCAAGGGACCTCCTTTCCAGGGGGATTTTCCTCTCAGCAATTCGAAAGAACAGCTTGTGCCCACGTCAGGCCCAGCGAAGAAGGGGGCAGAACGAAAAGGTCCGCGGTGCGCCATCAAAAGACACGTGGTTGATGTGGGGAGCGCGTTTGGAGACGTGCGAGGGAACCGGGCAAACACTCTTCGAGGCGGAGCTGGAAGGTCGCACAACCTTAAGGAGGAGCAGATTCAGCTGCCAGGTTGTACCGAGAATCTCTCTCCAAGGGAAGAGTGGCGGCGCGCGAAATTTTTTTCATAACCATACACTGTGACTGGGGAGGGGGTGCCGAAATCTCGTGGGAAAGGACTCACCCTTCTCGGAATCAGGTAGGCCTGTTTGGAGAGGGGAGAGAGGGTCCCTCCCCGGTAAGTATAGGGAGCACACCGCGCGGGAGAAACGCTTTTTTCGAAGGAAGAAATTCGGTGGGGAGGTGGGGAATTCCTTTAGGGGGTAAATCCCTCCTTCAAGACGGGACCAGCATACCCGAGGAAGGGAACTCCTCATCCAAAGCTCCCGTACGCGTGAGCTTATAGGAAAACCACCTCTCTGGATCGGAAGTCGTCCTCCTCCGGTCGCATGTAGAAAGAGAGAGGAAAGATAGAGATTCTACCTGCGAGATCGGGAAGTATGCTTTGCCAGCGATATGGGACCTCCCTCTCCCGGGAAGGGGGAAGAGATGTCTCAGCGAGGAGAAATGAGGGTATTGCGACTTGTGTGGGGGAAGGCTGGACGTCGATATTGGGGGGGAGGAAACAGAAGGAAATAGAAAGCCTCTCTTGTAGAAAAAACCCTCGAAAAAGCCATACTCCTTCTCTGGGGGCGGGAAGGGATGACAACGGGGGGGGGACCATCTCCTCTCCTATAAGGGGAAGAGGGCCCGCGGATAAATTTTCAGAGGGGATCAAAAGAAGCCTTCGTCCGCAGGAAATCCAATCTCTTCTCGCAAAAAAAAAGAAAAAGCCGGGAGACGATATCGTAGGGGGGGAATCAAACTAGGAGAAGGGAAGTTGCGCCCATGGATGAAAAGCCTCGAAGAGCTTTAAGGCCAGGAACAAGCTGCTCGCGCTCGCGCACGGAAACCAAACCAAACAAGGCGGAAGGTGCCGGTGAAAAGGCGGTTCCGCACAAGAGTGCATTCGGAGGGGAGATAAAAAGAACGGCATCGCTCAAAGGTCCTACCTGCTCGAGGAGAGGGGAAAAGCGGCGACATAAATGGTGATCGTTCGAAATCCCTACAAGTTCGAGGCGGGAAGAAAAGGAGATGTCGGGCTGGGAGAGTGGCGATGATCTCTCGCTTACGCCACCCAATCGGGGCGGGACCGAGCAGATAAGCGAGACCTGCGGCAGGAGGACTCGACCGTCAGGATTGCAAGACCAGCCGCTGATGCGACTCCGGGGGGGGGAGCGCTTCGGCTCGCAGGAACATAAAAGACCCTCGGAGAAAGAAAGGGAAGCGGCGCGACCTTTACCAGGGAAAAGGGGGAAGACCCCGTAACTTCTGCAAGCCGTAGGGCGAAAATAAAGAGCGATCGAGAAAAAGGCTACGTGAGAAGGGGGGGGACTTCCATGTTCTTTGCAGGATGGAAAAAGGAGGGGAAGACCAAGTGTCTGAATCAGAATCGCTAGGGAAATCAGCTAGTTACCCAATATCAAGTAGTCCCTTATGAAACTCACTTCGGAAAGAGGGCGCCACCCTGGTCCTTGCATACTCTGAAAAGGATCGGCACAACCGCGGGAAAAAAATGGGATGGATCGGGGTAAATCGAAAGGGGTGCAGCGTGGAGGGGGGTACTATTGCTCCATGCTCGAATGCACAAGGAGGGGGGGGCCGATGTTGAGAATCGGAAACCGGGGACGTAGGAAACGGCGTCGTTCAAAACGATCCTTCTTCATGGAAGGAAAATGGACTCTAGAGGCGGACGCGAAAGGCCGTGCCCAAAAGAAAATCACCCGCCGATTCACCTGAGGAGGGTTGGCATAAGATTCGACGAAAGAGTCGTGCAAACTCATGGGCGGAGTCGCCGCGCGCTACCCTACCGAGGGAAAAAAAACCGCCTCGCCCGCCGGGCTAAGGGAAAAAATCAACCAAAAAGGAAGAAATGGGAGGCTGTTCCGCAGGAAAATGAATCACGCGCTTCCTGAAAAACGAGGCCTCCCGCTCCATCAGGGGAAAACAAGAAGGTCAGCGCCCTCCCCCGATCAACAGAGAGCCCCTTTGCTGGTCATCGAAAGGACCCCGTCCGAGACCAAGCGCCAAAAGCCCGGTTCCAGTAAAAAGAGAGAGCCCAGCGGGTGGCCAGGAAAATGGTGCGGCCGAGAAAGGATTGCTTCACCTCCCCTCAGGAAAATGGAAGTAAGCCAGTCAACTCGGGACTCGGCCAGGGGCGAAAAAGGGCCCGTCCAACTCAAGGTGGACCACGGAAGAAAAAACCTCGCCCGCGGAGACTAACCCCACGGACGGAAGGACAGGGAAAGGAGGAAAGAGAGAGATGCTTCGCAAGGGGCCGCTCTTCTTGCGCCTGGGCGAAGGGGGGGGGAAAAGAGGGTCCCTCTTTATCGGGAAGAGAGGAGGGAGCGGCGGCCACTGTACTTGGGCCTATGGGGACCGAGATTTTACGGTCAAAAAGAGTGGCTATTTTTTTTCCACAAGGAGAGAAAGGGTTGAAAGAGAAAGGAGGAAAAGTGCTTCCACAGGCCTTCCCGGTTGCCGGGGAGGTACTTCGTTGCGTCTGGGGGGGGGGAATAGGGGGGGGGTATCTTCGTCGCAGGAGAAAAGGGGGCTCTGATTTTGCCCAATGAGGACCACGCTCTCGTGGCCCAGAAACGCCTGGAGACGGAGAAATACGGGTCCGTCTAAAAGAATTGGGGGGATCAAACGCGGTCCAAACTGCGCACAAAAAAGGAGCACGATCATGGGGAAGATCGGAAAGAGCAAAAGACACCCGAGGCGCGGACCGGGAGGGGTATCGCGAAACATCCCGCCACCATGGCCGGGGGGGGGGACGGGCTCAGGGCGCCCTCGTCGGGGGGCGGTGAGGGGGAGGCCGTGGCCGGGGGCATCGGGAAGCGGAAAAGGTGCAGCGCAAGAGAAGGTCCATGAGCAAAGGAGGGGACCTCGAAAAAAAAAAAAAGAGGGCCAAAAACCTGCCCGCTTCTCTCAACGCGGTCCTCGTCCAACCTGCGGCCTGGCTTTCCACCAGTCGGGGGAAGGACCCGGTTCTAGTTCCCACTTCGATGCAGGGAGGCCCTATCATCCCGGGGAGAAAACCGATCTTGAAAACTCTCGTAAAAGGGGAAAAAAGACTTGAAAAGAAGATTCTCTGGCTCCTACTGGGAGAAGAATCGAGTGTACCTCTCTAATAGCGATGAGTGTGTCTGGAGGAAAAGGTTTCCGTCATCAGCGAGGAGACCCTTCCCTTGAGAGGAGAGATCACTTCTAAGAAAACAGCGTGAAAAAAGAGCGTATTGACCCAAAAAAGAAGCCTCTTGTCCTAATTTCCGGGGGGCAATGAAATAAACCAAAAAAAAGGAAAGGGAGGGGCGGCGATGTCCTCGGAAGGCGAGCGAATCGCGTGGAAAGGAAGGCGTCGCATCATCGGAGGGGGGGAGATGGGAGCCAAGAAAAGGGAAAAAAAGGGGAAAGGGACGTCGCGAATAGTAAGGGGGGGACTTCTCGTTCCTATAAAAGATTGCAGGCCTTTTTTTCGGAAAAGAAGCCTCTAATCTCATCATCAAAAGAAGGTCTATTTCCTCCTCAAATATAGTGGGGAGGGATGGGTCCCGTGTTAAATCTTTTTCCAGGTGGTGTTAGAAAGCAGCCGCCGAAGGGAGGGGCATCTCTCGAGAGGGGAAGACGCCTATTCCTTTGGTTGAAGGATAAAAAAAAAAGCAGAAAAAAAAAGGGAAAGGTTGGCTTCAGGGCACCGTCCATTATTCACCGAATTGCTCCATCTCGAAGGGGAATCAGGGGAAAGAAAAAAAAAGACGATGCCTCTTTGGTTCCGGAAAAAGTCCAGCTCTTCTAAGGAGCTGGGAAAAATGGTCGCAAACCTTAAAGAAAAGAGAAAATAGCAGATGGGTCTCTTCTCCTTCTTTACCTGCGTTCCTAATTTTTTCTATACTAGATGGGAGGGGCCTCGGAAGTCGAGTGGGAAGACGGAAAACTTCTTCGCTTTCCTAGGGGGTGCTCTCTCGGAGAGTCGATAAAGGTTGAGCGTTTTGTCCTCCCCTGTATTTAGCTCGGAGGCACCTCTCGAGGGGGATATAGGGAGAGGACAAAGTCTGAGGGGGAATTTTCTCCCCTCGAAAAAAAAAGGGGACGCCACCCGTTCATCTCCAAGGAAGATCGGGTCACCAGCTCCCGGACGCGGGAAGAGAAAAGTTTCACCCATCTCGCTGGCAAGTCCCTTCGCCTCCGAGGGAAAAGGGCAACGAAAGGTAGAGGAAAAGAAATTAGATATAGAAAAAAAGACGCGTTGACTCTGCCATTAGTAGGATGAAGGAAAGCCAGCGAGATTGTTAACCGAACAACAGCAAAAAGTCAGGAGGAAGCTCGAGGCTTGCCGGCGTTCCAGAAAGAGGGTAGGGAAGGACCGGGTTGCGTCAGTTTCCGAGGGGGGAGGGAACTGAACCAAAAGAGACCGCGAAAGCCGCTAGGAGCGGCTACCAGCCAGAATCAGAGAAAAAAGAAGCGGTTCTGTCTCTCTACTACCGGAGTGAAAAGGGAGGAAACCCATCCTACTACAGGAGAAAGCGCTCCCTCCACTTGATCGGAAAAAGGAGGGCACACCTATTCCATCAATCTCGGAAAAAAAACCCACAAAGAAGAGAGGTCGTACCTTTATTGGGGAAAAAAAAAAAAAAGAGGCTCTCGAAGATAAATTCGCGAGGGGGGGGGGGGGGGGGGGGGGGGGGGGGGGGGGGGGAATTGGCAAAAAGGAGAAAGGGAAGTCCTGAGAAGCTGCTCTCTCTCTCGCACGGAAAGAAAAAAGGATCAACCAGGGGGGAAAGGTGCCTTTTCTCCGGAAAAGGAACCTTTCTTCTACTTCATTCGAGGGGAGGAAGGATCCCGGTCACAAGGCTTTTAAGAAAAAAATACGTCACTAGGGGAAGAAACGGCGAAAGGCGTCTTCTACATTATCGTTTTACTTTTCGAAAGAAAATAAATTCGAGTCTTTAACTGCCAAGCGACGCCTGTCGCGGCCAGGGCCTTTTGCTGGAGGAGCTCTTCTCACGAAAAACGGAAAGGAAGGAAGTCTCTGTTTCTTCGTCTGGAGGGAGAAGGCGAGCGTGCTTCTCCTTCCATCAGGAAAAAAAAACACATCGCACACAGAAAATTATAAGAAAGAAGGGGGCGAAAGAGGGGACGCTGCAACCGCACGCGCGACAATCGCCGCGAGGACATCCTACGAAAAGAACAGGGAGGTCTTCGTTGATCTCGTCTCTTCGCGACCGGATCGACACAAAAAAGGTCGGGGAAGGAACCGGCTTATGTTTTCATCCGAGATCACGCTGTCCTAAGCTCCCGGAAGGGAGAGGACTCGGCTTCCATGTCGCGGGAGAGTGGTTTTTTTTGTTTTTTGGTTTTGGTGATTTTGTGGTGTGGAGTTTAGTTTTTTTTTTTTTTGTGGTTTTTTTTTTTTTTTATTTTTTGTGTTTTTGAATAAAACCCCACCCCCCCCCCCCCCCCCCCCCCCCCGCCCCCCCCCCCACCCAAAAAAAAAAAGACACCCCCCCCCCCCACCGCCCCCCCTCCCCCACCCCCCCACCCCAAAGACCCCCCCCCCCCCACCACCCCCCCCCTCCCACGGACACCACACTCGGGCCCCCCACCGGGAACACCCCCCACGAAAGAGACACACCCCCCCCCGCCCCTCCCCCCCTCCCCCCCCACCCCCAAAAGCCAACTCCTTTTCCCTCTCTTAGGGGAAAGAAATCTCATTCCTCCTCTCGAGGGAACCAGGCTCTGCGGAAGGGACCGGGGTAATCTCGCCTTTCTCTCTCTCGTAAGGGGGGGGAAAGCCCACCCCTTTCCTTCATACTCTGGAGAGAAGGAAAAAAGATGGAAAGAATCTTTCCCTCCGAACGGCAAATGCATCGCCGGAAGAAAAATGCAGCCGTTGACTTTTCAAAAAGCCAGCCGAAACAGAAAGGAGGGGGCGATGTGGGAGCAGCGGCACGGGAAAAGCGTGCACCTGCGGCTGGGAACTCAGGATGTTCTGGCCGAGCAAAGAAAAAGCCAGGGGGAAACAGCTGCACTTCGGAAGCGCTACCGGGTGGAGAAATCGATTCCAAAGGGAAAGGAGGAAACTAAAAAACCGAAAGCCCTCGCTGTGTTGGGGGCTCGTACGCCCCCAAGTTGGGAGGAATCATTTTCTGATGAGAGGAGGACGCCGCTCGCAGGAACATGCACTCACGCCGCAAAAAAGGAGCGAGTTCTTCGCGCTCACCAAAAATGTGATCCGTGCGCGCAAATGGGGGGGAGGGGGAAAAAAAGGCTTCGCGCGCGATCGACCCGAGACCCTTCTCCCGCGTCCACGTGAAGAAAAAAAAGGGGTGGTCATCGCCCGCCCCTAGAAACCATAAGGAAGAGCCGGGACGAAAAAGTCCACGAGACCAAGCGCATGGAAGACCGAATTCCCAGATCCTGAAAAAAAAAAAGACGAGAAAAGGGGGTGGAAGCTTCCTGGTGCGGCGCGCAGCCGTGGAAAGGGAAACACCTCCCCTCGCCACGTTCAAAAAGAAGAAAAAAAAAAGGTAAAATCGCAATCGTCCCCAGGGCAAAAAAAAAAGATTCAGGGACGGGAGGGGGGAAAAACTCAAGGTGGACCAGCGTACGTCAAAGAAAAAAGACGAACCCCACGCGCCAGGCGGCCATAAGAGCGGAATAGAGCTCAACAACAACAACTTATTAGGAGGAAGGGTAACAATGGGAGAAGGGGACCGAAGGGGACTCCGCTGCGATTTTGCGCTCTAGGGAAGGGAAGTTTGGCGTTCGTCGCGGCCTGAAAGGGAAAAAAAAGCCTACTTTACTTTTTCAAATGGGAAATTAAGATTGAAAGGGGGGGGGGGGAGGTAATCAGCTAATTCAAGGGGGGGACGTCTGCGCGCCGCCCAGGAAAGGAGGAGCCACCCTCTTGGGTGCTTCTCTATGCAGGAAGGAAGAGGGGGGGAGGGCCTTGCCCATGCGCAGGGGGAAAATTCTTCGTCCCGCAGAAGGATGGTGCCGAAGAGCGGCATGTTGAACTAGAAGAAAGGAGGGAGGCCACCCTGGCGGCGAGGGGGCGCTGGCGGCAGAGGTCGAGGGGAGAAAGTGGGATCACGCTGTCCCCACCAAAACCTCCTCCCCGCGCGGTAGTGGTGATCTCTGGAAAGAGGTTAGTAGCAAGAGAGAGGCGGGGGGAGGCGCTTACGCTTGGAAGGTTCCGCCGATCATCACAAAAAAAAAGAAATACCACCTTTGTGGCGTCTAGCTCATCTGAGAAAAAAAACCTGGGAAGGCAAAGGGATTCGCTCTCGAAGGGGGGGAACGATCTCCACCCTGTATCGAAAAGGAGCAAGAAAAATCTGTGCTTTCAAAAAGGGGTCGAGCCAGAAAGAGGGGAGGGGAAGGGAAAGCGTTCCCAGGCACTAGAACCGCCTTCTCCCACATCTCCACTCGAAAAAAGTGCCTTCTGCATTCTCCATCGTAAAAGAAAGGTCAACGACTGAAGAGGGAGGGTCCGTAGATTGGATGCGGGGAAAAAGGAAACATTGGATTTTTCCGCGGGGGGAAAGAGGAGTATGCCATGCCAGGGTGGCGCCAGGAAAAAAAACCCAGACCGGAGAAAAAGGAAAAAGCTAAGAAGCGGGGTCCCTAGGGAAAGGAAAAAACTTCCGCCTTGGTCTTCTTAAAAGAGGGGAGGCCGAAGCTTGGAGATGGCGAGACAAAAAAGGAAACGATCAGGAGGGAAGGAGCGGGGAGGATGACCCCCTCCGCGTTCCGGGGAAGAACAGGGGCTTGCTGCTGTGGTCGATGAGAAAAAAGGAAAGACCGAGCTCACCCTAATACCCTCCCGACTGGCAAGGGAAAAAAGAAAAGAGGCCTCAGGGGAGGGAAGAAGGCCGAGCGAAGCGCGTGCGGGGGGAAAAAAAAAGGCTGGCGCAGTGAGGCCGGTGCGGAGGAGGAGGGATGTGTGCCTATTTCGTGGGGGCTAGGTAAGAAGAAGGGGGCCTGTCAGCCGAAGAAAAAAAGGGGGCCTTGGGTGCGTAAGCGAAGAAGAACGCTATCGAAGAAAAAGAAAGTCACGAGTGATGGCCAAAGAACGAGAGGGGCTTGGAAAGCCTCTAACTTTTAGGTAAGCTTGGGAAAAAAGGGAAAACGGTCAACCTATCTGAGAGGGGGGAAATTAAAGGGGAGATAAAAAATTTCCGTATAGTACTCCGGGGAAAAAGAACAGCTTGTCAAGGGGAGTCATCCTCGCAAAAAGGAGAACGGGAAGGCAACCTCCAGGGGGAAAGAAACAAACCTTCCACCTGAAGTCTACTATTTTCGGAAGGGCAGCGGGGGGAAAGGCAAGGGGAGGCGGCACCTATCAGGAAGGGAAATGGCCTCTTCAATCCTGGGCGCAAAGAAAAAAGTCGCAGAGCAGCTCCCAGGACTATTGGAGGGGAAAAAAGAGGAGATCTAAAGGTTGCGAGACTATATTATTTCCTCTTGGGAAAAGAGTGGTTCTTTCTCCTCGTGGAGAAGACTACGCGGTCTTCCTCGTAGGGGGGAAGGTCGAGAGGAAAGAAAGGGAAAAGTAGTAGCAGCGCGAAAATCACCGCGCATTCTTTCTGTTATCCGGAGGGGGGGGGGAAAAGCTTTCAAAAGGAAGGGGGAGAAGTTCGCACCCTCTCGACTTAAAGCCACCCGGGAGAATACCCTCAAAAGAAAAATTGAACTCCGGCAGAAGATCTCCTTACTCTTGAAAGAAGAAGAGTGGGAATGGGTCGCTTTCCAATTCATATTTTGAGAAAGAAAATGTCCCTATTCCCTCAAAAAATCGCGAGGGTAAGAGAAAAAACACAGGAAGGAGGAAAAGATCTCTTTGGAAAGGATAAGTTCCCAACCCTGCTCGGACGTTTCCAGCTCGATTTTGAAAGGAGAGCGGACTCGAGACAGAATCTATTCTTCCGGAGGGGGCCTCATGATTGTAGGACTATTACCGGGGGAGTGCAAGAGAGGAAAGGAGGAACATCCTCTACCAGCGGACCCCCCCCCGTGTCCCGAAAAAACGCGGCTACCAAGAAGGATATAAGAGGTAAAAGGGAGAACGTGCACCGCGTGAGTCTAAGAGAAAACAGGCCTCCGAGGCGGAAAAGGGATCCACGCGGCGGAAAAAAAACGGATGCGGACAAAAAAAGAGGAAAGGGGCCGCCCGCGGGAAAGCCGGGAGACAGAGAAGTGATGGAGCACCACTCCAAGAGAAAGGAAAGGCGCGATCTTGACGTTGCGAAAAAGGGGACTCCTCCTGAAAAGGGATGAAGGCGCACCAAGCTGCTCGCGCTCGAGGGACTCGGCACCATCAACCCCGGGCGGAAAGGGAGATGGCGCACCGGCGGACGGAAACAGAAGGGGTGGGGATGCCGCAAAAGTCCTGGGCTGCGACTTCGAAAAAGATGTTCTGAAAGGGCGAAAAAAAGGACCGCTCGAGAGAGGAAGAAAAAAAGCGACCATGACAGCAGAAAAGACACCTTGGAACAGAGGAACATGATCCAAGCGGGAGGAGGGAGAAAGAGGTTATCTGCTGGTTGCTGGAGAAGATCTACTCTCGCTTCCTCCCACCCCGGAAAAATTCTTCTGGAGGAGGCCTCTCCTTCCGAAGGGGAGGCACCGCCTCGACCGGCAAGGGATTGGGAAAAGCCGCTGATGCGACGCCTGGGGGGAAAAAAGGCGCAGGAAAAAAGAGGAGAGAAGGGGGAATGGACAAGTTCCGGGAGGCTTCGGGGAGAGAAAGGAAAAGTTCATCTACCACAGCCTCAACCCGCGGAAAAAAGGAAGGGGGGCGAACCTTACTAAGAGGCGAGGAAAAAAGAGTCACGCTTGTACCTGAAGCTCGAAAGCGATGACATCGGCTGCCAAAGAAACAAGAGACCAAGGCTTCGTCTCGCAGGAGAAGAAAAAAAAGGAAAGAAGGGAAAGAGGTCGAGAGGGAAAGAGGGACCAATATCAAAGTCTATCCCGAAGGAAAGACTCCGTTCGTCTGGGGAGTTTCCCGAGAGAGAGGGGAAGACAGCTTGTCTCTCTGCTTGGAGGAATTGAACGGGAGGGATGGGATCGGTCCCGCCATACGGAAAATTGCATAGAAAGAAAGGGGAATTTTCCCCACCTCATAATCGAGGGAAAAAAGATAGTCATAGGGGAGGGGGCAGGGGGGGGGAAAAGAGGCAACGTGTCGCCGTGCCTGCAAAAGGCTGTGCTGGCGCGAAAGGGCCTGCTCATGGACTGCACAATGGGGGTAAGAGGAACATGAGAAGATGCCCCTTCCATCTTCTATAGGGGGGGGGAAGTAGACTATTGCGCCCTCGCGGTGGGGGAGAAACCAAGTTGTGTCTTCTTCGGAAGGGGATAGAGCACAAGATACCCCTACCAACGCTCCTCGGGGGGAAAAGACCCTCCTCGGAAAAAAAAATTTCTAATCAGGAGTCGGGGAGACGCGCATTTTATTCAGGAAAGCTTTGGTGGACGCGTGAGAAGAGGGAAAACCCTCTTCGGCTCGAGCCGACAAAAAAACGCAATCCGAAAAGAAAGAAAAAGCTCGGTCTTGGCCCCCGAGAAAGGAAAGCCCGCAAAGCAACATGCGCTCACGGAAAAAAACCAAGGCGACGAAGATCCCACAATAGGCAAAATGGCCAAAAAAAAAAATTCCAGATCATTCGCGGCAAAAAAAGGAAAAAGGGACAAAGCGGGGAGGGGGGGGGGGGGGAAAAGGCAAGCCGTGTCCAAATTGGGGGGGCCGCCACGTTTCAAAACGCCTCCCCCCAACGGGGAAAATAGGCCACTTCCATTCGGATGGGGCAAAGGACAGGGCCAGAAAAAAGAGACAGGAAGACACAGAGCGCTCAACCTCGCCCGCTTAGAAGAAAAAAAAAGGAGCGGGCATGCGAT
>Ga0179593_1667254_pt1 | contig 17014 bp, 17 predicted proteins | sample CZODoug2_1_08_16_FD_185931 | JGI IMG/M metagenome (GOLD analysis project Ga0179593, IMG submission 185931) | Vadose zone soil fungal communities from Angelo Coast Range Reserve, California, USA - CZODoug2_1_08_16fungal (PacBio error correction) | ecosystem: Environmental > Terrestrial > Soil >...
ACCATGAATGCTATCGCAAAAATAACGAGAGCCGACACTCCTCTTGCCAAACTTGTAACTTAAAAAGAAGTAGTTCTTATGGTGCTCAATGGCACGATCTCCCAAAGGGAAGGTGGTCAGGGGCTCATACGTGCTTCAAGTGGGATGCCGTTAAGGAAATGGTAAGTTATCAAACTTCTTCAGGAGACTGAAAGGCGTCGAATCGAAAGGGGAAGTTCGGGGGATCTCATGGAAGAGTAAGACGTAACAGGAATGGCCCTAGACACCTAATGGGTCCCCGAAGGGGAAACATCTGCTTTATCGGTGCGCTTCACAAAAGATTTTAAGAGAATGCAAAAATAAAACCTGCACAAAAAAACAAGGAAGTTGAGGACTGGGTGCATACACCTGCATACAATCAAAAAGCCATTTCGGGGCGACAGGATGAAAAGGAAAATCATCAATTTTGGCAATTTGAAAAACGGAAAGACTATTGTGGATCTAAGGAAACCTTGCAGAAAGAATGGGAACGTAGGCGGCTATCATAGTAAGAAGCCCCGTATGAACTGGACACTGCTCTGAAAGGTCAAGGGGACCATCTATGGTGTCAGTAAAAAACAGTAGGAGAAAGCGGTGGAGGGAAAGAAGTTAAAACAACGAAAGGAAAACAGTCCCCCTCTGGCAAAAGGAGAAGTACCAAAACCAGAAAGAAGTTCAATTTCCTCAGTTTGGGCGCGAAGAGAGAATGAACGAAACCCCTGCGAATTTCTGCGAGTGTGAAAAAAGAATCCAGGGTTCATACGTACGAATCGGCTCCTTCTCCAAAATGGAAGGAAGAAATGAAGCGGGGGAAGGAAGTCCTACTGGGAAAGAAAGTGTCAGGGGAGTGTTTTACCAAGGGGAAACCCAAAACAATGGGCCTATGTTGAAGGAGGGAGGACAGAAAAGAGGACACTGGATGGTGTCCCCAAAAAAAGTACGTGTGAACAAATCAAGAGGAGGGGGCAAGTAGAGGTGTGATTAAAAACAGCGAGGGGCGGGGTGGGAAATAGTCCCTTGGGAAAGGGGCGGCTAAGTTAGAGTCGGAAGTAGTACGGAGGAGAATTAAAAGAATCCAAACCGTCGAAGGGTCAGGGAAAACAGTTGAGAAATTAGTCAAAAATGGGGGCTCCTTATTTGAACAAAAGCGAACCCGCGAAATCCTGGAAGAAAACGCACTTTGACCTTGTGTTTTTGAGTCATGTCAGAAACAAGAGAAACTGACAGGCAAAACGAAGATCCAAAGAAAAAAAGTCAAAGGCAAGAGTGTCCTAGCACGGTAGCGTCGGGGGCCCAGGCAAACAAACAGGGGAGATTGTGGGTCTTGAGGAAAAGTTTTGGGGAGTAAAATGAAGCAATCGTTACTGGGGTCAAAATGGTGAAGAGTCTTCTTTTAAAAGGCAAGATTTACTCACGCCATCGCTAAACATCCGGGTTCCATAAGATGCCATCGGAAAAAGCGTAACAATAAGCATTTGAGGTAGAGAGGACAGAAAAAGGTACCTTCGTGATACTCTAACATGATAAGAGGTTGGCTCATCAAAACAAGAATGAATTGATTCAGGTATGGGTAAGGTGTCGGTAGAAGGTCAGAGAACATTCCTCTAAACCCTTGTAACTTCCTTCGTATCTTTCTTTTAGCTCACTTTGGGGGAGGTTAAGGTTTCTGAGAGGTGAGTAAGAATTTCTGTTGCACATCATCATCCAAATGGTGGGTTTGTTCCTCGGGACCAGGCCTCGGACACCGTGGGGGTGAGAAAGCCCTAGGCCAGGACCCGGTTAAAGGGGGGTTGGAGGGCCTGGACGACTGGATTCTCTGGTACAAGGGCGGAGCTGGTGCCCTGAGCCCGATTCGAACAGTTCCAGAGTTTGGGGCCGGTCAAGCATACCAGGGCTAGAAGCGAGGGTACGGACGGGAGACGAGGGGGGGGGGGGTTTCAGCGAATGCGGTCGCTCGAATTTTTAAAAAAACAGAGTTAACGGAGATGAGAAAGGCGTGGGGGGAATACGATTCCCTGAAACACCAACACGCAACGGGTGGTACCCGGCAGTCGGTTAACCAAGTTGGAATAGAATGGCAGAAAAAGTCTTGGATGCCATGGGAACCGTACGAGTTCATGACCGTTAAGAGCGATGGAAAAAGTAGTGCCGCTATTGCAACCAACCATCTCTCAGAGAATCTGTCGGGTCAGGATCCTAACGCTTTACCCTCCAAGACGGGCTAGGTTCCGCCATGTAATGGGGTTTGCCACAAATTTCTTTGCATGTTGGGGTGCCCCTCCGTGTCTTAAAAGGCTGTAGCCTCTCTCCATTGTTGCTTCTTATCTGACCCTCTGGCGTCTCCCCGGTCTTCGACCGGTTTCGTAGAGGGGGTGTGTAGGGAAATTTTGGGGGCCGGTCGGAGGTTCCCCCTTCTTGGGGGGGTGTGTGGAAATGCACGGGGGGGGTGACTTGGGCCAACGCGTCGGCAAGGGGGCTCGAAAGTTTAGAGCTGTCGGATTTCTGGGAGGGGATGAGCACATGGGGTACTTTTTGTTACGCCATCGGAGCCCTGGGGAAAGGCTCCGGTGGGCGAGGGTTGGGTGTGTGGGGAGGTCGGCGCGTCGCATCTGCCAAGTAGGGTCAGCCTCCGGAGGTCTAGAGGGATTTGCACAGGGGGGGGTCGGACCCGAATGAGCGAGTTGTCAACTGGGTCTCCTCGTGAGTAAAAGAGAAACCGTTTCCCGTTGGTTTTGATTGATAGAGCAACTCTTAGCTCGACAGATTTGTAAGAGACATTCCGGCACCTGGAAGTAGTTGATGTGGAAAAGGGCGTTCTAAGTGATGGGCAGACGACGGAAGATACAGCCTGGCGAACGGGTTTCTGATTCTAAAATGCATCGGGTAAAAAAATGGATCAGGCAGGGGGGAATGAGTTATGTCACACAGCCTCCTACAGGTATGTGATGTGCGGTTGCAAGGGGGGCTGGCCCAAAAGTAGAAAAGCAAAAGAGTCTAAGGGGGGGGGGGGGGGGGGGGGGGGGTGGGTTGGTTCGGGTGTGTGGAGGGGGGGGTGGGGGGTGGGGCGGGGGTGCTGACGGGGTAAATCTCTGGGGTGAGGGAGGGGGCTCTTTTTTGCAGGGGGCATCGCAAAAAGGAAGGGGGGGTCGCACCGGGGCGAAGGGGGGCAGAAAGGCATGATTAGGGTGGGGGCATTCCATGTTAGTTATTGCGAGAAAGAATCGAAAAGCGATTCGACGCGCCATTAAGGCAAGAAAAGAATTTTGTAGGCATACAGGTCGGTACTGAAAAGGAAAATTCGAGGAAAGGGAACAGTAAGGGTGGAACGAAGAGAACGAAGAGGGGGGAAGCTAGGGTTCCTGCCGCGACATCGCAAAGGCCATGTGGTAGGCACTTGACTTGCGGGAGGGATACCGTACAGAGGGTCAAAAGTATAGGAAGGAATTTGAAGACGGCTTGAAGCGGAATCAGGTTGATGGTAAAATCAACATCGGCTCAAAGGCCAGACCAAAGGGTGACACCGGGGGCACCATAAATAGCCGTGTCTAAAACCAAGCTCGGGATTGGTTTTGGGATGAGAACAACTCAAAATGTTAAAAATGGTGCGCGGGAAACGCGGGGAGAAATGTGAACGCCGGGAGGAAGGGGGGAAAATCTGTGAGGTCTTGGTAGGTACAGAAGTCGGGGGGGAGCCACTCAGGAAGCCAGGGGGAAGTAAACTAGAATCGCGTGGTGGGAGTACCGAAAACGGAGGGTGCGAAAGTTGCGAGAAAACATGGTACGGGGAATCTAGTCCCCGCAAAACACGAACTACATTGCAGGATAAGCAGAAAAATACTCAAATGGATAGGTAGCAAATTCGCGACGAAGGGGAAGTCCGCGGACGGGGGAAAAAAAGGGGGGAACTTCAAGAGTCCCTGGAAAGGGATTACTCAGTAATTTTGTTTGGAAAAGAATGGGATTCTAGCCTAGAAAGTTTTGCGGGCGGACAGAGGACTTCGGCGGACGGCAAGAAAAGGATGAAGACTTCGCCAAAAAGTAGTGAAAACAATTGGGGCTTTACGCGACGTTGGGAAAACAGGATTTCACATCGGATCAAGTCTCAGCACTGGGACTAATGATGGGAATCTTTCCGAACAGTGAGAGCTCCCACTGCGCGGAAAAACGGCGTAAAAGAAAGAGTCGTGAGATGGATTCAGGTTGATGGCAGGACCATAAGGAGGGAAAAACGAGGGGCAGCCAGAAACTTTAGGACGGGACATTTTCCTGCGAGCTGCAACAATAGGAACGCAGAGGACAATGAGATCTCAAGGACTTATTAAGGCTGGCTCAGAATGGGAAAAAAATCAATAAAGGATTGGAAAAATCCGCAGTGGAGGGCAGGGTTTGAGGCAAAGGAGATGGCAAATTGGAAGAGAAGCGGAATCGTTTTGAAGGGAGAACGACGGATAATATCTATCCGCAGCTTAACCAGGAAGACTGCAAAAGCAAAAAGTCTCGCGCCCATAAAGAAGATCTCCTTGGAAACAGACCTTTTCGGGGAGAAATATTCAGAAGGCCAGCAAGGCGGGAGAGTGAAAGAGAAAAGAAGCTGCGGAAGCAGAATTTTCCGGGGATTAGCCTCTCCAAATGGAATCAGCGAGGTGGGACGAAGGAAGCATTAAAAAGGGGTTGAGAGCGTTTCTGGGGAAACTCGAATCGGCCACAATGAAGCCGGAGACTGGCAGGGAAAAATAGCCGTTCAAGGCTGGAAATGCTCGGCCTCCTGGCCATGTTCTGAGGGGGGGCAATGCGTCCCTTAAGAAAAGCGCGTCAGGTGCTCAGAAGAAAAAGCTTTGGGGAAAGCTTGGAGAGTACAAACATCTGGTCGGGACAATCTCGACTCACCGGATGTTTTTCAAAAATCCAGCTGGCCCTATCGAAAGGGGACTCGTGAGGGGCAGGAACTTGGGGAAGTGGCAACTGAATGTAAATGGGGTCCAGCGTCGTAAACGGGATGAATTCACACCAGGGGGGCGAGGAACTCTCGCTCCCTCGGCGCAAAAACCTGATAGAGAAAGAAAAAAGACGTCTTTGGTGCGTGGGCAGGTTGCAGGGGCAAAACCCCAACAGTGAAGTCGCCATGACTGGGGGGGAAGGGGGAGTACAGGTCATGGAGCATTTTGGACAAGGTAGAAGTACCAAAACTACTCCCTTGGATGTTGAGAGGCCTGCCCCCGAGGGAGCTTTCTCTCAAAAGAAGGGAAGTCAGTTAGGATCGCGACACATCAATCGGAAAGGAGAAGAGGGACTTCGCGAAAAAGGGACTCAACAAAGATGCCAAAATTGATGGGCTAACTGCACTGATGCAGTCATCAGAAGCGCTATTTGACTGAGGGAAAGGACTTCATAAGGGGGGTTCAAACCAAGAGAAAAGAAGCGCCGAAGCAGGGGTTGGAGACAACGGGAAGAATGGGGACATCTCCCACGGTTCCGGAATTGCGGAGGGAAAAAACTCTAGGGTGATCCGGGCTCGGAAATGACTAGAGGAAAGATACTAGATTGAAAATGTTGCGGGAAACCAATTCTTTCTTCTGAACGAAAGTATTTCCGCTAGGGGAAACACGAAAAAGGGGGAACAGGGAAAATTTTGGGGTGTTAGAATCAGTATCGAGTTAATGCGACTTGGGGGAGAAGAAAGGTCAATTCGATCCGATCTATAGGGCCCACGAGGGACAACGAGGCCATCATTTCTCGGGGGGGAACATGACATTAAAGTGGGGGGAGTGCTCCAGATAGGTAATAAGACGCTCAGCTCGAGAGAAAAAAGGATTAGAAAAAAGGGATGAGCGTAGACCTCCCTTGAAATTATTCGGGGAGGGGTACTCAGGCTCTATTGCGTCCGGTGAACCTGAACAAGATGAGAAATATCCGAGGCATAGGGAAAGAGACTGTGGGCGGGCTTCGGAAAAAACTCTTTATTCCAGCGTCTACAGAAGGGAGAAAAAATAAACTCGGAACAACGCGGCGGTGTATCGAATAACGGAAATATCAGGGGGTTGAGGTCTTCGGCCCAGCGATTCATCAAAAAAGAAAATTGGAAAAAAGGAGAAGGACACCGCGAGTCAGACAGAATTGGAAAAGAGGCGCACCCTAACAGGAAAAAAGTGCTGCTGGCCCGCAGGCTAGAGATACCGTACTTGGGAAAAAAAATTGCTTTAGAGGAAGGTCACCGTTGGTGCAAAAAGACAGCTTAGCAATCGTTACAAAGGCGGCGCTGAATTGCGCAGTGACGTTACAAGGAAAGGAACGTCGAGAAAGGTCGGGGGAAAGGACAGAAAATCAAAAAGGGAACGATTGAGCTGGAGAATGGACCGAGGGGGAAAGATGATGTCCCGCACGAGGGAAAGTTAACTGAAGGGGGCAGAGTAAAGAAAAAGGAAGTTAGCGGGGGGATAACGAGCGCCGTGTGCCCATAAGAACACATGACTAGAGGAACGAACGAAAATACACAGTTGGAGACTGGCACGTTTATCGGGGGATAGAACAAACCGAAAAAAGGGCGACCCCTCACTCACAAGATCGCGTGCTATGGATGGGGAGGAAGGGGGCTAAGGAAGAAAGCGAGAAATCGTGGAGAAAACCTAAACTGGTGTCATATAAACGGTTTCGAAGCATCCGCAAGTTAAAAAGAAAAAAGAAAAGACCAAAAGATTGGGGAAGCGAAGCGCACGATTCCTTAAGAAGCCTCCTGGAAAAAACATCACTTCCGTGGGAGAGGGAGTTAACGAAAAATTTAGATGTTCAGGACAGGGGGGGGAGATGATATCCGCCGAAAAGGGCGCGTCGGATACCTTAAGAAACTTGGAGGGAAGAGCCGATCCACCATTTCACTCACTGGAATGAATGTTAAAGTTCCTAGAAGGAAAGTGGATCGAGGGAAAGAGTGGCACAAAGAAACCTCCGACGCTGAAGTAAGGGGGGGGGGGACTGCTATTCTCAAAAAAAAACTTCCTTCGTGAGTGGGGGGGGATGCAGGAAGGAATACCGCGGCCTTGAAGTAAGTCCTGGAGGACAGTCTTCTAGAGTCCCTGGTCAACGGGGACTGGGTAAGAAGGGAGATTACTGGGGGGCCTTCAGGCCGACCATGAAGCGGAAACAGGGACAAAGATTGGACATCTTTAGAAGGCTTCAGAGCTGATGGACATTCCGGAGGGTATCCACTTGGGTATCTGCTGTGAAACTAGTGCACAAGGATTCTCCACTTAAACGAGATCCATAGAGCCTCAATTGGGGGAAAGCGCTTGGGGCTGCGGCAGAGTAACAAAACCTATGGGTTCAAAAAAAGGATTCATGGGGGAGGGGCGTCATTCTCAAAATGGCCGGTGCCTTCAGACTTGAGCAAAGTCGGAAAAAGGGGAAGAAGGAAGCTGGCCTATTAGTTGTCAATGACACGAGTAACTGTTGAGACAAAGTACCCACGTTTTTTTGGGGAAATCAAAGGGGGTAACCTCAAGAAATAATGAAGAAAAGTGCTTTATCATCTTAACTACTTCGAAGCTTTTCAGACGGCATTGGGACACCGCACTTGCTTACGCAAGCACCTTTTGTCCGGCAGGAAAAGTTCCGGCAATCACAAAAAACTTAGAGTCGATCGCGGGAGGGGTAAGTAACCCCTCTCCCAACTCGAAGGGAAATAAAGGTGTAACCTAGGAAGGGGGGGGGTCAAGGGTCGCTCAGGGATGTGCGCCGCCACGAGACCGCTGTGCCCACAGGCAAAGACTCCGAGTGGAGGGAAAGGACAAGTTAAGGGTTAGGAGATTACTTTGATATTCGACAAAGGATGGAAAGAAAAAGGAAAACGGGATGGGTCCCGTTGTCGCGGTTTAAAGTACAGGAGCAGATGCGAATGGGAAATACTTTCCATTTGAAGCTTGGCTGCTATCAGACGGTCTGGGAGGAAAAGCAAACTCGGAAGTGAAAGATCCGTAAGGGATTAGAGGGGGTACAATAAGGTTTAGCTATCTTTGTTCGGGCACCAGGAAACCGAGCTTGAGGGAACGTTGCCAAAATCGTTCGTGGCCAAACATCTGAGGCCCCCGACCAATAGATGCACCAGAAAAGAAGGGGGCAAAATTGCCTCCCGAATTGTGAGGGATAAAAGCAGACCCGGAGGTTGGACCGAGAATAGAACGAAAATGCGTGGTTGTCAGTCTTCATCATGCCCAAAAAAAGAAACGGTATAGGGGAAAAGATTGGGGGCGTGCCGGGAGGGGGGAAAGGTGTCCCCATGGCCCAGGCGTGCCGCCCTGAGTGTCTCAACGTCCACTCCCGGGAAAAGAGAATCCAATAAAAACTGGCCGAGACTTTGTAAAGAACTGGAAGTCTCGGGCCGCGAAGCACGGCTTGGAGCTAAAGAAGGAAAAAGGGAGCTTCGGGAACACGAATGACCAAGAGGGTCGCCTAGGACTTAACCGAACCTGGGACGGGATTGAGCCGGGGAAGGTAAGAAACGTCAGGATGACGCAATAGGTGTCCTGGTCAGGGAGGGGGGGGGGAGGAAGCCTTCACGGGGAGAGGGTCGGAATTCGGACCTTGATGAAAAAAAATGGAACAATAACCGCCGATGCCCTGCCAGCTAGTCTAAATTGCCAGAAAAAGAGGTAAGAGGGGGAAATCCCCTTCAGGGGTAGAGAACCTGCCACAACAGAGGAAGCACGGGGAGGCAAGCTTCGCGCGGGGGGGGGCAGAACACCGAGAATTAGACAATAAAAAAGGGAAAAAATTGGAGGGGAGAGGAGCCGCGGATGAGCAAGGGGTCAGCCAAGGTAAAAAGAAAAAAGAAAAGGGGCACCGAGTTTTCGGATACGGGGGTAGAACAAGTGGGGAATTGGGGGAGTATCGCCAAGGTGTGAAAGACAGGGACATAGAGCGACTAAAGACAACTCAGAAATACAACGTGTCCATGACGAGGGCCTCTAAAAACCGTTCTCTCATCGGGGCGGTAGCCGCGGGGAAAACGCCGCCGTCACACGGGGGGGGGATCCCTCTTGAAGGGGGTATATCGAAATCGCCAACCCAGCGACTTCTTATTGCAGCTATTTAAACGCAAGCAGCCTCAAGAAAAGGAAGAGAAACTAGAATTCCGCTTTGTGACACATCGGGAACGAGTCACATTCGAGTACTAAAGGGGTAAATCCCTTCGGAGGGACCGGACTAAAAAGGGGCCAAGACTGGGTCGAAAATGTGAGGAGGGTCAGCGGGTTTACCGGGTCGGGACGAAAATTTCCGGAGTCAGGCGGTAGAAAAAAAAAAAAGGGGGGGACAGTCCAGCCCATTTCGTGTCCAAACCAAGGCAAGTTTAAAAGAAAAGGCGGCGGGATTCGAGTCACAGGGTGGGAGCGTGCGGAGAGAGGCTAGGGAGAGACTTGGGTGGCCAGCGCCTGGGAGAGTGAAACATCGAACTGTCCGGGGCTGAATCAACGACGTATGCCTACAAATCCCAGAATCCAGTCTGTAAGAAAAACAGAAAATGTTCTGCTAAACCAGGAGAAGGTATTTCCAACCTGGATCAAAACCCGGTGCAAGACGCCAGGTCGAGGGGGGGGCACTTGACACAGGGGGGGGGGGGGGGAAGAAGGGAGCATATACTAGGTGGAACTGACACCACGTCATAAAAAAGGCAGAATGCATGGGGGAGCCGCTCAAAGTTGAGAGCGTGGGCAAACCGGGGGTTGAGGGCGGGTTGGGGGTGCGGCAGATAGTTACGCACTGGGAGGGGAAAGGTTGTGCAAGTTTGCAAGGAATGGACGTGGCATTGGAATGGGGGGGCCAAGGGGGGGAACGCTCAATCAAGACCACGCAATCCCGACACCGGTTCCAATAGAAAAAGCTGGGGTGGACAGGAAAGGGAGGCAGGAAGCTCAGGTATGGTTTAGCAACATTGGATAGAAAACAATCTGCAGGAAGTCAGAGTTAGCTAGGAAAGAAAAAAAAAGGAGGAGAGAAAAGAGAGATCACGGAGCGTCCAGGGTACAATGCACTGAGAAACCATGGGGAAGGGGGAAAAGGTTCCTGGCAAGAACCGTGTTTGAAAGCCAAAACTTGGAAAGGTGGTGGAGATTCGGTGAAAGGGGGGATGGCCGGTAGGCGCATGCGGGACAACAGGGGGAATAGGGAGTTCAAAATAAACGAGCGGAGAAAAGAAGGGTAGCCCCGTGAAAGCGTGCTGAGCGCTGAAAAAAAGGAAGCAGATAACCGGCTCCCATAACGGTTTGCGTGCAACGCGATAAAACTCTAAATAAATTTGAAAAGATCCGGCGGGAGATGAGATCGCGTTATTTTTCCGCTTCATCGATTCAGCCGTAGCGCGCCACAAAAACCGGAGGCAAATCATGGCGACGGAATTAACTCCTGGGCGATCTAGTGGATATGAAACATTCCGGGGCACCTGGCCGACGAAAAGGCAGAAAGGCTGAGGGGATTCGGGTATCATCCGGTCGAAGTGGGAGGCATCCTGGGAAAAGACGAAGTGGATCAACAGGATGGCAAGACGAGGGGCACCAGGAGAAAGATACGCCGCTTAAGAAAGCCAGAAGTGGGAGGAAGTATCAGACGACGGGATGGGGGTTCGAATGGGAAATTTGGTTTTGGACACTAATGGTCAGTGGGATTCCAAAGTTTTGACGACCTAAGGGCACATAGGTATGGGGGGTGCAGCAAAACGGTAAACCGAGCAAGGAATTCCATCTAACTTCAGCGGGGGGGATGGTTTACGGGGAAAAAACGGATGCGGTCCTCAAAAAAGCAAGTGAATGAGACGTTCTGACGCAGGTTCCAAAATTACGGCTGGAAAGGGGGTATTGCTGCCAGAATAGCGGACAATTTTAGACCACGATGGACATTTCATTGGGAGGAGCGGGTAGCGTTGCAAATGCCGTGGCGGAGGGGGAGGCGGCTAAGAGAAACGCACAAGAGACCGGGGTGTTAAGAAAAGAAATTACCTGACAAGGGAAGGGGGGGCTGGGGGGTAAGTAAAGGTGAAAGTGATGTTGGGTTCCGCGGCAGGGCTACCACTTTCGACTCGGGGGGGTAAATGGGTCAAGAAAAGTGCAGTTGAAGGTCTGAAAACAGGTCGAAATGTGAGGGGTTCTCAGCCATTCGCCCTCGAGGTGTCGGGGATGAAATCAGGGGGACAACAACAGCTGGAAGACTAGCAATTGAGGCGAGATTGGTGTGACGGGGAGAGCGAGGAAGGAAGTGACTGGTGAGATAAAGTCCGATGCGGTGGTGCAGAAAAAAGGTGGGGGGAAGACGAGGCTTAAGGGATGGGGCGGATCATGAATCAAGGAGCAGAAAGAAGAGATACCGCCTTGACGCAGACATGAAGAAAGTTTTGCAATCAAGACAGTTGGAAAAGGAGGGGACGCATCAAAAGAGCTCACCAGGGAGCAAGGAGAAAAAGAAACTAATTTTGGGGAAAAGCGTGTCATGAGGAAGGCGAAATAAAGGGGGGGGGCCGTAAGTGTATGCTTCGGTCGAGGAAGCGCGACCGGTAAATAATGGGAAAAAAGTAGAGCACATGGGTGGCTGCGTAAAAGGGGAGGAACTTATCGAAAGGGGGTAAAGTGGTCAATCGCAGAGGAGAAACGCAAGGGGGAAATGGGACAAAGGTTACCTCAAGGGGAAAGAAAGCCGTGTCTATACGAAATCTCTTGAATTTGGAAGTATTAAAGGGAAAAAAAAAGCAAAATGTGGGGATTCGAGGTATTCTTTAAGCGTGTGAGAAAAGGGTTCTAACTCCCAAGCAAGTGGACCAAGGTGGGATCTCGGGAGGGGGTCAGAAAGTCGTTAGGGGGGAAAATCCACTCCTGGAGTCCGGGTCAGTAAACGCACAGTGAGGGGAAGAGGGTAGGAGAGGGAAAGGGGGGGAAAAACTGAGAGTACTGAATTGAAAATACTCCATTGGTAAGGGGGAAAGAGAGACAAGGGAGAATAAACTACCCGGGGAAGTCGCAAAAAAAATGGAGAGGAGTAAGAGGAGGGAAATTCTAAGAAGAATTTCCAAACTGCGAGATGGAGGGGAAAATGGGCCCACAGAAGGGACCGGGGGAAGGTATAAATTAGAAGTACTCGGGGTTTGATCAAACATTAGGAAGTCTCATAAAAAAGAGGAGTTCGGGCAGAAGAAACAGAGAGCTTTGCGCAGAAAAAGTCTTAGAGACATTCTAACAAACGGAGGGAGGGCTAACGTGCTTCGGAGGAAGGGGTTCAAGAAACGTGTCGACGAGAGAGGAGTCATCACTGTTATTTCAATGAATAAACGTAGCAGAACATTTGCGATGCGAACCGCACGCGTGCCGGTATAAAAAGGGGAATTGCTGGAAAGATGATCACGCACCTGGCTTTAGAAGAGGGCCTAGGCGGTAAAAATGGCCGTTCCGATTTCCGGACCGTTCAGACAGTTCAGAGAAGGCAGCTTCAGAAAGGGGGGAAAACTGCCGGTAATGCCATAGATTACGATTATTGAAGAAGGGAAAAGTAGAAAGGAGTTCTCATCAATCAAGAAAATTTTTGAAACTCGCCAGGGGGGGCTGGAAATGTTGACGAGCTCAAGCAGCGTGGCAAAGGTTATATAGGATCGAAAAGAAACTCTTGGGGAAGGTGAGCCTGCAGTGGGGGAAAGTACCCAAATTACACACTGGGAAAAGAAAGGGCGGACCAGACCAGCTCTGAAGCAATAGAAGATCTGAGGAAGGGGAAAGACAAACTGTTCAGGGCCTTATTCAAAAAACGCGCAAGGGGATGGCCTCAATGGGGACGGAATGCGAATCGATGCCGCCGAAGGAAGGAAGAGGGAAAAGAAAAAGGAATCATAAGCAACGAGCTAAGTGGAGACTACATAAGCATTTCAAACGGAATTAACGACAGAGGTGGGAGGGGGAACCTCTTAATCGCCCAATGAATTCTAATAAATGGAAAAAAGGGAATGCCAAAGTAAAGGGGTCTTAATGGCGCGTGAGCTATTCACCAATTGTCTTAAGATGGAGGAGTGGTCCTCTCCGACGCGCATGCTGTTCGCATATCAGACTGGTTAAGGGCGGAAGCAAGCAAGCTCAAACGAAAGTGAGTTGGGTGTAAAAAGAAGGCCCTGGGTCTGAAGAAAGAGCGTCGCGTAAATAAAAAGGGGTCCACTGGAGGTAAAAGTCACAGCAGCTAAGGGAAAAAAAGGTCCTGAGCCAAAGTTCTGAAGGGACGCTCGCGAGTCCATCACAAGGACACGAAGCGCGCACTAAAAAACTCAAAAAGGGACGGGGGTGATGATGTGGAGGGGGAGGGGGGGCGTTTGCCCCTCTACCCGTGCCAGTCTCCAATAGTGGGAGGGGACTGGTTCTCAAAGAGAAAAAAAGAAGGAAGAAGGGTTCTGGTCAGTGAAAAAGGGTGGCACTCCGTAAAAAAAAAATCCCCGGGGCTTGTTGGACTAGGGGGGGGGGGATGCAGGAACAAAGGGATACTACGGGCCAAGGGACAATGAAGATGGTCGAGGTCAGCGATCAAAAAGAAAAAGAGTCCCTGTCAGAAGTTCTGAAATCTGAAAAAAAGGAAAGGTTAAAACAAAAACGAATCAATGTCATGGAGGCCAGGGAGAAATTGAGACATCGGGGAAACAGGGGCTTCCGCAAGTTCAATAGTGGGAAAAAAAAGGTGAACGTAAAAGAGGCCGGAAGACGGTTCTCAAGACGGGGGAATGTAGCAGCTGTCGGACTTGCCCTATCACCGTAAAAGGTGGATCCTCTCTTGACCTCTTCGAGGAAATGAAGCGCTGAGTCGTGGATAAAGTGGAAATCGATTTCAGGGAAACCAATCAAGGGGGGGGCTTGATAAAACAAGGACATTTAGAGGCCCGCCGAGTGGAATGGGAACGTTGGCGTTTTTTCGCTCTGTATCGTTGAAAGGGGAAACGAACTTTGAAAAAGGGGGAATGTGCCTTCCAGGACCGAGGGGAACGTACGAGGCTCTGAGAATCTGAGGTGCAACCTGACGGGACAGAGGGCCTTTTAAGAATGAAGAAAAGATGAAACGGATGCTTCTGCTCAAAGGAAGGGGGGGGGGAAAAAAGGAGAAGAGGGAATACGAAGGGAAAAGGATCTGAGGAAGTTACTACCATCGATTAATTGTCGGGCACCTACAGATTATCCATAAGAAAAGTGGTGAATCTGTGTAAAATAAGGGAGAGGGCTCAGGAAAGCCAAAGCGTGCCAAAGAGGCAAGGTGAAATCTATACAGAGGGAAACCCCCGCCAACAACGCCAACGGACAAAAAGGGGTCACACTAAAATAGGCAATATAGGGGTGTTTGCGTACTCAAAGCATCTTGGTTACCCCGCATCTGCTCAAGAGGGAAAAAAACTTAAAGGAAAGGACTCGTGCATAGCGCGGAACAACCGCAAAAGGTCATTGCAACGTCGAAGTGAGGGCTCAAAAGTTCCCGTCAAGTGAGAAAGAAAGTAATTCCGAGGACCGTTGTTTTGCAAAAAACATGAGAAGAGGAAGAAAACATCCCAGGTTCAAAAGGGTAACTCGGGGGGGGGGAAAAGGATGGAGCCAATAGGAAGCGTCTGTGGGACGAAAGGGCGTTTCACTTAAACGAGGAAAAGGGACGCTGATCATGTCACGACCAGAGGGAAAGGAAAGGGAAGTGTTCAAAAAAACGGGAAAACTTGCAAAAGAGCAAAAAGAAGCCAGAGCAGTGGGGGTGTCCTATCGAGCGACACAGGGGAAAGAACCATAGAAAAGGAACTCAGGCACTGAAACGACCAATCGAACAATATGGGGCGGACTAAGGGGTGAGCGGTGCAACAACCTCGAAACCTAACTACCAAAACTAAGAGGTAGGAGAAGGGCGGCTTGTGAGAAATATGTATAAGCTAGAGATAAATCGAAAATGTTGGAAGAAAAAATCTCGTACCGTTGAAAGAAGAAAGAAGAGAATCTCGGAAAGGGGGACAGAAAAGTCACTGACCAGTGACAGAAGGAACGATTGGAGTCATGACTCATGTTCGCGGGGAGAAAAAAAAAATTCAAAAAGTTCCGGGTGACGAGTTGGGACGAAAAATGAGTGAGCGGTTCAATGCAAGAGGGGCGAACAAGATTGCGCGATAGCGCACAGAACTGAGCGGAGGAGCTAAGGGGAACTTGTCAAAAAATTGGCATAAAGATATGCGACCGAGATTTCCCCAAGGAAAAAGGAACCCTTGGAAGCATTAAAGGATGGAAAAGAATTCACATTGGGATCGGGTACAGTTTTCAAAGAAGAAGCCATTTCCGTGGGGGGAACTGAACGAAGTCTCAACAAGGGCTGGAGGTGGAGGGCAGGGGGGCGGCCCGAGGGGGGGACTGGGGGCGGGCTTAAAGAAGATCTCTTAAGGGGTCACTTGTGAAGTGCACCTTGGCCTGAAGGGGTGCTGAGACCCCTCGAAAGAGGACATGAATCGTTCGGCAGGGGGGCCAGAAAGCTGAGGACTTCAGGGGGGACAAGGAAGTTCTCAACAGGGGTAAGCTGGAGGGGGGGGGCAACTGGGAAAGGAAAGTCCTCCTGAACCAAAGAAAGGGGATCACTCGACGATGAGCAGGAAATTTGCCATCGCTGCGGTGCGCGGCAGAAACAGTTAAGAGGAAAGTGACTGGAAAAGACTCACGAGACTTGCGGGGCGCATTCCTGACCCAAGCCTCGCTTGTCAAAAAACCCGGAAGGGGAGGAAGAACGTAGTGGCCAGAGGGGGGAAGATGCGCGCCTGGCGAAGGGGGCCTCACTGACGGGGGGGGGTAGGGGTAGGAGGGCTGTTACCGCATTAGGAAATACGCAAAAGTGCAGGGGGTGGTGATCATGGGCGGGGTCCACGACGGTCGAAAGATTAGAAGTTGGTACGCGCAAGGAAGGGGATAGAGAAGGGGGGCAGGGCACAGCAGGAAAAAGCAGAAAAAACGCACAATTAGAGCACTTTTGGGGGAGTATCAAAGGGGAAAAAAAAGGAGTTAAAAATCTCCGTAAAGAATGGTCAAGGGAAAAAGTAAGAAAGGGTTTGGGTCCAAGTCTCAATTTCGGCGAAAAAGACTGTTCAACAAAAAAAAAACCCATTGGACTGAGAATGAACGTACTGTTAATCAACAAAAGGAAGGGAACTTTCCATAAAAACCCCCGAAAAAGACAAAAGAGGGGGCAACGGGAGCGGGGGTCCGGCCAAGTGCGCATGTGGAAAGTCCGAGACGGGAAAGGGCATATTCAAGAAGAGAATGGCGGGAGAGCAGGCGGGGAGGCTTTCGCCGCGAGACAACAGGATGAAGAGAGGTTGGGGAAAAATGCTAGGAGATCAAGAGCGTTTGGACGGGTCACCGAAGGAGGGACAAGAGAGGGGTCGTTTCCCCCCGGAGAGACTTACAGAAAGTTGATAAGCGAAGAACGGACTTCTTACCGACCAGGGATTCACCGATTGGTCCACATTACCCGGGGAATTGAAAAGTTGAGAAGACAGGAGGAAATCTAACAATGGAAACATCTTGAATTGGGGGAGAGAAAAAGGGCAATCCTTTCAAAAGTAAAGAGATTGGGTGTAAGAAAAAACGGAGAGTGCTGGGAAGGGGAGTTGAACACGGTCATGGAAGGAGCGGAAAAAGAGGAAAAAGAATAGAATTCACTGGATACTCTTAAAGCCGAGAAGTCGCAATTAACTCTGGAGTTTTGAACCAGAAAAAGGAAGGGACCGAAACTAAAGAGGCCGGCTTTCATCGGCTCAGGAAGGGTGAGAAGGCGCGGGAAGCGGAACACTAGCTTCCTCCAACCTCAGTGAGGGGGCTCCACACGTGAGTCGGCTCTTAATCGATTGATGCAAGGGGGTAAAGTACCGAAACTTCGAGGAAATGGAAGGCAAACTTTCTTGGCGGCGGCAAGGACGCAGTAAGCGAATTATCAAAGGGAAAAGAATAAATACCGACGAGAAACCGACACCTCGGAGCAGGGA
>Ga0179593_1294354_pt1 | contig 17013 bp, 17 predicted proteins | sample CZODoug2_1_08_16_FD_185931 | JGI IMG/M metagenome (GOLD analysis project Ga0179593, IMG submission 185931) | Vadose zone soil fungal communities from Angelo Coast Range Reserve, California, USA - CZODoug2_1_08_16fungal (PacBio error correction) | ecosystem: Environmental > Terrestrial > Soil >...
ATAGATCTAAACTTCGAGTTGGGAGAATCCGAAATCGGTCCTGCGAAGAACATTATCTTTCCGGGTAGAGGATAAAGCAGAGCACAAACGCGGACGTACGGAGAAACTATGCAAAAGGGGAGAGGGGCAAAAAAATTCTAGGAACTCGTCAAGAGGAGATCGTCATCGGGCGAAGAGTCTCACTAGGGCGGATGCCGTCGCAGCGCTGCATCATTCGGGAGGTAGGGAAAAAGGCGAATAGCGCAAAGTGCTAAAGGTCTATTACCATCAAAAGTCCCGGGCCTTCGCAAGGAAGCACAAGCCAAGCGAAGGGTGTTCTCAATTTGATTAACGCCGAAGCCGACGCGAGTTCTTGAGGAGGCAACTTGTGTTTTGGTGGGGGGCAGAAACGGAGCATGTCAGCAACCGGAAAGGATGGGGGGCCGAGGGAAGGACAAACTGTGGTGGAAAAGGAGAAAAGCGACTGCCGGAAAACGGAGACCTGTCAGAGAACGGCAAAAGATTAAGTTAAACTCCATAGGAAAGGAAAACTTCGAGCATCGATAACGAAATAAGGGGAAGTGAAGCAGGAGGAGGATTAAAAAGAGAAGAGAGCTCAATCAAAAGAGGAATCCCGAAACTTTTAACTAAGCGCGCACGAGAAGAGAAAGAAGAGTGGGGGGTTGGTTTATTCATAATGATTTGGGGGGAGGCCGGCAGTTCGCGGTGAGAGGGGGTACCGGCCCTTTGAAGGAGCGTGGGCAGGAAAAAAGACAAATACGCTATCTGAGTGTTATATGAGACGCCTTGCGAGGGTAGAAAATACGGGAGGGAAACCGCGGCACCGAAAGGAAAGGATCGGGCGCCAGTCGAAAGGCTATCTAGAGTCTTTGAAAGAATCTAGAATCGCTCGCGAAAAGTGAAGAAACTCTCGAGAGCTCGAATTCAAGGCACGCAGGTGCCTGGAAAGGATCGCTTAGAAACAACTTTCAAAAAACCAAGAAAAAGAGAGAAAGCGGATCGGCACTCACCGGCAGGTAAAAAAAGGGAACAGGTTCATGGGAAAGAGATGACGGCTTTAGAGGCGCGCAACCGTTTTAGCACGCGGGAAAAGAACAAACACAAAAGAGGCCGAGGAGCGACAGCTCGCCCGCAACCGCGATCAAAGTGTTCTATGGAGATGGGAGCCTGGCTGGCGTGGGGAGGTCAACGAGAGCGTCCATCCGCTCAAGAATGGGAGGAAGAAAAAGAAAGTCCGCAAGACCCAGAGCAAGAAAAACAGCAGCGAATTTATCGCGAAACGAAAAAGACTGGACAAAGACAAAAATTCGCTGGCCATTTAATAGCCAGTCTCGCAAAAGAAGCAGGTGGAACGCCGAAACGAACGGCGAGCGTCGACATAGGTGCTAAAACGGCTCCGGTGCTTGGCTGTGCGTCAGAGGAGGAATCCGCGAAAGGCGCCGGATGAAGAGGAAAAATGTGCGCCGCCGAGTCTAACCAGAAAAAAGCCATCAAACGGGGCCGGCTCCGGGATGCGAAGGGGCGATGTGTTCGGGATTGCAGACGCGCGCCTGAGAGAGGGAAAAAGTCGGAACAAAGGGACAAAAGCAAATCTAAAAAAAACATCGACAGTGAGGTGGACGGGGAGGGAAAATGAAAAAAACAAAGACGGGTGGAAAAGACGATCTCAGAACGAGAATAGAGATGTACGAAAACGGCAAGGGGGCGGACGTGACCCCGCCCGTTCAAAGGCCATCTATGAGCGAAAAGAAGTGAGAATGGGCGGGCTTGGTCGACAGGGTTGAACCGCAGAAGCGTATGCCCAAAAAAAAGAAAACATAGCAATCAGACTTAAAAAAGAAAACGGATGTAATGGCGAGTTGGAGGCGCGCTCCATGAAATTGAGAAAGAATGAAGTCACCGTAGAAAGCTGCTGGAATTTTGATCAGGGTGGCTTCTATATGACGCACAAACGGAAGAAGGAGAAGGAACACGATATGGCTACTAAAAAAAAAGGAGGGAGAAGAATCGGGGGGGCGGATAAAAAGCAGCTTTTGCAAGGGATGAAAGGGGCAGAAAAAACGAAAGGCTTACCTGCTCCAGAGGACGGTGTGAGCAATGCTGATTAAATCCTCAAAAATGATGAGCCCGGAAGGAGGGACTGGCTAAGGCAATTTTGACGGGTAAAAGAGTCTGGATCTGAGTGGGAGCGTCCGGACCAAGTCGCCAGAAGACTCATCTCCAGAGGAAGAAACGCAAAATGCTCGCGCTGGTCGGGTAATAGGGAATCGACTCGTACTCCGAGACATGGTGCTGCAAAAAAAAAGAACGCAGGCAGGGGAAGAAAGTAGAGGCACTCAATAGACAAGGAGAAACGATTCCTGGCGAACTGTAAACAGACAAAATTTTCAAAAGTCGCCGGAGAAGGAAGCTCAAGCCAGAACTCGGTCGGGAAGATCGACAAGAAAAAAAAAAAAAGATCCAGGCAGCAATAATGAGGGTTCTCTCTATGAGCTGTCAGGCCCGTTGCGAGAACGAAGACTAGACTTCTTTTAAGCCTGGGGATTCGACGGCGGACGGAAAAGAAAAGGAGTCTTAAAATATCTCAAAAATGTCGGGGGGAAGAGAAAGCGGTCTCTCTAACGGAAAACTGATCAGAGACAACAAAACTCGCACAAGAAGAGCCGTATGGCTGCAGAAATGACCACGAAGAAGGCAAGGCCCTGTCCAAGGGATAAAGAAAAAACGAATTTCCTAAGCATCAACGAGTAACCCATTAGAACCGAACCTGGCATCGAACAATAGAGAAGCTATCGAGGGGAGCGGGCGGATCTCGGTTCGAGGGAATCTATAAAAGGTTACTGCTGACAAAGGAGGACCAACTTATTCGTCGAGGGGCGAATGAAGAAAAAAAAAGAAGGGCCCCGAAACGGGGACATAGACTCGTTCGGGACCGTCGCTGCGAAAAGGCAAGTCGAGCTACGCAGGGAGTTCAAAACCTTGCGCACCGACTGAAAAAAGAAACAATGGGGGGACTTCGAAAAAACATTCATGGAACTCATCGGGGAGGGGCAAATTCACCCAAAACAGTGGCAAATAACTACAGAGAGACGGGAGGACAGGCGAAGGACTGCAACCAGTAGAAAACCAGATGGGGCTGTGCTTAGAAGGGGCACTACTTGCTGTTCATCTGAACAGGAGAACGGCGATATTTCGCCGGGCAGATCAAGCAAGAAAATCGTCCTCTAAGACGCTGCCAGGACACAGAAAATCTGGAAAGAGCGGCCTATAAAAGACAGAACTAGGCACTCGCGCCTAGAAATGGCGAATCCGGGCGTCATCGTGGGGAGCATTTCTAGGAAGAAGCGCGCGCCAAGGAGCTTTGCCAAGGGCCGTCAAAAATCACAAGAAGGGCCATCGCTCATGGGAGGCAAAAGAAAGGAGTTATTTGCACTAAAAAAAAGACCAGAATTCAAAAAAAAAGAGGAAGAGAGAGAAAAAAAAAAAAGTAGGAGGAGGAAAAGAAGAGGTAAGGGCGAAGAGCGGGAAAAATCACGAAAGAGGCCAAAAGCCCCATGAGCTATTGGGCAGATCGGCTGATAAGGGCTGTTGACAAAAACCGGGGAGCCTGACTCTTCACGTAAATACGACAGGAGGAAATATGAGCCGGTATCGGAGGAAAGGTCGAGGGACAGCGGGGTAAAACGAAACAATCGGAGGGCGGAACTATCGGCTGTTATGATTTCGAGCTGGCAGGACGATCAAACTCGGGACAGGATGGAGGAAAATCGTCAACGTGCTCCATGTATTAACATTCCCATTGAAGGCCGGTCGCCGCCACAAGCATCGAGACTAGCTTTAAAAGGGGGATGAAAAAAAAGACGGAGCAAGGGGTGAGAGCAGGGGGGGGTTTTTGGGGGTCGAAAGGAGGGTTACACATGTCAGAAGAAAAAAAAAAATATTTGCCAGAATGGGGTATTGCAAAGAGTGACGGAAAGGAGTGCGAACTGTAAAAAAAGAAGGGAATCAACCTTACCTGAAGCCGAGGACTGATCGACGAAAAACTGAAGTCAGTAACCTCCATTCTAAGTCCCCAGTCGACATAGGAAAAGAGACTAATAATACCGCACCGGGCGAGCATGAAAAAAGTCGAGCGAACATTCTAACGCGTAAGAACTAGAGAGAAACGAGCTCGGGGCGAGTCGCGAAGGAAGGGGAAGGTCGAATTGTTGCGTTGAGGCGAAAAAGGAGACTGATGGGTTATCACATTCTTGCAATGATGAGGGAGGCGGAAGAAGCATCCGATCGACGATGGAGAGAGGCGAATGATTAAGTTACTAGAGATGTATCTTGACCGAACTGCACCGACAGGGGAGAGATAGCGAGGTACGCCTCCAACGGAAGGGCTCGCGAGATAGAAGAAAGAGTGGAAAAACTTCTCAATATCGCTAGCTCACGGGGGGCAAAGAAGGGAACTCCGCAGTCAAGTCACGCAGGAGCAGCTTAAGGTGCGCCGCGCAAATTTCGATCGGAAATGAAAGAATCTCAATGAGATTACGGCGCGCAAGAACCCTAAATTGGTGAAAATTTCTTCAAAACCAGTTAGCCAGAGCCGAAGGGGGGAAACTATTGATCAAAACGTTATGCCCAAGCCGAGGAAGGAGAAAAAAACACGCCACATCGAGAAACGAACTGAGTCACTCACAGCGAGAGAACTTGCGTCGGTCAATGGAGATGGCGAAGGGAGAGGGATCAGGGTAAGACGCAGAAGGACCAAAGAAGATCCGAGGATGCTAAAAAAACTCAACACCTGGCCTCATCTATGAAGCGCACAGCGCGAAAAAGGAGGGGAGGGCATCGCAGAAGTAACAAAAAAAAAAAGACTGAATGTCGGAGGAACAGAAGAGAAAGCTCGCAAGCCTGTCGGCGATTTGCGTCACTACGCCGGCAGGTACTGAGGACAAGGCAGGAGGAAAAAAAGAATGCCAGTCGCTGTGCGTCAAATTAGCCCGCTGAAAAACAATCTTTCTCTTCAGGATTACGGCATCGTAGTAGGAACGGGAAGGGAACGCAAGGAAAAAAAAGAATCCCGCAGGCAGAGAGAGGAGGGAATGTGCGGGGCTTGGCTTCCTACTGAAGGAAACACTTCCACTCATTCTAAAGAGGGCAAGCAGCCGGGACTGGAAAAAGAGGAACTTCCTACAGTCAGGTGGGGAGTAAATAGATCAGACTAAAAAAAACACGGAGAGAAGTAAGACAGGAAAAGACTTTGACCCCGCCGGATGAAATCAGAAGAGGAAAAGAGAGTTGCGTCTGTTCACTAACTGTGTTCCGCTCTAAGGAACGCGGGACCAGCCCGCACAAAAAAGTCATAGTATCAGGCCCTTCCGGGGGGAAGACCGAGGGGGCTGGCGCGCGCGGAGAAAAGGGATTTGAAGCCAAGCGAAGAGGAAAAAAGAGGAGACGTGCTCATCGACGCAACGAAGCCCGTAGCCGGGGACTCGAAAATGTCGACTAACTCTACATCAAAGAGGGCTGCTTTTCAACCGGCAGCGTGCAGAATGGGCCAGGAACTGTGCAACCCTACTCTTCGTCTCAAAAGGACGGTGTTTCCGAGCAAAACGAGAGGAAAGAACTCGCCTAGGTCTATCGAAAGCGCTGATGAGAGGAGGAAGGGTAGGGGGGGGGAAGGGTTAATCTGAAAGGCCTCTGCAACCAATACAGTCTAGACGCAAGAAGAAAGTCGAATACGAACCGACGCAACCGTAATCTCAGGGCGGTGCGAGCTGGCAGAGAGAGGAGGAGGGATTAACTGGGGTTAGTCTTTAATAAAGAGGGAAAAAAGAAAATCCTGGCGTAACAAGGTTCTAAAAATGACTGGTAAAAGGACAAAATTCTGAAGGCTAGCAAGAGCAATTGCAATGGAGGGCTTCTAGAGAAAAGTGAGCGGCGAGCGATAATCAAGAGGACTCTTTGAAATAAAAATGCCGGAAGAAAGGGCCTGTGTGGGAAAAAAATCAAAAAGAGTCAACCGTTCGATCAGGAGGGGGAGCCCCTACTTTAGTATGACGAGCTCAGGCGCCGCCGTCGGTGACCGGAGTCAAACGCAATCTCTCTCAAGACCTTCCTGCGCAGGAAGAAAATCAACGACCAGGGGGTCTGACGAGAAGAAAACTCAAAAAGTGGCATGGACCAAGTCAAAGCCCGAAGATTGAAGTAAGAACTCAAGAATTCAAATTCACTTCACCGGATAGAGCAGAGATGATCTGCCGAATCTATCAAGATGGGGACCGGAGTGGATCGGTAGATGGAAAACAAAAATTCGGGCAGGACTTTCGAATGAGGGAAGCTTAGAGGAGGAGGAAAGGCTCGACGGACGCGAAGAACTAAGGGGACCGTCTCAAGGCAGCTACCGGGGGACGAGTTCTGCCAGGCAGGGCGCGAAGAATGAACCTGGACAACGAGGGACCATTCAAAAAAAAGCGCGGCAGAAGGCATTTCAACGCTATCGGGGACGGATGCACATAGTGGGAAAACAAAAAAAAAAACCATTTTGTCCGAAAAGAACGGGGAGAGGGAAGTAGGCAGGTGCGGCAGCAAGAACAGTCAAAATCTAATTCTGGCGGCGGCTGAAAGGAACCACTCCTTCTTTTCATCGAAATGAGAAAACACGGAAAGAGTCAGCCTCCTTACACCTCGCAGAGAGATTACCGGCATCAAGCAGGGTCAACTTCACTAGGCTAGATAAGAAGTGCCACGCAGAGGAGGAACAATGGAGGGAGCTATCGGGTTAAAACAGCTATACGGAGAAAAAAAGACACAAGGAAGGGGAAAAAAGGGACTTAAAAAAGAAATCCTCAAACGGTAGGAAAAAAAGAGGATCAGGGCGGCAAAACTTCAGGTTAACGGATTTGATACTAAGTACACCGAAGCTCAGAAGAGAGTAAAAAAAAACGGAGAGAGAAAAGAGGCTGAGAACGCAATTGGGGGAAAGTCTAAATCCGAAATCGTCTTCTAAAAAAATGAGCGATGGGGCATAGCGGAGGTATAGGGGAATACCTTCCAATCAACCGTGGGAAGAGCAGGGGGTCACGTTAAGGGGAAAGAAAAAGATGCGCCGGATCTACGACCATTTCGAAGCACCGAGGGAAAAAAGGATAGCTTCACGGCGCGAGGAAATACGTTATTAAGGAGCGGGGGGGGGGCGGAAAAGAGCTTTTCTGTCCGGTCGAAATCGTGCGACGTGATAAAAAGGACGTGAAAGAAGATTCGTTCCGTCTCCGACCGAACACATCGCGGAAGAGGAGGGGAAGGTTGTTCCCGCCGACAGGAGCTAGGTGAGTTTCTGAGAAATTTGGGGTGTTGAAAAAGAAGGGGGAAAAAAGGAAGCCCGATAGGTTCCATTAGGCAGACGCGGTGCAGGTCAGCGGGCTCCCGTGAAGGCCATGCGAGCGCGCCCTGAATACGTCCTCGCCTTTCAAGCGAAAGAGGCATGCAGAGGGAAAAAAATCAAAGTCACATTCTAGCACTCGCAGAGACGAAGAAAAAAAAGAGCAGCATGACTCTTGATCGAGAACATCGTAAACGCCCGGAAAAAAGGAGGGAGGGGATATCGAAGAGCGATCGGAGCGATGCAATTGGTATTCAATGGAATGAGTGGGGGGAGGGATTCCGGCAAGGGTTCGGAAGGATGAAAGGAAAAAATGAAGAATTGAGTTTTGTCGCTTTTCACTGCCAAAAGACGAGGACGAGGGTGGAGCTGAGCGCCTCGATTAAAATTTAAAAAAAAAAAAGAGAGGAGGCACCGCGGCACCGGGGAAGATCTGAGAGGGGTCAAAGTCGATAAGATCGAATCGACATAAAGGCGGGCCAGAAAGTCTCGATCGCGTCAGGAAAACTGGAAACTTAAAGCGCATCGAGCGCTAAAACCGAAAATGAATTCCAAAAATGAATCGAGTCGAAAGGAAGTTTCGATCGCCGAAAAAAGTCGTGAGCTTAAACAAAAAAGCTAGGGGGGTCAAGGGATGCGACAAGTTCGAATTAAGGAACTGTGGGGTCACCGCTTGAGCGGAAAACGACCGGGTAGGAAATCTCTCAGCGTCAGAAAAGGAAGAGTATCCCGGGGAAAAAAACAAAGCCCACTCGGGGAAATAAAATTTTTCGCGGCTGCGATGGAAAGGACTGGGAAGTCTTTCTTATCCGAGGGCAGACGAGAGCCGGAAAAACATCGACCAAGACGGAAGAAAACCACACGGAAGAAGAGGAAGGGGAAGAACCATTCTAGCAGCAAGGATGGTAGTCGAGAGCTAAAGAACAGCAGTTTACCGACGGAAAGGGGGAGAGAATGCACTCGGCCAAGGAAGACAACAATTCTTTTTAACTCTAGCGTCACGCAAAACAGCGAGGCGGAGCCTATCTTTCTAAAGTATGAAGGGAGAAGAGAGAACAGCTCCAAGCAGACAGCTTGCAAACTTAAGAATCGAGTCGACTGGGCTCCGAATCGAGAGGAAAAGAGAAGAAAAAAAAGACACCTTCAGGGCCTTCTCATAATGCGAATGGGAGGGAAGGTGAGGGTCCGTTTGGCAAGGGAAAGTGTCGGGAAAATTCGACCAAAGCCAATTATCACTCGCGGAGCTCATCGCCCGGTACTTTTGAAAATAGGGCGGGGGACCCTTCCGCCCTTAAGGGTTGGGAGTACTATCTCTCAAAAAAAAAAAAGTAGGGGATATTAAAAGAAGATGTACGCAAACGCAACGGGAACTTAACAAGAAATTTTCAAGTAAGAACTGAAATGAGAGAGAGAGTGCGTGTACTTGGTCGAAGTGGAGATCTAAGGAAGCAAAACCAAGGCCAAGCCCAATCCTCACAATTCGAAAGTCAGGGGCCGGCCCTGCAAGGAGGGAGGAAGTTCAGGGCGCGCGGCGGCGCCAAAGGTCACGGTCTCGCTAAAAAGGAGAATTAAGCACTTATGGAAGTGCGCGGCAGAAGGACCCACAAGAAGCACCGTGCCGTTTCTGACAGACGCTTGTCGACTAAAGAGCCGATTGCGGTAAAAAGACATCTGGAAGTCCAACGCAGGCGTTGCGAGCAGGGAAGAGTACTGGTCCAGCGACAGTTCGTAGGCTGAAAGAGGGCGTGGTTTTTGAAGAAATCATCCAGAGGAGGGAAGCCTGGCTGCGAAAAAAGGAAGTGGGACTTTGGGTGGGGGGGAGTCCAAAAAAATGACGCTGGAGAGGATTTACTGCGCGCGTCTGACCGGAGATAGTAACTAAACCGACGGCGAAAGACGCCTCGAAAGGCGCAACCGTTCCAGCGAGGGGAGGAGGAAAAGGAAGCGCAGCGTCAAGGCAGGGGGGTTATTCAAATAGGAGGTAAGAAAAGGGAGAGCCCCAGAATCTAACACTGGGAGTCCTGGCGAAAGGGGGAGAATCAACTTTGCCACAAATTTCAAAAAAGACGCCGCAAATGCGATATCTTAGTTCTGCATCGGACACTTGTCTCGAAAGCGATCAGCACGGCCGTCCCTTTAATTCTGAGCTAGAGATGCGCGTGTGCAGGCCAGGCGACGAAGGAAAAAAAGGGTCGTGGACACAGCAGGGTGGGGGGGGGGGGGGGGCATCGCCGAAACTGCGCCCCCTATTGTCTTTTACGAGCTCGAGCGACACGGAGGGGTTAATCTTAAAAAGAGAGATGACTACCTTCCAAAGCGCAGGACGAGAGAAACACGAGAAATCAGGTATGCGCAGAAGACGCCCCACGAAATCAGGAAAAGGAGGGCCCGCTCAAAGAACCGAAGGCAGGAAGGCCTCACCGCTAGAAGGCGATCATCAGCCAAAAGGAACGGCGCTCGAGATTCGAAACCGCGGGAGGGATCGGGCTTTCATGATCGCGATAGGTTGCAGGAAGGCTGAGACTGTCCACGGCGGAGAGGGGAGGAGTTCCGAGAAGAAAAGTGGTAAGGGCCGACTTGGATTTTTACATTGCCCCCCCCAAACAACAACCGGGACATTCACGCGTTTCCAAGAGGCTTCAGTCCTGAGCGCCAAAATGATGGCGGAAACCGGGCGCCCGAAACTTAAAAAGAAACGGCGTCAAGGGAAGAAAATGACATGAACCTCATCGGGAATGAAGGGGCACGATTTATAAAAAAAAAAACAAGTTGGCCAGAAGAAAGAAGAGGAGAACTAGCGTCGTCTCACTTCGAAAAAGAGAGGAAAGCTATGCTGGCGCGGCGAAAGAACTACGGGCTGACAAGACATGGGTAGAAATGAGCTATGAAAAAAACGAACATGAAGCAAAGGAACATAGAAGCCGCGCCGGAGGCTTAGTAAAAAAAGAGGAAGGAGAAGTCGGCTAAAGCTCCTGGGGATTCAACTCTGGTGCCAACTCAGACAAAGGGACTTCGCCTCGGAGCATCTTGCCTCATGTCATACGGCCGGGTCGAAGGATGAGCCAAGGACTTTCAAGGCTTACGAAGACCAGCCATCTTCAAAAAAAATAAAAAAAGGGACTGACGGACTAGGGGAGGGGAAAAAGGACTCCGACCTTAAAACAACGGAGGCATGGGGACTCAATATCTCTCTCCCAAACAAAAAGAGGATAGACGAAGACTGCAGGGAAATCTGCAAATCTAACAAAACTGGATTCCGCCCCCGCTATATGGAGGATACGGAAGAATGGCAAGTCCTTGGAAAACTCAGGACTTATCAGAATAAGGAGGGAACGATGACGCAGAAGAATTGGTCAGACTCTTGGACCCTACGGCAGAGCGGAAGAGAGAAGAGAGCACTATCTGCTTTATGAAGGGCGGGGTCAACTAGCAGGGAGGGGGAGTACAAAGGAGGAAAATCGCGCAAGGAGAAAAGGGATAAAAGCCATTCTTTGAAGGTAGCCGCAGAAAAAAAGGAGGAGTGTAGGGGAGAAGTTAAAATAAACCGACGAGAGTGTGAGGGGAAGAAAACTTTTTTTTGGGGGTTAGAAAAGCAGAAGGAAGACCGATTAAAAAGGTTTTAAAAGAGTTGAAGGCAGAGAAAGACCCTGTGGAAGAAAAGGGAGCAAAGTCAAACCTTCCCCGCGAAGGGGAGCGAAAAGGGGCCGCATCGGTTAACCTCAGTCCGGCGAAGAAAGAAAACTCAGCCCGCTAATAAACGGACAAAAGCACGGAAAAAGACTTATCTAATCTCATCGACGCGATCAAGCAACAGCGAGAGACTCTCTGAAAAAAAAGATGCAAGGGAGGCGAGGGGATGAGGAGGGAGTCAATAAAAGGAAACGGCCGTGAAGGGAAAAAGTGGCCTTATGCGTGGGCGTCTTAGAAAAAAGCAACTTTTAGAGGCTGACCGGAGCGGAAATCGATAGCGGTTGGACTGGCCCGCGAAAAAAATACAGGATCTCTCGAGCTAGTCAAACGAAAAATTCCAGGGGTCGTTCCAAACGACCTAACGCGTGAAAAAATTCTAGAGCGGAAAAAAAACGGTCGAAAGATCATAAAAAAAACGCCAAAATGAAAAGACTGGGAGGAAATAGATTCGCCGCGCATTTGAAGTCATAAGAAAACTCAGTGGCGGCTTGAGCAAAAAGAAAAGGCAAGGGCAAAAATTGAGGCCGACCAGGACACACATGAACCGCTTGGGTCCAGCAAAGCGGTTCGCTACGTATCCAACAGGCGTCATAGGCAGAAACCCCGAGAAAGCAGTAGCCGAGCGCGGCAAATCTAAGAACTGCCCATCGGAGCACGTGGGGAGGGGGAGGAGGATATTGCATTTCGACAATAGGTCAAGGTAATAACGCAAAAACCAAACCTCTACATCAGAAAAAGGGGGGCTTAACGCAAAGGACCAGAACGCCGCGCTGGGAGAACAACTCACCATGCTCAAAGAAGCGGATAGATTTAAAGAAAGGGGAAAAACAAGAAAAAAGATTGTCGACTTTCCCATTTAAGCTGCACATCGCGAACGCTCTGTTGAATCAGACGATGGCGTCACGCCGAAGCTCGGAGGATCCATAAGGATGGAAAACCGGGCTCAAGGAGGAGGATGGATCAATTTAGCCCTCAAGAAAAAAGAAGGAAGATGGAGTCCGGCGTACGCATGCGAAACTTAACAGGAACTCGCCTCCGAAAACAGGAACTCACCAGACCATCATCCCTGAGGGCCGGCGCCGATGATGGCGACTTGTGGCGGAGGGGAAGGTCGGGGGGGCATCGCGCTTCATGAGAGCGGGAAAAAAAGTAGAAAAACCGCAAAGGCAACACTCTGGTCAAAAAAGCCGTAATTGGGGAAAAAGGGGGAGGGGTCAAACGAGAAGTTTGCGGTAGAAGTCAGGAAAAAAAAAGGTATGGAGGAAAAGAGGAAGGGGAGAAGGCACGGGGGGCGGGAAAGTGAAAAAACGACCGAGGGTGCAAATTCCCCGATTAGCGCAAGCGCGTAAAATGGATTAGCCAGCACTGGGGGAAAAAGGGAGCTATCCCAGACCCGCAACCATCCGCAGGAGCAGAAATCGGACTAAGATAGGGGAGGAAGAGGGATTAGCTCGGCGGCGCAAAGGGAACGGACTACAGAGAAGGCCTAGCCGGACGAAATCTGAAAGGAGGGGGGGGCGAAGTCAAATCAAACGAATCAGAGTGCAAGAAGGGGAGTTCTTCGCACGCTTTGGCTAAAAAAGAACGGCGCAAAAAAGGTTCAAACCGTCTATAGGGGAAGATGGGGCCGAGGAACTGAAAAAGGACTTCTGATAAAATCGGACTTTTTTTGACCCCGCGCAGCGAGGAGAAGAAAGCTTCCGCGCCTATGCGGACGATCGATGACGAAGGAGGGGGCCTTGTCAGGAAAGCTGGAGCGATGTCGAGCGCCTTCTGAAAGGACGCAGAACGCCCGAAGGACGCAAGAGAACAAAAAAGACTAAGCAAGAAAGCAAACCGTGCTCGCGAGGGGAGTGGAAAGCTGCCAGAAGAGGGAGAAATGACGGGGGGTTTCTTAAATTACTCAGAGCAGAAACGTCGAGAAGGATCAGACCTTTCTAACATCTTGATTAAAAGGGACGAACTTGGGGGTAAAAGGAAGGGTTGCAAAAGAGAAGGCAGCAAAGAAATATCAGGGCCGCGGGCGGGTTTAAAAATCGAAACGTTCGCTCGAAAGAGGGAATCACGGCAGAGGGAAGGGAGGACGCTCAGAGCGCTGGGAATCCAGTTGGCAAAAAAGAGGTCTGCTTCAAGTATGTCAGATAAGAGGAGAAAAAACTTGCGGGACGGTAAAGACGCCTGGATGCCGCTTAAAAAAAACAAATCAGAGAGACGGAAAAGACGAGAAAGCTCTCATTAACCGAAAGCCTCCGGTCGGGATTGAGGAACCGACCAAGAGAAAAGAACACCCTGTCAAAGACTCCTCCCACAAAAAAAGACTGGAAAGAAGAACGCAAGTCCTTCACTCCTCACAGGGGGGAAAAGGGAGGGGCAGAGCGCGCGCGATCCTCAAAGCTGGGGAGTGATTCGTGGCAGATAGCTCGGGGACTGGGTCAAGGCTTCCAGATTCCCGGATTGGGAGAGAGTCGATTGCTCGAGGAACGAAAAAGGGGGGGGGGGAACTGATCATTCCTCCGTTCGCGAACCAATGAGTCCTTTCATTTCTCGCTCAGGTCCTGTTCAAACCGGGCGCGACCTCTTTAAAAAAAGAGTCGGCCTGAAGGACTTTCCAATTCGTATGAAAGGATGAACATCTTGGAGAAAAAACCAAAAAAGGGTCAGGAAAAAAGACTCCGCGCATCGGCGGAGAGGGACTCATAAATGAAACAAAAAGACCGGCATACTGAGGGACAGTAAAGGAAAAGGAGTTAATCGACAGGAGCAAAGGAGCGAGGGTATCCTCATCGCAACGCAGATCGGAAAAAATAAAAGCACTCATCACGACGAGCGGGCTCAATTCGCCGGATCTCAAAAGGGTGCAAGACTCTGTGGCACGAAAATTCAGCTCTCTGAAAGCATCTTGGTACGTCAAAAGACAAGAGGGAGGATCAAGAAGCAAAGGGCCGGTACGCTATAAACCTACAAGGGGCCAAAAAATACTCATGGGGCAGGCCCTCCGTCCGCGTGGAACTCTGGTGACCGACGGAAAACAGCAGCGCAGAGCGACGATCAAAAAAAAGGATAGGAGGAAGAGAGATCGCGCTGGAAAGTGGAAAAAGCAAATCCGAAAAGATGGAAGGAGGTCAGCCAAATGAGAGATGGTCGATCTTCTACGCGAAGTAATTGCGTGAAAAGGGACGAGGGGCCTCTTATCGAAATGAGGGAGAATAAGGACGCCTGATCACTTGGGGGTGAATAGCAGCTTTTAAAAACTCTGCTAGACGCATCGGTCGATAAACGATCTTCTTGCCGTTCAAGGACGCTAAGAGTCAAATATGCGGTTGATTAAGAAAATGCTCTCCATTCTTTCAAAGTTCAAAAGACAGCCGGTATCAGCCTCCATCAGAGGGGGCGGTCGCATTTTAGGAAATTTATTCACTCTAACCGAGCGCAGATGTTTTTGGGGTTCAGGAGGAGGAAATTTGTTTTTGTGGTGTAGCAAAACCGGGGCAGAAATAAAAACATAGGTAAGAAAGGAGCCGCGGTGCCTCCCAGATAGACCAACCGGGTTGAGTCCTGGGGAGGAGCGGAAATACAAGCATCCGCTCCGGTAGGAGAAAGGAAGTCATTCATCAGTTGAACCGCCAGTCGAATCAACAAAGGCGTAATAGACAAGAACGGAAAAAAGCCTCTCATCAGACTGGTATAAGAGCTAAGATAACCGTAAGCCGACGCGGTCGAGATCGAGAAGCGCGGACGGCGAAAGGCACGGGGGGAGGCGACTTGGAGGCGTTGAGGAAAATCGGTCACTGGTTGAAGGGGAGGGAGGGAAGGCCGTGGGGGAATAGGCAGGGGGAGCGGTCCAAAAGCGATCTCGGCGGGGAAATAGGAGAGGAGCCGGAGCGGAGGTCAGGAGCGATTGCGTGAACCGCGGGGACACTACCGTCGAAAGATGAGAGCTCGCAGAAAAGAGGGAAAGCAGCAGCGATCTAAATACGCTGCAAAAAAAGAGAGAAGAGACGACGCAACACGCCAGAAGCGCATCGATAAAAGGGGGGCCCGGACGTGGAAGAAAGATTTACGCCTCTCCGTGGTCGATCGCCCGACGGAAAGTCATGCAATGGGAGCGTCGCGCCTGAAGTTTGCAAAGTGAGAGAAAAGGGAGAAGGAAAAATGTTGAAAACAATGAGAGGAGGAAAGGGGGCCAGCCTGCAGAGCGGCAGAACCACGGAAAATTGAGAAAAGCGACAGCGAACCCAGCCATCTCGGTAACGGGTTGCGTCGTCGAGGGGGGGAGTGTAGTGACGTCGGGCGGATAGAAGGAAAAAAGCCGCCTCCCCAAAAATATTGCGGAAGCAAACCAAAGCAAAAGGAAAAAAGGTAGCCGCGCAGCATGCAAAGCGAAGAATGAATCGACCGCGGAAACACCGTAATCTGGGAAGCAAAGGCTCTGCCAGTACTCGCCCAGGCGCCGCAGAAATCAGGGGGGGAAAAGCCCGCGAGGCACGCAAAGAATCGAAGTCAAAGGGCTAAACGGCTCCGGAAAAGGGGTGAGGTCATATGGGAATCCCGCCCATCATAATCAGGAGTGTCAGTCCGGCTGACGCAGAGTCGTAAGGGGACTTGGGAAAGAGAGACGAAGCAATCGGCAATCCCGGCAGGTCCGCTTCCGGAGGCGGAATGTGCGGATGGGGAGGAACTTTGGGGAAGAGTCTAGGAAAGGGATCCGCTTGACAACGTTCACGAAAAAATCAAGAGAAAAGGACAACGCGTCTTTCAGAAAAAACGGTTGAACTCAGGGTCTTAAGGGTCGCTGACGTTGAGGAAAAGAGAGCGATCAACAAACAAAACGGACAGGAGAAGATATAGAGGAAAAAGCAAGGGGCCGGAAGGAAAAAACAAAAGGGTTGACACATTCCCGAAACGCAAGAGCGGGAGAGGACTGTTGTCTCACTGGGGTGAAGTAAAGCGATGCAAACAGTCTATCATCGGAGACGTCAGGAAGGGATGAGCTGACCGGGTGCCTGGGCGCGGCGGAACACATGGACGTCTACTATCCTCATGAAGTCAGAGACGAAAGCGCTGATTTCAACGGGTCAATATGAAAAAGAAACCACGATATGGGACTCAGAACCTTTGGACCTCTCGAAGAGGTAGTGCGCATCGCGGCGGTGGTTACCATTTCAAAACCAGGCGTTGGGGCGAAAAAAGGTCAGATAAAGAACAACGACTTAGAGGAGAAGAAGGTTGTTTACGGACCGCGATGAAATCCTCATCCGCCTGGCGGCGCTGGGCTGCGGCGGCAAAAGCGAAGTTTTCTTTTTAGTCCGGCCATAGCTGGAGCGGGGATTCAGCGGGTGACCTCTAGCCCAAGACGGAAAAAGAGAAGATAATCCGGGGACGGCAACGTGATCGGAGCTTAGGGTGCGACGGGCCGCTCCTCAGAGAAAGGAAAGCGGGGGGTTATGACCTCGGGAAAGGGCTTAAAATAAGACGACGAGAAGAAAGAGGGGAACAAGGGCTTCCTTGCCTTGTCCACAATTGTGGGGGGAACAGCGAGAACTCAAGCGATTGGCTTCTTTCTTGCGGCCGATCGACAATCGAGGAGACGAATGAATCACAAGCGTGCCGGGAAAGAGGGAAAGACTATCTAAAAGGGAAAGTGAGCGGACAAAAAAACTCGAGAGGTTAGGGGCATCAGAGCTGCGCCCCGAAGGGAGGAAAACGAGTCGAGGGGTAGACTCCGCCTTAAAGGTGCCGAGGGGAAAAGAAATAGAAGACTCAAAAAATTCAAAACTAGCAGCCGCGACCCGAGGAAGAGGATTGCTGCAAGACCCTCAGAAGGACCAGGCCTGTCCAGCTACAAGAATCAGAACTTGAAAAGGAGAAAAAGCACTTCCCTTCTCAGAAAAGAATCGCGAAGAGAGAGAAAGCAGATATCAACGCGGGAGAAGAAGATGATCTAATGAAGTTCA
>Ga0179593_1696243_pt1 | contig 17013 bp, 23 predicted proteins | sample CZODoug2_1_08_16_FD_185931 | JGI IMG/M metagenome (GOLD analysis project Ga0179593, IMG submission 185931) | Vadose zone soil fungal communities from Angelo Coast Range Reserve, California, USA - CZODoug2_1_08_16fungal (PacBio error correction) | ecosystem: Environmental > Terrestrial > Soil >...
GGGGAGGAGTAAATATATAGATTCAAAAAAAAGAAGAGGCCCGTTTTTGCACCTTCCGGAATTCTTACCCTAGTGTTATCAAAAAAAGTCTTTCATCCTGCGATACTGCCCGGGGAATCACCTCCAAGGGAAAAAATTTCACCGTAGTGCTGTTTGGGGGATAATACCATTTCAATCTTAAGGATAATTATCCAACCAGGGGAGAAGAATTTAATTTCTATGTAAACGTTGAGAAGAGGGGGGTAATTCATTGCCTTGAAAGACCTCTTTAATGCGAGGACTGCTACTTCCAGATCGAGGGAAGAAGTGTTTTCGTTTCCCGAGAACCAAAACAAACTGCGCCTCTAATTCGAAAAAAAAAAGGGCAGTTTGCAAACTTCGGGGAATCCATTTCCGCTGCAAAAAGGGAGAGATAGTTTGCCATTCGTGAAGGATTGCTTCCAATAGGGTCTCGAGGGGGGAGGGGTTCCAAAACGATGGGGGGGAGGAGAGTCAAATATCCATCGTAAAAATCCGCCATCTCACAGAAAGGAGGGACGGCCTGCCCAAGAGGAAAAAAGAAGATCCGTTTTTTGATTACAGGGGGGTGGGCCAGAAGTCCCTAAAGAAGAAAAGGGCCATTACCAGTAAAAATTGGGGAAACCAGAACGTTAGGGAATTGAAGACGCCTCTTTTAGAAAAGGAAAAGGGGGAAACAGCAAGAAGAAAAAAGTCTTCGGGGCGAGTTCCCGTCGAAGCACTAAAAAGGGGAAACGCTTATGCGGAATTAAAAGAAAAAAACGGACTCGTTTAATTCACCAAAAACCGCGTATCCGCAGAAAGGGAGGAGGGGTCTGTCTATACTTCAGGACAAGAAAAAGATCTCTTATCGGAAGCAAGACCCTCAAGGATGGGGGGAGAAAGGGGCGTATTGAGTCGGGAGAAAGATGAAAAATAACAATTGCCAAGAAGAGACTTCCCGTTGTGGGAAGGTAGACACGGGCCCAGGGTGTATACTGGAAAAGGGACTTTATTTGATGTGGGGGGGGGGGAGGGAGGATCCATTCCACCCTTCCTCGAGGGAAGGAACTTCTTATACCATCAGAGGGGACATGCCAGAATTTCTTGCGTGGGGGAAGGTACTTTTCCGAAGGGGAAGTTCTAAGAAAAAAAGGGGGTGTCGAGATTTTCATATATTTATAAAAGAGACTTTATTTAGAATACCGAGGCATTACTCTTTCGGGAGAGGAAAAGGAAAACGACTTTCCTCAGGAGAAAGGAAGAGGAGATTCTTCTTCTTTTCACGTCGAAAAGAGCTCCTCTCTTGAGAAAGAGGGAAAAGGTTAATCAGCCCTCAATCGACAGGAAAAAGGAAAGGGTATCAACCTTGGGAAAAACAACTTACAACCTTCCCAGGGAAAAAGACCGAAGTTCCGTTTCCAGAAGGGGGGGGATAGTTAACCTTCCCGACGTGAAAACCCATCGGAACAAAAAAAGGAAGAAAGAGGGAATATGGCCACTAGGAAGAAAGAGAAAAAGCGATCTTTTCATCATGGAAGGGGGGAAGCGCCATCTATTGAAGGGGGAAAAGAGAGGAATACGATCTCTGAAAAAGGATTTAACTTCCAAGAGGGAGAAATTCGCCTACAAAGAGAAGGAGAAGCGTCGCGATTGAGGAAGCGAGGGTTCCCCCTTAAGAGAAGGGGACATCTATGCTAAGCACAGCCTCTTCTGATCTAGAAGGGAAAGGGAGAATTTTCTCGCGGGGGGGAAAAGAAAGGGAAGAAAGGGATATCACTGGGAAGACTTGACTCACAAAAAAAGAAATCCTAATCGTCCCAGAGGAAAAAGGGAAGAATGGCCACCGAGGGCCGTTGTGAGGGAACCAACTCTAGGGGGGATCTTGCCCCTGCTTTACCGAGAAAGCCTCCTCGAGAGGAGGAAAAAGTAATACTCTAAGCATTAACCCTCTCACTCGAAGCGATGGGGGGAGGAGATTCACATCTAAAGGGGGGAGCGGGGCTCTCCTTGAAAAGAAGAGGGGGAAGAGTGAAGCTAAGGGTGCCACTTTATTAGAGGCAGGCGTACGGGGGAAGTCTTCCCCCTCTCGCAAGAAATCGTACCCAATCCCCTTCTCCTACTAGGAAGTGGAGGACCCAACCGAGGACGAAATCCCCGTGGCGGCCCTAAGTGACTCAGAGGGATCTGCGTTCCATGGGGAAAGAGTCTACTCCTTTTCCCGGTCATTCAGACTGGAGGGGGGAGAATTTCACAATCAATGTGGGGGATTCTACTTCAGCAGGCGTTCGTTCCGACGAGGAAACAAAGGACCTGAGAAGAGAGTGCAGAAAGGGCCCGCAAAAGACTATCTTCCTAAAAAAGAAAAAAAGTCATTCTTTCTCCTCAATACCCAGAGGAGAAGGAGACTTTCACGAAAAACCTTCTTTCGGTCTTTAACTTGACTTTTTTCTTCCCTTACGCTATGTGAGGGGTTTCTTCTTTCAGGGGAGGGATCCAAGTTTTGGGACGGCTCCCCTTCCGAAGAACGAAAAAGGAGGGAAATCTCCTCCCTTTGAGGAAGGACCCGACAGGTTTTTTTCCTTCCCTCAAGGGAGGGGGACGCTAACGGGAGGGGAAAGTCTCATTTTGCTGAAGTAGGAATCCCTCTTTTCATCATGGGACTACCCGAATCTAGGATTTGTGAATTCATGGAAATCTATATTCCAGAAGAGGAAAAAGAGTCTACTTTCTAAGTCGAAAGATATGTCGTATCCTGGGAGGATAGGGGGAATGGTATTTTCAAAAAAAGGGGCTTAATACTTCTATCGGAAGCGATAAGCCGTGGGGAAAAACGGGAGAAGAGTCACTCGCGGTTAAAGAAGAGAAAGTTTCACTCTCAAGGGGAAGGGCTCGTGGTGTGCAGAAGGAAAAGGAAAGAGGCTCCGCCATGAATATGCAGGTGAAAAGAAAACAAGGAAAAGGAAGCAGTGGGACAGAAGCTAAAGGAAAAGAGAGAGATGTACAACTGCTTAGGGGGGAGAAGGGGCGCTTAACTTAAGGAAAGGGGTCTAGAAGAATCTCTTATTGGAGAGGAGGGAGGAACCACCTACCAGAAAGAAGGGATTCACTTATTGGGGAGATGAAGATTAGCCTCTTCTTTACCCTTTAGATTAGAATTCGGGTAAGAGAAACTTTTCCTTCCATTCTTTATCTATTAGGGGGAAGTTGGGGATCACAGGGTAAAACTATAGGGGGAAGAGAATCATCTCTTTATCGAACTTCGAATAGTTGGAACACAAAGGTTTACCTTCTCCAGAGAAAGAAAAAGGGATTTACCCCGGGTAAGGGGATAAGGATGAGTCTCGATCTAACAATTCTCCTTTTGTAAAGCGAGAAAAAAAAGATTATTTCCTAAACTCAGGAAAAAAAAGGAAAAAAGTTAGAGAGTCCGAGTTGATGAGGGGAGAAAAAAAATGGCGGAGATCGAGCAGGTACGAAGGTTTCACATAGTCTTCCAAGATTAGAAAAAGGAGGCGACTGAGCTTAAAGTACAAGAAAAGGAATTTCGAGAAAAAAATCGGCGGTTAAACTAGGTAAGGATAGGGGGGGCCCGCTTTTTAGTACGGTAGGGGACCTTTTTTATTTTGAAAGGGGGGAAAGACAGACTGACGTACTGTGGGAAGCTCGAAGAAAGGGGGACATTCTCTTTGCAAAGGAGGAAAGGAAATTCTTATTTCCACTGTAAGAGGGAATCGAGGATATCGTCTTGGGTGCCGCCACCAGGGGGGGGAAAGGGGGGGGACGGCGTCGTCTCCTTTGTATTTGGAGGGGGGGAATGCGATATTTTTCCGGAGAAAGCGACATGGCCTAAAGGTGGGAAAGGGGAGGGGAGAAAGAAGAGGGCACGTGGCTTTTTACTTACTTCAGAAGGAGAAAAAAAACCCCCTCTCGACGGAATGAAGAAGGACAACCAGATAGAAGAAGCGGGGTGGAGGAGGGAAAGGAAGCGGGTCAGATCCGATCTTGCGGGGCGTACTGGTAGGAAACGGCAACTCCTCAAGCTTTACAGAAAAGCAGAGGGAAAATGGAGGCGGTTCTGAGGGGGGGGGGGGTGGGTTGCGGCGGTTGGGGGAAAAGGTTACCAAAATCAATTGGAGGGAACAGCGAATACTGGTCCCCCAGGAGAGAAAATCCCCATCTCCCTCGCGAAGAGAGCTGCCTTCTCCATTTATTTGGGGGAGGGAAAAGAAATGCGGAGGAACAAGGAGCAGAAGGAAAGAAGTATTAGGGGACGTCGTCGGTGAAGTTTTCTTCCTCTAAAGTAGAAAAAAAAGGGGGAAGGATGTGCCGGCGTATGCAAAAAAAAGGACATAATGCTGTCTCTCTGCGTAGGCGTTGGAAATTCTATTTCTCCTGAGGAAAAAAGGAAAGGCAAAGGTCAGAGATGAACGTCAAAGGGGGATGTTTGAAGGGAGGAGGGGGGGGGACTGTTGCGCCATAACTTCGTGACGGTAAGGGGAACTTCTTAGGGAGGGGACCGATCCAGTGCTTTGGGGGAGTACCGGAGAGGGGGAAAAGGTCCGAGATTTCTATAGGTGAGGGGGGATCGAATAACATAGGAAGGGGGAAAAAGGAGGGAAAGGGCGACGGGAATCAGGAGGGGGAAAAGCCGAGCTCGTCGCTCAGCTTAAAGGGTCTTTCCTTTTCTCTCGCCAAAGGAAGCAGAACCAGCGGAAATTTACCGAAAAAGATATGTTATTGTTATAATAGAAGAACTCCTCTCTGAGGGGGGGGGGCGTGAATGAAGCCGAAAAAGCAAACGGAAAACCACCGGGAAGTTCGTCATTCAATTTGAGGGGGGAAGAGGGGGACAGTATAGGAAAAGAGGAAAAAAGAGTGACTTTTTTCATGGATAGGTGCTTCACTTCAAGAAAGAAAAGAAGTCCGACAAGTCAGGGACGTGAAAGAAAGGTAGAGAAAACAAAACTGTAAGCAAGGGTTACTGTTCTCTTGGGGGGGGAAGAAAAAAGAAAAAGAAAGAGACTGGTTCAAGGTCATCTCTTGAAAAGGAGGGAAAAAAGGGGAAAGAGATCAGAGGATAAGTTTAAAGGTCCGAAAGAAGTCTCTTACATCCTTCCTCAGTGGGGGAGGGGGGGGGGGGGTGAAACACAAAAAGCATTGATGAGGAAAAAAGAAAAGGAGAAGAGAAGCTCTCCTAAGCGGTTGAAACGTTCTTCTACGTAACTCCGAAAGGAGAAGACTGTGTGAAGTCGCCCGGGAGGGAAAGAAAAGGGGAAGAAAAGGGAGGAAGAGACGTCTCAATTCCGTACCGTTAGAGGGGGTCAACTTTCTCCTTTACTTAAGAGAGGAGAAGGGAAAAAAGGAAAGAGGGTTAGGGATCAAAAACCGGAAGAGGGGGGGAGGGATTTCTCTCATCGAAGGAATAAGGGGAAAGGATGGAGGAGACGGCGTAAGGGTGATGAGAAAAAAGGAAAAACGAGTTTTTGTCAAAAACGCCCTATCCCGGGAGCAGAAAAAGGGGGGGGGGAATGGGGAAAGACTCAGGGCGATGGGAGGACGAATCGAGGTTCATCTATTTATTCTTTGAAGGGGAAGAAATTACAGGGGAAGGCTTGGTTTTCTTTGGAAAGACTTCTTCCAAAAAAAAGAAAAAGAGAATTTAAGATATCATCATTCGGAGGGAAAAAAAAAAGCCCCTTTTGCCATAAGGTCATCTCCCCTCTTTTTGAAGGGAGAAGAGGAGGTACCAGGTTGGGGCTACTTCGAACGAGAAGAAATGGGAAAGTATTATCCTTGATCCTCAGGTGAATGTTTTCAGTACTTTTTATGGGAAGGGGGGCACGGGATGAGGCGGGCCCCGAAAGCTGTTTGGGGAGAAGAAAAAGGGGAGAAAAAAAAACGTTCTCCTTAATGATGTTTTTTTGAGGGGAGGATTAAACTAGATATCTTCAAAAAAAAGAGGAAGGGGGGCAGAAAAGGACCGGGACGTCGAGGGGGGGAAAAGAGGCTGCCTATGAGTACTTCCAATCCCAAGTACTTCCCCATGGAAAAGGGGATGGGTCGCCGCTAATACATGACAAAGAGGAGAGAGAATAGGAGAATTCCAACCAGATTTAATTCTTGGAAAAGGGGGAGAAGGATTTGTTGATGGCTGGCACGGGGAACTCTTTGAGATGCTTCCTAGAGGGGAAGAGAAGAAGGGGGGGTAAAAAGGGGACAGAGAGGAGTCCATTACAACTCAAAAGAAAAAGGAGAAAATGGTCAATATTTCAAAAAGGTAGAGAAAAAAGAAAAAAACACTCCGAAAAGGTAGAGAAAGGGGAAAAAAGCGCTTTGAAAGGGGAAGATAACTCCAAAAAATAGGGCTTCTTCCTTTTTTCCAAAAAGAAAAGGGGGGGGTAAAAAAGGGAAGATCCATCTTCCAGCGTCCTCCACTCTCACGAGGGGGGAGGGGGCGGGCATGGGGAACGATATTGAGGAAGAAAAGAAGAGAAGGTTTTTGATTAACAACCATAAGTCACCTCGCGAGAAGAAGAGAGGAAGGGTCCCAAAATAGTGGTCAAAAAAAGGGAAGTGAGAAGCGCTTTTAAATCAATGGAAAACTCAATGCTCATTACTGAAGAGGGAAGGGAGGAGTGTTCCCGTCGAAGAAAGGAAAAATTGTTCAAAAAGAAGCTGCAGCTTTTGAACGGGGAGAAAAGGAAAAAAGGAAAAACTCAGGCGTATCCGAAAGAAGGGGGGAGGGGGAATTTTGTCATGTCATCGAGCTGTCCGGACCTTTCAACTTATAGAGGGAGAAGGAAAAAGAACAAAAGACCTCAATGAGAGGGGAAAGAAAAAGGGGAGGATTTGAGTCGAACAAAAGAAGACCCTTACAATGGCAAGAGGGGAATTAACCGTTGTGGGGAGAGGACTTATGGAGTTTTAGAAACGGACTCGTTTTTGAAAGGGAGGAGGGGAGGGGGGGGGGGGTGGAATTTCCTGCCCTTCAGGGACCCTTCACTCAGGAGGGAGGAAAGAGTTCGATCGGGAAAAAGTCGGAGAAAAGAGAAAAGGGGAAAGACGTGCTTCTTTTGTTTCTTGGGGTCACTTTTCCTTATTCTAAAAAGGAGAGAAAGAAAGAAAGCGCTATTTCGAAGGAAGGGAAAGAAGGAATACCCGAAAGACCCGGGAAACGGGCGCAAGGGCGTCCTGACGCCGGGAGGGGGAAGGGGAGAGAGAACCTTACCCACGTTTCAAGGGCCTCGAGGAGGCCGGGAAGAAGGAGTGAAAACCGGTCTCCAGGGGGGCGTGCTCTCCTAGGAACTTTCTCGCAGGGAAGAATCAAAAAACTCATCGATAAGACGTCCCTTTTTATCCCCCTGGGGAAACTCCCCCTGACAAAAAATATACTCCATCAAGGGCAAGTTTCCTCCCCTGAAAGTCACTACTTTATGCGCAAAGGAGGAAAAAAAGGAGCCAAAAAGTTGGACTTCAGAAAGGGGAAGGGAATAGGAAGACTTTTCTCAGAGAAACATCATTTTAAACTAGGAAGGGGGGAGGAAATGAAGAAAAGGCTCAGTCGCGGAAAGAGGGAGAAAGAGCATCTCTCTATTACTTCGAAGGGGGTAACGCTTTCTCCTAACGAGGGAAAGAGGAAGTCGAATGGAAAGGAAGAAGAGGAGTCGCCTGGTCCTCCTTCCTGTGCACTAGAAGAAGGAAGAAAGAGAAATTGTCGCGAAGATGAGGATAAGAGGGGGAGAAGTAGTATTTCTATATTGAAAGGGGAACCGTCTATCTCTTCTACAGTATAGAAAAAGGGGACGACCGAAGCGACTCAACCTCCGGGAAAAAAAGAATAATCTGCCGCAGAAAAAAAAAATGGACACTCTTCTGAGGGGGGGAAGAAGGGGTGGGCTTTTAAATCTTTCGCGTGAGAAAAATCTTACTGCATTCCTCCGAAAACGCCACTCTCTTATCTGACAAAGAGAAATGGCGGCAGAAGCCCTTCTCCTTCCTACCAGAGCCCTCTCCCTTCAGAGGATGGGGGAAGGAGAGAGTTTCCTCAGTGCACCTAATCTTTTTTCCTCTTGGGGGGTCTTTCTCCTTCTAGAAAAAAGGAGGAAAAAAAAGGAGCGATTTCCTCTTTCGGAAGAAGGAACGTGTGGGAAAAGGGCCCAAAGAGGAGAGAGATGTTTATCTTTTACGAAAAAAATATCTCCTTCTTTAAAGAAAAAACCTCCCATCATAAGGACTGGACTGTCGGCCCGAGTCCTTTTTAAGCGGGAGAATGGGGGGTTCTTCCACGGAAATAAAAAAAGAACATTCCTATATCCAAGATGTGGGCTCCTTACTTCTAATAAAGGACTATTCATTCACTGGGAGAGGAAGAGAATGAAAAGCCGGGGGGAAGGGGAACTTCATAAATTCTGAATTTTTAATCGTAAATGAAACCATCCAGGTCAGAAAAAGGGGGGGCGCCACGTTAGAACCAGCGGCACTCATCCGAAAAAAAGAGGGCATCCCGAAGAGGGGAAAGGGGGGCCGTCAGGGGGGGGAAATACCCCTCTTCTATGAATGCTCTATCTCACATCCTGCAGGGAAGAAAGGAGGGAGGGAAAGAAAATTTCTACCTTTAAGAAAAGGGCTCTTCTCTTACATGCGAGGGGAAGGAAAAGGGGGGGAAGGGTGAGTCATGGCCAATAATCACACCTAAAATTTAAGGCAAAAAAGGATTTTGAAAGCTTCCATCACTTCGAATGGGGGGGAGAGTTTCGAATCTATACACCGCACAGAGGGGGGGGGGGGAGACAATTCAATCTCAGGAAAAAGGAAGTTTTGAGGATGGGGCGGAAAGGAACTCGATTATTCCCACAAGGGGGGGGGGGGGGAGGGCTACTTTCTAGGGAACTCTTCGAATATCTTTCGATTCAAGGGAGTTAGTGGGGGAAAAAAGGGGAGGGGGGGCCCCAACTTGGTCTTATAAAGAAAGGGAAAAGAGGGGGGGGGAGAGGAAAGTATCTCTATAAGAGAAGAGGAAAGAGTGAGAGACTAATCTTATCAATAGGGAAGATCCTCACTTATTTTACTAAGCAGGGGAGGGGGGGTAGGACTTAAGAAAGCTCTTCTCTCGCCAGGAAATCATGCGCAACAAAGGGGGAAAAGGGAAAAGGAGACACAACAACAAAAAGGGCCCACTGCTCGGTGTCAAGGGGGAATGAGGATGCAACGCATATGAAAGACGGCTTGCGCAAAAAAACAGCCCTCCTGAAAAGAATGAAGTTGGGCGAGGGGAAAGAAGGGGAAAATCCGCTTCGGGAAAAGTATTCTCAGATCCCGGGACCAAAGAAATGAACGAGTCATATCACCAAGGGGGGGGGGGGGGGGGGAAAGGGGGGGAAAAACTATCCTAGGGGAGGGAAGAGACTCATCTCTTGCTCGAAAAAAAAAAAGGAGGGAAAAAGATGCTGGAGTCGATTTGACAGGAGAAAGCAAAAAAGGAGAGGGCTTCGATTTCCTTGGTCGCAAAAAAAAAAAAAAAAAAAAAAAAAAATCTCGAGCGGAAAAGTCGCAAAAAAGAGGGGGGGACTGGCAGCTTAGGTTCAAGGAAAAAGGGGGGAGAGGGCGTTGTTCAGAAAATTGGGGTGGCGTTCTTGGCATGCGAGAAAAAGGACATCGAGATGTAAAGAAGAAAAGAGGGAGTCCCCGGTAGCAGAGTTAAAGCAAGAAAGGAAAAAAAAGGCGGGAAGGGGGGGGAAGCTCATATCCTCTTTTATGAGCCCAGGACTGGAGGAGAGGGAGGCGAGACTGAAGATAAGGAGAGGAGGCGTGCCGAGGCCCGTTAACGTGGCCGCCAGAAAAAAAGAGAAGTTGTGACAAGGGGGAAAAGGAATCTCATACTGCTGAAATCGCCAAGGAGGGGGGGGGGGTTCAAATCGGTAAGGGAAGGAGGAGGGGGGGAGAACGTATTCTCCGTCCGGAAAGAGATGGATATCTTCCGGGGGGAAAAAAAAAGTGAGAAACGTAGGGGAGGGGGAGTAGCCTTTGATTTGGGGGATTTTTGGGAAGGTGGGGGACGGACTCTACAAGTTAAAAAGGTGGAGGATTCTTCGAGACAGTTCCCTTTCTTTTTACTAAGGAAAAAAAAAGATTTCCAAGGAAAAAAGGGAGAGGAGGGAACTCGCATCCAACCAAAAAGGGTTTATGCATCGTGAATTCTTCAGCGCAGGGGGGAAATAATATCTGGAGGAGGGAGAGGAAGAAGATTTCCTCTTCACTTAGGGAACTTCCCAATCACCCAGAAGCGAAAAGGGGGAAGGTTGGGGATTTTCCTAATAGGGAAGGGGGGGGGGGCTCGGGGGGGGGGGCGATTCCTGTAAGGTGAAAAAAAAAGGAGGGAGAAAGGTCGAAATATAGAAGGGGTAAAGGGAAAGGACCATCTAACCTCGCTAAGCTAGAGAAAAAAAGGCCTGCTCCATTTTTATGGGGGGGAGAAAAGGAAATGGCGTTTTTCACCAGGAGAAGAAAGAAGCGCTCCGATAGTAGAGGTGTATTCTAAATCTTAACATGGGGAGAAGAGGGAAAGAGGGGAAAGAGGGGGAAGCTATCGTAGGAAGCGAAAGGGAGGAAAGGGGGCTCCGTCGTAGAAACGACTTCTATTTCTCTGAAGAACAGAAGAAACTGGCCAGGGCCTTCTTAAAGTAAAAAGGAGGGGAAAAAGGGGGGAGTCATTTCATCTATTGCCTTTTGAAAAAGAAGGGAAAACCTATAAAACTTTTCTTAAAAAGGAAAATGAAAAGGAGGATGCCGGACCGTTTTGTTACCGAAGGGAAAAGGTTGATACCATTCCAAAAGGTGGGCTGATTAACCTATGGGGGGAATAGTAAAAAGCTAGGAGACGGCGGGAAGGGGGGGGGGGGGAAAGGAGTTAACTCAGGAAAAAAAGGAACGCATCTTCGCGAAGAGGAAAGGAGGGAACGGGGGGCTCTCTCCACGATCGCCGAAGAGAAGGGATAAAGAAAGGGGAGGGGAATCCCCTTTCTCTTTTAGAAAAGGAAAAATCTCGACTCTCTCGGAGGGGGAGGGGGGAGGGACTAATCAGGAAAAAGGGGGAAGAAAACCGCTCAATTTCTGAAAAGGAGGGTCTCCGCCTTGACATCGAGAAGGAAAAGGGGGGAAAGGTGGAGGGATCCTCCAGAAGGTTCCAGTCAAGGAAAAAAAGAAAGGTACTACTACTTCTCCAAACTATGAGAGAGATCTCAACAAAACTGTAAAGGAGAAAAGGGAGGAATTTTAGGGAGAAGGGGGGGAAATCTGATCCGACTCAGAAGTCGGCTTCAATCTCCATTGAAGGTTGGGGAAAGGAAAAGATCAGCTCTAAGTTGAGAAGGTGGCGTTACTTCGGGAAAAAGGGTAGAAAGTTTAAATTGATTGCTGGAGAAAAGGGGGGGGGGTGACAATTCAACTCTGAAGAAAAAAGGTCAAAATCTCACCAGAAGAGAGGGGAGGGGGGAAAAGGGGGAAGGGGAGGGGGAAAAAACGGAAGACTTCACCGCGCAGGGAGGGGGGGGAAAAAGGGGAGGGAACCCTTTTTACTGCTCCATTGGGTCAATGCCGTACAGTAAAAAGCCGGGTCCAAATTTCCTGCGGGAAAGGGAGGGGGGGAAGGAGAGGGAGTTTCTTCAGGGGAGTTTCTGGTGAGCAAAGAAAGGGAGAGGGGATTCGATCGTTCAAGAGAGGAGGAGAAAGAGCCTAAAGCTATCGCGCTTGAAGGGGGGGGCGGAGCTTGATATTTATTAGGAAGGGAGGGGAAAGGAGGGGGCCCAACTGCTTCCTCTACCGAGAGAAAGGGGATTGGAGCCATCATGGAAAGCGCAGGGAGAGCATCTAAGTTTCAGCTGAATGAGGGAAGGGAGAGGAAATTCCCACTGAAAGGGGGAGCAAGAGGGGGGAGGGGGGTCATTTAATCCTCATCGAGCTCCATCGCGATCTGGAAGAGAAGAAAGAAGAAGCACCGGGCCATCCATTACCTCCAGCATCGAAAAGAGGGGGAAGAAAAGTAACTGTCTTCCACTTATGGGGGGGAAGAGAGAAAGCTTGAATTTCATTAGAAGGAAGGGGGGGAAGGGGATACTTTGGAGGGGGAAGGGGTTCCCTGCATATCGCTAGGCAGGAAAACCCATATACTAATCCGGAAAGGGAAAAAAGGGGGGGGGCAGCATCACAACAAAAAGAAAGGAGGAGGAAAAGAAAAAAAGTACTGCGAAAGACCTTCCGGAGTAGTAGAGGGGGAAAAAAGTTTGGGGAATACTATACTTCCCGGGAAAAAGAAGGGAAAAAAGTCGCAATTACCTAACATCCCTTTCATCACCGGTAAAAGGGGGGGGGAACGTAATACATTCATACTTAAGAACTGTGGAAGGAGAGAATTCTCTGTTACCTTCCTTTTTAATTGCTAAAGAGTGGCAATGCTTTCTTTAATTGCTGGGAGGGGGGACCTCTTTGATTCCGCGGCTTCTATGCTGCCAGATACGGGAGAGGGGGGAAGGGGGGCCGGGCGTGCTGCTTCCCGGAAAAAAGTCCCACCTGCGCCCCTTTCATTGGGAAAAGAGAAGGGGGCCTCAATTTGCCGAGGGAAAAAAGAAAAGGAGAAAAGTTTTGCCTACGGAAAAACAATGATGGTTCCAAGCTAAAGAAAGAGTGGCGGGAGAGGGGAAAACGAGGTTTTTTTACCATCGCCGATCCGCAGTCCAGTAAGAAGAGAAAAGGGGGGAGAGCTGCGCACGAGAGTGGAAAAGCTACCCGTGTTTGGGGGAAAAAGGAAAGAATAATTTTGGGCCAGAAGTCAAGGAAAGGCAGGCCATTTTGAAAAATCACATAAAATGTGCAACGAAAGGAAGCTGAATTGAAGACGCAGCTTTAAGAAAAAGTGAGGGGGAAACAGAAAGAAAGGGCAAAAGTTCTGGCGGGGCGTTCCCTTCTAATCACGAAATGGAAAAGGGAAGCGGGAGGCGCGCTTCTCTGAAGGTGAAAGGAAAAAGGAATCTTTAAGGACCTACCAAAAAAGAAATAAAGTCCTTTACAAGGAAGGGGAAGGGTCATAGAAGTCAAAAGAATCTTCCGGACCTTTCACTTGAAGAGAGGAAAATGCAATGGGACTCCATTATATTGAAGGAGAAAAGGTAGCGTATTGATCGGAGAAAGAGAACCCTTAACAATTAACGGGAGAATTACGTGGGGTGGGAGAGGAGTTTAGACACGTAAATTTTGAGACGGAGGGGATTTTTCTGGAGGTTGGAAAAAGAAAAGAAGGGGTATTATCCATTCCAAAAGGGAATGATGACGGGGGGAGAAGGGGAAAGCAAAAAGAATCCCTTGCATGAAGAAGGAGAGGGGAGGCCGGTCATTGGCGGAGTCTTCAAAAAATTCGAAGCCGTCCACCGAAAGGAGAGAAAAGGGAAAAGGGCCCTCCTAACAGAGAAAGGGGAGGGAAGGGAGAAAATTACTCTTGGGAAACGCTCGTTTCGAGCGGGGAAAAGGAAAGAGAGGGTCCTCTCTGTGCGCGAAAAGGGAGTTGCCTTCCAGATTCCAGACCTGGGGAGGCCTAGTTTCCGTCGCTAGAAAATTTTACTGTTCTCCTCATTTTAATAAGAGACTCGGACATGTTTATAAACCCAGGGGGGAGAGAACCGGCCCCGAAGAGAAACCGAGGGGGCGTTTCCAAAAGGGAGGGAATTCACGACGTGATGGCGCCAGGGGGGCCCTGCGAAAAAAGGGCGGGAAAAAGAAGGACGTTTTGCAGAAAAGCGATGGGAAGCCGAAGCGAGTGGGAGGAGAAAGATGGACAGTTTAACGAAAAAAAAGGGCTCCCCGAGGGGTTCTCAGTAAAGGGACCCAGGAAAAATTCTTGCCTTCTTCGATTGGAGGTTCCTACCACAGGGAGAATTTTCGCCTACAAAAACTATCGGCCGAAATGGAGAAAAAAAGGCGGCTCCTCCTTGGAGTGGTGCATTCCAAAGAGAGATATCCCACTCCGGGGAGATTTCTGCCAGAGCTCGGTCTCTCTCTGAGAGGAGCGAGGAGGGGGTCTCTTTTTGGGCCCTTCTAAGGGGGCATATCTACAATTGAGGGGGGAAAGAAAGGGAATCGACCAAAACCGTCCGCAAAAGGAGGAAAAGGTAAATGGAATTTCCACGGAGGAGGAAGGGGAAAGGGGTTCTTGTACCACGGAGGGAAAAAAAAAACGGCTCCGTCGACAGTACGCGCGGACCGCGGGCCATATCGGATCTGAACAAGAAAGGGGGACGCTTCACCTAACACCACAGCTCAGTCGTTGGTGGGAAGGGGAGAGGAAAAATTAAAAACGCCGCGGGGAAGAGTGAAAGGGGGGAAGGGCGGAAGCTCATTACAAAAGAAAAAAGGAGGAAACGATAGACTAAAGAAAAGGGTTGTCCGCGGCGGACAACTTCTACGAAGGGAAGCGACACAATAAGGGAAAAGGGGAAATTCTAAACCCTCTTTCAATCAAATGGGGGAGGGAGCCGTATCCCATAGATGGGACCTTACTGAGGGGTTTTTCCCGGGGAAGGAGGCGGAAGGGGAACTCTACTTTAAGGGGAGATCTTTTCTACCTTAAGGGGCTTTTCCGTGAGGGAAAAAGGCAACTTGGAAAGAGACGGAACTCGGCCGAAAACGGGGGAAAAAACGAAACGCAACGAGCCGGAGAAAAAAGAACCCGCCGAGTTGGCAAGAAAGAGGTCATCCCGCGTAATGCGCGGGAAAACGCTCCTAAAGCTTCAAATCGGGGAAACCTTTTCTCCAAGGGAAAAGGGACCCTTTTCCGAGATCCTTCCAAAAGGGGGGGGCTCGACGGGGATCTTTCTGGTTTGGGAGGGGGGAAATGAAAATCCCTCCCCTCGCTACTAGAAAAAGGTTCTTAACCACTCTATAACAAAAGTCCGCTTTCCGAAGTCGAGATGGGGGGGTGTTCATATCTCACTCGGGGGACCACGTCAATCGCCAGAGGCCATTTTCTGCGGGGAAAAGGGGAAAAATCGCTTCCTTCCAATCTTTTGGACACTAAGGGACCGAAACCTCTCTGAGTCCTTAAAAAAAGGGGGGGTCTCTTCCTTCAGAAAGGGACCTCCCTTTCTTGGCCCAAAAAGAAGCTTCCTCTTCTCAAAAACCTCCTTTTCTTAAAGGAAGAGCTCCTCCTCCTCTTAGCAAAAACTGTTAGGAGGGGGGAATCCCTTCTTGGGAAAAAAAGCGCCCAACTTAAAGGGAAGATGGTGCAGTACTGCAAAAAAACCTAACCCCATTAATAGGACTTTGGCAGAACAGGAAAAAAACCAGATGCGAGTCAGTGGTACCAGGAGGAGGCAACAACACAAAAAAGGGGGGAAGAGGAAAGGCCATTCTCGGGAGGTTGCGCATGAACTGAAGGTTTCCAGGAAAAAGAGGAGTAAAAAGAAGGGGGGGGCTTTTCGGCAGTCCTGAAAAAGGGGATTCTTAACAGGGTTTCTCGAAAACCTTAAGGGGGAATCCTCTTCGTGAAAAAAAGATTCTAAAAAGATGCCCGTTCCGCCAGGAAGGCATTATCAGCAAGGGACTCCAGTGATGGGGGCCCCACGAGATCGACATATCTTCGAAGAAGAATAGGGCGTAACGTCGAAAAAAGAAAAAACCCTCTGGGAAGAAGTGTAAATCATCACAAGATGCGATTTACCCGGGTCTCCTTAGAAAAAAAGAGGGATCCTTAACATTCGCATGTTGACATAAAAATCTACTTTCTGGAAACCCCCCACCCAGGTCCCTCTGTATTTAATTAAAAATAAAGGGGGGGTACGGGGGACTAAAATTGTGAGAATAGGGGGAAGGGGCTTTTCTTTCATTCTAAAAGGGGCTGTACTATAATCTTCCACGGGGAGGTCTTTCCTCGTGGGGGGGGAAAGCCACTCCAAGAGGGAACTGGAGCTAAATTAGCCTCGCCAGAGAAGGAGAGAACCTCATTACGTGAGAAGGCGTTCTTAATAAGAAAAAGGTAGGATTCGTGCAGCGGGGGATTCCCTTTAACGTGGGAAGAAAACCGTTGGTATGGTGAAAGGAAGGGTAGACTTAACCCAGACTGAGGAAGAAGATCTCCACATTTCTTGGGAAAGCGTCAGTTGAGGCGCTGGGGTCTCCGTCCGTGAAATGGAGAAAGGCGGCTTAGGTGAAAAAAAAGGTGCTGAACCTTCCGGGGAGAGAAAGAAGGTCGCCGGGATTTGTCGATGGGGGGAGGATATATTTGGGAAGGCGACAAGTGCCAGCCGTGGGACACGGAGCGCTCGAGAACCACGCTGCCAGGAAGGGACTGAGCTTCAGCCTGATTTTAAACTAGGAACAACGCAGACGTTCGAGTGAAAAGAGCTGAGGCGTGAGCGGGGGGGAAACGGGGCTTCGCCGCAGGAAACGGGAAGGGGGCGGCGGCGTACTGTAGAAGGGGGGAACTCTGCACGCGAAAGAGAGAACCTCACAACTTCATCAACAAGAAAGGGAGATTAACTTTCTGTGGATAGGATTTGTGGGTGGGGGGGAGAACTTTCAGGTTTACCAAAAAAAGTTATATATCGGGGGGAATCTATAGAAGGTTCAAAAACCCTCTCGAGAAGAAAAAAACAAACTCGCGAAGCATAAGATTTAGACCCTTTTATTTGGGTACGAGAAGGACTTCTTAGGGAAAAAAAGGCTCGCGCAGTAAGAGGGACAAGTCCTATAGTAGGGGACAGGGGGGGCTAAATCGGAGAGGGTTTATTAAGAAGTTAATCGAGCACGGGCTTTTCATGAAAGGAAGGGGGAGTCTCTACTGCGGAGTAAAGGGAAGGACGTCTCTTCTTCGTTTAGCGCTTTTGGACTCTTTCTACGAGAAGAGGTCTTCTCTTAAAAAGGAATGGTTACTGGGAAAAGGCTTTATTCTGACGGGAGGAATCGATTGCTGTTGCTCCATAAAAGTAGTGATCGGGGGGAAGAACTTCTGGCTGGCGGGAAGGTTGTTAG
>Ga0179593_1605687_pt1 | contig 17011 bp, 23 predicted proteins | sample CZODoug2_1_08_16_FD_185931 | JGI IMG/M metagenome (GOLD analysis project Ga0179593, IMG submission 185931) | Vadose zone soil fungal communities from Angelo Coast Range Reserve, California, USA - CZODoug2_1_08_16fungal (PacBio error correction) | ecosystem: Environmental > Terrestrial > Soil >...
TTTTGAAGGGAAAGCCTTCCACAACGATCGGAGAACAAAAGGGAAAAAGGGGGAGGACCTTATACTTGATTTTCCCGCTGCGGAGAGGGAAAAGGGGTTGTAAACCTCGCCATCAAGCGGACAGTGAAACGTAAAGACAGTGAGATACGTGCCCTCATTAAGGCTCTGCACAGAAGGGGGGGAGAAGAGAAAAAAGTTCCTCACATCGCTCCAAACGCGTGGAAGGGGAAAAACCAAAAGGCTGCAACCGCGGTCAGGGAAATGAGGGAAGAGACACAACACCAGGCCATAACGATCCATTTGTAGGAAAGAGAAGGGAAGAAAACATTCCCATTTCTCCGGCAAAAGAAAGAGACCGTGCTCAGCCATTTGAGCGAAAGAAAAGGAAGGGAAAGGAGGAAGAGAAGCCCGAACCGAGCGAAGGGGATAAAAAAGGGGGGGTTCTGCCGCTCTCGCAGGGAAAGGATGAGCAGATCGTAATAAGGAAGAAACAAAGTGCTTGGGAAGGAGGACGATCTTTCCCAGTATTTGTAGAGGGAAAAGGGTGCGATGGTAATGAACGAAAAATGGGGGGGGGGGTGGGGGGGGGGGGGGGGGGGGGGGGGGGGGGGGGGGGGGGGGGGGGGGGGGGGGGGGGGGGGGGGGGGGGGGTATCATCGAGAGAGGGGTAATGGAGAAGTTGTTGTGCAAGAAAGGGAATCAAATCCTATAAATCGCAAGAAGGAGATTTTTTATGCAGAAAGAAGATCTGATGAATGGAAAGGAAAAGAGATTCACAGGGAAAGATTGGTGGGGAAAAAACCCAACAAAAGTTTAAAAAAGGTCCCAGGTTTGGAAAGAAAAAAAAATTGGAAGGGGAACAAAAAGAATTTTGATGGGTTTTTTTTGGGTTGTTTTTTTGTAATTGAAAAAGAAAAAAAGGGGAGAGTACTTGTTGTTTTGGAGAGAGCCCCAAACCCTTGTTTCTCCAAAAAAAAAAAAAAAAACTTTTTTTTGAGCCCACCCAAAAAACCCCCCCCCCGAGTTTAGGGTTTGGAAAAAAAAGTGTTTTTGTCTTGGGTTTTTTTGGGTTTTCTCTCCCCCCCTCCTGCTGACTGAGCGTGTGGTTTTCTTTTCCTGCTCCGAAGGAACGTTTTCTGCGGAAAAGGAGGAAAAGGTCTATCTTCATCTTTCAGGGAAGGGGGGAAGGGTAGAAGAATCAAGGGGGGAGGAGGGAGAGGGATACTTCACTTTGCTCGAAGGGTTGAAAATAAGCACACCATGTTCCACGAAGAGCAGAGAAAGGAAAAAGGTTTCCTCCGCCTCTCCGGCCATATAACGAGAAAAAGGGAAAAAAAAAGAAGTATCACCAGAATCTTGATTCTTCTTCCAAGGAAGGGGCGCGGAAAAACAGGAGGAAAAAAAAAAAGACCCCTCCTTTCAAGGAAGTCAGCTGTCTCCGGGAAAATGCGGCCCGCGCGGACAAGGGAGGAGAAATCTTTGCTTCGTGAAGAAAAAAGAAGCGCCCGGACAAAGAACAGTGCGGCGGTAGAAGGGAGACTTGCTCCCCGAAGGGGAAAAAAAGGTGGTGAGCCTGCAAACCCCAGAAACAAAGGACTTTGTCCTTATTAATAGACAAAAGAAAGGGAAGGGGGGGGAAAAAAATTCTCTGCTAATTTTCCTCCGAAAAAAAAGCTGGGCCCTCAAATCTTAGCACATAGAGAAAGGAAGTAGGGGCGCCGCGTCGTTCTGGAAAGAAAAGAAAAAGGAGAAAGGGGATACGATTTCCTGAATTTTTTAAAGGGGGGGGAAAATAATAAAATGAGTACGCTGGCAGGAGGAAAAAGTTGCCGGTCTTGTCTTTTAACCATAACATAGGAAGGGGAAAAGAGGCGCTCAACAAGGAAAAGGCGTGGCGGACCCTCGCTATGTAGTAAGAAGGGAAGGTCCCCGTCCTCAGGATGAAAAGGCTAACAACCACTTCCATGCTGAGTTGGGGGAAGAAAAGGCACTCACTCCACTCGCAGGAGATAAAGATCTCGTTTCACCCCACCGGCGGGAAAAGAGAAGTGAAGGAACCAGACTGCGGGGGAAAAAAGAGCGAGAGATTCGTTAGGAAAAGGGAAAGAGGGGAAACCTCCTCTTGGCCGAAGAAAAAATAATCCCGGTGACGGTTGCGGTGGGAAAAATGCCTCCGCAGCATCATCGTGGGGAATGGGAGGGTTCTTCGGGGAAGGAAGGTGAAAAGTGGTGCTTAGTTGGGAAAGGGGAGTGTCCATCTAAAATTGATTAAAGAGAGAAATATTCAAAGCGACATCGATGAACACGAAGAAGATCAAGGAAGGAAGCCTCCACACGACCTCTTCTCAACAGGGGGAGAGAAGAGAGGGAAGCGAAGGATACGTCAACAACGGGAGCATAGTAAGAGGAGGGAGCCTTGCTTCAACATTAAGAAGGAAGGGGGGAGGGGGAAGGCCGCCAATGATCCCATCAAAAAGAACAGACGCCATCTCTAGAGGGAGCCCACGGAATCCGGGGACGCGGAAAGAGAAAAAAAGAAAAGGCCGACCCAAGGGGAAGGGAATCAGAAAAGCTGAGCTCACAGACAAGCTATCCTCCATTCTACTCATACAAAGGGGGAGACAAATTCCCTTATATACGGGAAAGAAACCAAGGAAGCACATGAGCGAGGAAGAAAAAAAAAAGAAGGAAGGGGGGGAACCCGGTGTCTGCATTCAAGAAGGAAAAGAGACGTCAACTTCAACGAAGACAAGGGAGACATGGATGGTGTAACGCTGAGCGCAGCAGGAAAGGGAAGGGAGCGCTCAGTTATTTTCGGAATGAAAAAAGAAGAAAAGACAAGGGGGAGGGGAATCTAACTTCCTCAACCTTCACCAAAACAAAAGACAAGGTTCTAAGCTGGACTGGAGGAAGGGGGATCGCTTATATTCCGCTTCCAAAAAGGGGAAAAAAAAGTGCCCTCCTCCACTCTAAGGCAAAGAAGGGGGAGAAAAAAGACCCAAGTGGCTCTCGATTTTCGCCAGGGAAAGATAGAAACTACTCTCCAGTTTCAAATCCGGAAGAAAAAAGAAAAGGAAAGGGAGAAGGGAGAAAAAAAACTGCTTTCTCTCCATGACTCTACTCCAGGAAACCAAAACTAGCGGAAGACTCTCAACAAAAGGGAGAAAGAGAGAGATAGCCCGCGCGCGGTGGGGACAGGGGGATGAGAAGGATAGAGAAAGCCTTTTTTTTGGGGGGGGGGGGGATTCGACATAACTAGAGAAGAAGAAGACTGGTATACTTTCGTGACAGGCGGACAACAAGGAGGAAAGGGAGGGGGGAAGCAAGCGCACGCGGTGATTTGGAGGAAAGGGTAGGTGTGGTTATAAACTATACGAAGGGGAAAAAAAAAGATATCACTGCTCTATTCCGCCAGGGGGGAAATAAAAGAGATGAGCTTCTTCGTGGGGGAAAGGAGAATCACACCTGACGAGGAGAAAAAGGAAGGGAAAAAACCACAAACTAAAAAACCGGGAGCGAAAAAAGGGCAATCTCGACCGTTGAAAAGGAGAAATGTTGATCCAGGGTCGTAGCGTGACGTTGAGATGAAAGAAAGGGGAGAGTGTAAATTTCTACCCCGTGGTTTAAAAGGGGGGCGCCTTTGGTTAGTTTTGTGCGGAAAGAATCCTGTTTGACCGGGGGAAGGTCTTAAGGGGGAAAGAAAAGGTGTGGTCGTAGTCGATATGCCATCGGGGTGGGGAGGAGGGCTCAGCGTGGTTCGATGAAGAAAGGGAGGGGGAGAAGTCTTTCTTTCTGGAAAGCGGGAAAAGGGAAGGAAGGGCTATAGTAGATGCTGCCGCTGGTGGTAGGAGGGGGGGGCTCAGTGAAAGAGTCTCATCTATGCAGGAGAAAAAAGGGGAGCTAACTTGCGCATGTTCGATAAAAAAAAAAATCCCAGGGGTTGCCGTAGAAAGACTCGCGCTCATATTCGCGGCGCTACAGGGGGAGGAAGGAGGGGGAAAAAGAGAATCTCTCTCTGTCGGGGGGAAGAAAGGGAAAACGAGGGAAAATATGGGAGAGGGAAAAAACCTCTATCTCCTATATCGAGGGCATTTCAAAACGAAATGCAAAACGAAAGGAAATAGAGAATTATCATAATTCGCACCAAAGAAGGAAAGTAGGGCAAGACTGCAATCTTGCGGGGGAAGTCAAACCTGCGGAGGGGGATGAGGGGAGGAAAGCGCATGTTTGGCCTCGGGGAGGGGGAAAATTGAAAAGAACGAATCTCCATCGAAAGGGACCTGGTATTTGGTCACTGGAGGAGCAGGAAAAGGAGGGGGGGGGGTGGGCCGTCTATAGAGGGTGGAAAAGGAAACAGCGCGTGGCCCTGGGGCAAGGGGCGGACCCGGGGAAAAAGCAAGCATGGAAGTGGGGGGTGGGAGGAGAAAGGGGAATGCTATCCCTACTCGGACCAAAAATGGGAACATCGCGAAGGGAGAGGAGATTGAAAGAAAAATTTTCTCTCCTCGGAAGAAGGGGGGAGGGGGGGGGGACAACGAAAAAGAAAAAAGGGGAAAAAAAAGAAGACAGGGGTCAAAGTTTCCTTCCTCGGCCAGGTAAAACGACAGGGGGGAAGCTGGCTCCATTTAAACTCCTTCAGGAAAGAGCTACAAAGGGGAAAAAGGGTGGAGTTATTCCTCTAACGACGAAAGAGGGAAAAGGGGGGGGGGGTGGGAGGGTTGGGGTTTTCGTGGGGGGGTAACGGTTGCTAGCATGGGCTAACGATTTTCTTCTACAAGAGGTGGGGGGGGGGAAAAAAAGGGAGCCACTCTCATTTTTTGACAAAAAAGGGATAAAAAAGGGCTGCTGGGACGATTAAGGGGGGGGGGGTGATTTGTCTCGGGGGTTGAGGGGGAAGGAGTCTCTGCCGGAGGGGGGAGGGGCGATCTTTCGGCTTAAAGAACTCTTAGTTCCTATCTTTGGGCGGCGAGGAGTGAGAGAAGCCACATCTTCCGAGAATGAAGAAAGGAGCCGCTGAGAAGGATGAAACGTTTTATTAAAGGAAAAGAGGGGGGAGAGTTTCATAATAGACCGTGGGGAAACTGGTCCTGTGAGAAGCCCAAAGATTACACTGGGGATTGTTATCGACATGGCTGCCAGGAAGAGACTGATCGGAAAAAAGCGGATTAAATTTCGATCTCACCACGGGAAGGAAGGGGGATAAGGGTCGGGGGAAACATTTTTTTACGATAATCGGCAGGGGGCAGAAAAACCTTTCCTTCTCACGACACAGAAGAGGAAGGAGCCCCCTCTTCTTCTTTAAAGCAGTCAAAGACGGAAATCTTCAGCTCCAGAACTGGGAGAGAAAAGCTGCTTACTCCCTATTCGGGAAGTAATAAAAAAGAGGGGGGGGGGGAGGGCTCTCAAAGAGAAACGTCTTAATCGAATGAGTGATGAAGGGGGGGGAGAAAAACTCAGCTCAACTTTTCCATTTGGCAGCGTTGGAGGGGGGGGAAACTCCGCGTGGGAAAAAAAAAATTGCAGCCCCTTCCGGCACAACACCTGGAAAAAGACGTGCTATCGCCTTTTTTGTAAGAAATGAAGGAGAAATTCTCACAGGCAGAAAGTCTCTAACATCCTGGAACGAGAGGAAGAAAAAAGGCACATCGTGTTTGATTACGGAAAAGAAAGAGGGGTTCAAATCTATCTGGAAGAAAAAAAAAAAAAAGGAGCAATTCGCTCGTTCAGGGGGGAACAGCCCCCAGACGGGAAAAAAAAGGGGGGGGAAAAACCGCTCTTCATTCATTGAGATTTCTTAATCTCGAGGAGGAACGGGGAACAGCGGGAGTGGGGACATGCTGCTGGCGATTGCCGTCAACATTGAGGAAGGAATGGATCGTTATATGTCCTGGTGTTGGGGCAGAAAGAGCGGGCCGCTCTTCGAAGTGGAACAGGGGGGAGGGGCCGCAAGAAGTAACGGGAAAAGGGGAAAAAAGTTGGGCTTCTGTTCTTGACCTGGTGTGAACCAGGGGGAGTTGCGCACCCCTAATGTTCCGAGCATTACAGGGAGGGGGGGAGGGTTAAAGAAAATGAGTTCATCCTCTTATCTCTTGAAAGGAAAAAGGGCATGATTCCTCGGAAAAGGGAGGGGGAATTCTTCCCAGAAAGGAAATCTTCAACCCTGGGAGTCTTTTTTTTTCTAGAGGGGGGGGTGGGGTGGGAGGTAATGTTTGTAGCACCAGGAAAAAGGAAACTCTCTCTCAACAAAACAAAAGGAAGTTTTTCCGTTATTTGCTAAAAAAAAAAGCCACAACGATCTCGACCCACGAAGCCAAGGGTGAGGGAGGGGGGGAGGAGTTATTTTCCGCTGAAGGGGGGGGGAAAGAGGGAAAATAATGTTCCCGCGGCAATCCAAGAGAAAAAGAAAAGATCCGGGATGACCTCCAGTGAGAGTAAGCAAGAAGGGGGGGAAAGAAGGGCGCAAATAAAAGTCTCTTTGTTGCCACCAAGGGGAAAAAAAGGGAACCAGAAGCAGTGCCGTCCGCGCGGGCACCGGCGGGAAAAGAGGCACGCCGATGATCGTTCCCAACACCAGCCCATAAAGGATGGAAGAAGGGGGGAGCACTTTTCCTTCAAGAGAAGAAGAAAAGGGCAGCCGTCAAAACCTCCGCGCGAGAGGGTGTAAAAAAATAATCTCACCATTGGAGGAATCTCGTTTTCACTCGGGGGGGGAGAACATAGGAGCCCGACCCTAGCCAGGGCCCATGGGAAGCTCGTTGTAACATCTTCAGCATAAGGGAGGGAAACCACGATGTTTTGCTGGTCTCCGCGGAAAAAGAAAGGGAAGGAAGTCCCAGGAGGTAGGAGTTTTCGCATGGTAATGAAAGGAGGAGCCACCCTTCTATATCATCGAAGAGGGGGTGTCAAGAGAAATTTTTTGTTCAGAGCGGGGAAACTCGGCAGTGAGACGGGAAGAGAAGGACAGCTTAAAACGTTATATTCTTTTGAGTCAGAATCTTTCATTACTTCAGCACAGCCTTAGAAAAGGGCACGGAGCGAAAAAAATTCCTCTGATTCGTCGGTGGGAAATGGAAGGAAAAAAAAATTTTCTGCTTACAATTTCTTCGCCGCAGGGAGAAAAAGGAAAAAAGGGTCAAAAAGTCGAAGGTACTCAGAAGGCGCATCAAGGGAGAGGGGGGAGTGATACGGCACGGTGCCCTAGCAAGAGTAAAAGAGAACACCATTTTCCACGACGATCTCGGAAAAGGGAAAGGGGGGGGGAGAGTATGTCCTCCGCGCTCCTCCGGGCAAAGAGAGAGAAAGGCTCGCTACCATCTCTTTAGTAAAAAGAAAAAGAGGAAGACCGCCGCTCTGACACCGGAATTCAGACGACCTTTGTGCAAAGAGATGTGCCTGTAAACGTTGACAAGAAAAAGGAAAAACGCGCGCCTCTTCGGCATCGGGGGAGAGATGGAATCAAGAGCCAAGAAAAAAAGATCCTTTGGGCTGGAGAAAGGGGAAAGCCCTACGTGCCCCAAGAAGGACACCGGGCAAATCTCCTGCAAACCCAGCAAAAAAGCCAAAAAACTCGTTCCGGAGTGATAGGGGGAGCATTTAAAAATTCCGCGGAGAAAGAAACCAAGCAAAAACGCCTTTGTTATCCTCAAATCACGTAAGAAAGAAAGGCCTCGGGCCGCGTCTGGAAGGGGGAAGAAGGACTCCTTTGCTAGCGATTTGAGGAGGGGGGTGAAAAAAGTGTCCAGGCCGCAAAAAAGCAAGCGGCGGAAAAGTGGACGTAGGAGGGACAAGGAGGGTTGAACTACAATTTCCTCGTCGCGAAAAAAGGAGGGGCAAGGAGAAAAAGGAATCTTCGCGCCCTGCGAGGGAGTAAAGGAAAAAAGTCTACCGCCTCCCCCACCACTTCCAGGCTTGCATGGGGGGGGTTAAGAGGGGAAAACCAGCGCCATCTCCTCTCTCCGTGAAAAAAAAGAGTAGAGGGAACAAAACATCATTAAGAGGATCAGAAAAGGGAAAATTACAAACTGCGCTATTAATTCCGTTAGGAAATGAAAAAAAACCTCCGCTGTTCCCGACCGCACAAAAGGAGTAAAAAAGAAAAACTGGGACTTTTCGTAATTGGCCCCCAGCAAGAGTGGAGAGCATCATCGTTTTTGCATTCTTCCTAAGAGGAGGTTCTTCTGTTCAAAGGAGGGGGCCGGGGGTGAAACCCATCTTTTTGAAATGTGGGAACGCAAGCACTCGAAAATTGATTCTCCGACGAAAAAACTGAGGGAAAAATGAGATTCCCTCGGGGGGGAAAAAAGAATGCATCAAGGAAAAGAGGCGCCTCCACAAGACTCTTCTCAACTGGAGCAAGGAGGAAAGGAAACACGTTATCTCGTCAAAGGGGGAAAGAGAAAAAAGTACATTTCGCCTGGCTGGCAACACAGGGAGATGAGACTCTGGCCGCCAAGGATCTCATCCACACGAGAAAAAAACAAAAGGCCATGAAAATTTTCTTTCCCACGGAATAAGGGAAAGAGGAAAAAGTAAGGGGAGACTCATCCATCGCGACCACAGAATAAAGTCATCGAAAAAAATCTTCAAGCAATATGCCTCGAGAAAAAAAAGAGTTTCTTCCAAATTCCAGGGGAAGGGAAAGGGACCAGGTCCTCCTGAGGCGATTACAGAAAAAAGACAGAAAAAAGGGGAAACCCGGGTTCTGCAGTCAAGAAGAACAAAAGGAAAGGGAGAAACGTCAACTCTAGACCCTGGGAAAGGGGGGGGGGACCTGAACGAGCGCATCATTAAACAGTCGGCATTGACTAAGGAGGAATGAAAAAATCAGCAAATCCCGCAGGGTGATAGGGGGGGAAGGAGGGAAAAACCTTCACCACAACTACTCATCTCACGTTCTGGGAAGAGGGGAAAGGGGGCAGTCCTTCTCGCCTGGGGGGGGGGTGGGGGGGGGGGGGGGGAAACCGTCCGTATCTATTTTGATGAAAGGGGGAAGCCACTCTACTTCCAAGGCGTGGAGGCAAAGAAAAAAGGGGGGAGAATTCTCCAGCTTCCATCATCTGCGTGTTGGTTTGAAAAAGGAGGAGCAACCTGAGTATCAGGTCTCCGTTATTCGGGAAGAAAGAAAAAAAAAGGGGAGAAGAAAGAAAATGTCCCCACCTCTCGCTTCTATCTCTCTACAAAAAAAAAGGTAATTGAGAGATAATAGCCGCGAGAGGGGGGGGGGAAAGGAGAAATCAGTTTTTTAGTTCTTCTTAATAAACGCGAAAATACATGAAACCCAAGGGTGAAAAGGGAGACGTAGTTACATATCTTACAAAAAGAAGGGGGAACACGTTCGGGAAGAGCTCCACTCGGGTGAGTGTTGGAAGTCGAGTGCTGCGGCACTGGGGGGTGGGTAATAAAGGGAGGACTATACGCGCTAAAGGGCGCGAAAAGAAAGGAAAATTCTGAAAGCGAATGAGCACCTGAAGGAGGGGGAGTCATTTAGATCACGTCCACAGAAGACCAGAGGAGGGGAAAAATGTCCGACCATAACTTAGGCGGATAAAGAAAGGGGGGAAAAGGGGAGCGGTGGTACTGATGCGCTGCGGTTAAAAAGCCATTGTCTGCGGGGGAAAGGGGGAAGGGAATCTGCAACGCACTTGGAGGAAGGAGCAGAAAAGGTTTTCCAAATGAGGTGAGTTACGGAAAGGATGGTCGGAATCTCTCATGGACCCTAACAGTGTGAAAGAGGGGAGTGGGGGATAAACTATTTTTTTATTATTCCGAGAGGCTAGGGGGGGAAGAGGGAGAAGCTCCGCGTGTTCGATGAACGACGGCGTCGCGCTGGTATTTGTCGTTCGAAAGTATGGCAGGCAGGGGAAAAAAAGGGGGAAAGAACATTTCCTTTCTATAGAGATGGGAGAAGGGATGGGGGGGGGGATGATGGTGGCTCACTTGGACGGAAGAAGGAAAAAAGGAGGAGATTGTTGTTGACAGGGTCGATTACCAGGCTGAAAGCTCCCCGGGGGGGAGGAAAGTACGAGCTCTATTCCTCGGCGCTCCAGGTGGAAAGAGAGGGGAAGGAGAGAGGCTTCTCCTCTGGCGGGGGAAAATCAGTAACTAGTTGGCCTCGGATATCCTTTTCAGAGTGAAACAAGGAGGCGGGAATTTCAAAACGAATGACCAAAAAGAAAGGATGATCAAATTCCACCAAGGATGGCGGAGGCAGACGACAAAAATCAGGGAGGAGAGGAGTGTATGCTTTGGGGGGAGAAAGCCTCTCTTTTAAATTTTGACAGAAAGGAGCTAAACGCCGCGTTTGAGTGAAAAGGAGGTGGCACTGGCTGAGCTTCATGATCGGTTTGGGTGTGACACAAGAGGGGAGGCGCGTGGCTCTGGTGGCCCGCGGGGAAGGAAGAAACCAAAAAACGGGCAGTTTTGTGGAGGCGGGGCAACGGGAAAGCGGAAGGAAGGGGGTCGCGAAGATTGCCGCGATCGCGAAAAAGGTTTCAAAAGCCCGTCATTGGGTCGTTAGGTGATGGTTCCAACTACCAAGACCAAAAAAAGTTCCTCCCGGGAAAAAAGATTAAATGATTTTTGATGCAGCGGGAAAAAGCAGGAAATCGCTAGCAAAGTAGAGGACCCATCCGGGGAGGGATGCCGGAAAAAGTACGCGCGGCCCAAAAGGAAGGGTCGGTCGATGGTACGATGTGAGGGGGGAGAAAGGGCTTTCGTCGGACCCGGGCAAAGCTCATTTTTTCAATACATACACCGACGATTACTCAAGGAAAAAGGGGGGGGGGGGGGGGGGATTGGCTCTTTTGTTAGGGGGGGGAAGATAGGGGAATCTCTTCGTCGGGCGAGTCGATGACAGGAGAAAGGAGCAAGTTCATAGCTGGGAGGGGGACGCTTCTTTTTCTCTTTCCAGAGAAAAGAAGGAAAGAAGATTCGCGCGGGTAAAGGAAAAGGATGAAACGTTTACAAGGACCAAGAACTTGTAACCTTCTTTTAGAAAGGAGGAAAGGGGGGGGATCAGCGCGAACTCCGTTCTGTTGCACCGAAGAAGGGGCGCCATGCCTCGTTGATCGTCGAGAGGAAGAGTGCTCGGAGGAAGGGGGGGGAGACGGCCGGAGAAGGAAGTTGTACCCTGGTGTGACATCAAAGAGGGGGAAGGGGGGTTTGTCTGGCGAGACACCAGAACGCACCCGATGGGATGCGCGGAAAAAAAAAGGGAAGAACTCGTCAAAAGGAAGGAAAGCCCAGACCTTTTCTACGAATTTGTCCGCGAAAAGCGTAGACGTAATCAACAAGAGCATCAGGGGGACTTTCCTTCCTTACTCTATAGGTGATAGGAAATGGAAAAAAAAAGGGGGGATCTCTCCAAAAAAGGGGAAGCATTATCGATTTGAAGTCATAAGAAAAAAACCCTTGAATGTCATTGACAAACCCGCTCAGAGGAAACGGTGGGACCATTATTATGGCCGGTCCGTACCATGCAGCCCAGGGCGACAAAGAGGACATCGTCGCGGCGACACACAAGCAGGGGGGGGAAAAGGGGGGAAGACCGGATTCTGAAGATTTTCAAACGAGCGGCCGTAAAAATCCATGAGCAAAGGCACCGCAAATACATGGAAAGTCCAAACCGCAGCCGAGGGGAGAAAGAAAAATTTCTTATTTCTCTCCGACAAAGCGATCCTCTGAGTTTTTTGGAAAAGGATGGCGATTGCCGGAACAATGGGGGGCAGAGATCCTGTGTAATACAATTTAGCGGGAAGAGGGAAGGGGGGGTGTTGGCACGACGGCTTGCCTCTAGGCTAGGGTGAAAAGCTTTGCCGCCGACGGAGGGAAGGGGGGGCGCTCTGTTTCGTTGTACCTTGGGGGGAAAAAAGAAGGTGTTTGCGCACATAAAAAGAGCTCATATGTGCGTACTCTCAACTGGTATGTCATAATCACGATCGCTGGACGTTCAAGGGCAGCTTGATGGCCGCGTGAAAGTGCAGGAAATCCTTGGAACCCATCACGTATAAGGGAACAGAAAATATCAAAAATGGGACGGGGGCGCGATCGTTGTGGCCGTTATGTGTTGGGGAGAAAGGAAAAAGGGAGTAGTGAAAATAGAGAGCTTTTGACCAGGGAGGGAGAAAAGACTGAAGATCTCTACACGCCATCACTTCCCAGGTTGGAACGATGGTAACTGCGGCAGATTTCTGCAAGGGAAAAAAAAAAGGGGTCAGCGATCCTATTATGACTCCAGTGAAGGAAGAAGAAAAGGGAATAAGGGCACATCCGGGGTGCTCAAAGAAAATTCCCGGAGGCAAAACGCGTGGCTCAGTGGCCGTAAGCGGCGGGTCACTTCTCCGAGAGGCCGCCGTGAAAGAGGGGGGAAAAAAACGCCTGACCCGTTGTTTCCACATACCGTGATGAAGGCACAATGGGGGAAATTCGCCGGCAAAATCCGCGGCGGCCAGACGGTCGGGGGAATTTTATCTAAATAAAATGAAGGGAGAGGGGAGGAGTTGTGATCTCGATGATAGCCCAGAAAAGGTTTTTTTCGCCCGCTCACGGGGGAAAGAAGGGGAATCAGGAATCCACCACGGGTAAAGGGAAGAGCGATTCGATCGTTCCCAGGTTTTCGGGGAAAGGTGCGCAGTTTACTGACGCGGCCATAATAGGGGAGTAAAAGTTTGTCAATGACATCAATTTTTTTTCAGAGGGAGGGGGAAGAGGGGAACTGAGGGAAAATCCTATAAATGCGGCCAGCATGAAAACGTAAAACCAGCTTCATGAAAGGAGAAAAGAAAAAAGGCAATGCCTGTATCGTACAACAATCCCTGATGAAAAGAGGGGGGGGTATAGTCTCCGCCCGGTCAGAAAAAGTTCGTCGCCCAGTCGAAAAAGATGGAAGGGGAAGCAGAAATGCGCGCAAGGGGTAGACAGCATCTTGCTGGCAGTGGAAGACGGAAAAAAAAAACCGACCGATGATCGGCAACAAAAGGGGGAAACGGCCTTTTTCGCTCGCAAAGGAAAGCAGAGCTACTTTCCGGCCAAGCGACGAAAGAGGGGAGCGCTACGCATCTCTGGTAGGGAAAAAATTCTTCCCAGGAAATGAAAAGACTGAAATCACCGATTCTACCACGAATTTGCCAGGGGAAAAGGGGAGACTGTAAAACGTTTCCATCCGGAGGGGGGAAAAGTACCCTCGCGAATATGAGGAGAAGCTCCACTAATCGCCGCCAAAGAGAGGACTCCTTTTCTTCGTTACGCATTTCGTAAGAAGGAGAAGAGGGCGGCGCCTCCGGCTCCCGTGAAAGAGAAAAAAAGAGGCCAAGCACAAAAACGCGTGCCCGGAGTAAGAGGAAAAAGGGGAAAAATGCGCTGGCTAATTGTCCGCCAAAAACCAACCGAGTAGCCGTCAAATCCGTAAGCAAGATCTGGTCGCTCTTCGTGTGGAGGGAAAAAACGATGTCTCTCCTTTTTCTATCTGGGAAAGAAAAGGGGGCAGGGATCCAATTCTTCCTCAAAGCAAAGAAAAAGGGGGAAACGTCTGCTTTTTCGCCGGTCTGTAGTTGGAAAAAAAGGGGTGTCCTCTTCTTCTAAATCACTTCAGGCGCGAAGGCGGTAAGATGTGTCCTCTTCGTGATATCCTGCCCCGGATACGGATAAAAAAAAAAGGAAGGGGTCAGATTTCTGAATTCCTGCGGGCAACAAGAGGAAAAGAAGAAATCAGACCGGAACGCTCTCTTGGCACCCCAACGATCATGAAGGCCCTTCACTCAGAAGTTGGGAAATTACAACGAGCGAAAAAAGGAAAATTTCCAACGCAGGAAAAAAAATCCGCTGTGCCAGACCACCAAAGCAGACAGGGGCGGAAGTGCCCGCCGCAAGTATTGGGAAAAAAAAAAAAAAAAAAAAAGGAAGAATCATCTTTGTGTCTTCTGCTCAATCAGAGAGGGGAGGCGGGGAAAGAAATACTTTTTGCATTAGTTGGGAAAAGTGGGAAAAGAAAGAGAAATGGATTCTCCGAGCTCAAACGAGGGAAAAGGGGACCCCCTCCTCTCGAACGTGAGAGAAGGAGGGGTGAATTCTGCGCCTCCACCAGACTCTTCGCAAAAAAGGAGGGGATACGTCAACACCGGGGAGCTCCTGTACACGCAGGGTGCAGAGAAGGGAAATGGCTGCACAACATCTCCGAAGGAGGACTGCATCGATGAGACTCTGGACGCCAAAGGGGGAATACACCAGCGGCGCCATCTCTCTACCGAAAGGAAAGGGATCCGGGACGCTTTTCCGGCATAAATACGGAGAAAGAACAGAGACAACGCATTAGTCATCGAAAACGAGGGAAAACGAGCCCTCTCGACTAAGAAAAAGGTTTCTCCCAATTCCCTGATAGACATGGGAAATAAGCCCTCATTAGGCGGTTCCAAGAAAAAGAAATAAAAAGGGGCTGCATCACTCCGCCCAGTGCGTGAGGGAATAGGAAAGAAGAAAAAGGGATCAATTGATTTTTCTTGACCTACGCAAATTGAAAAGGAGAGCTGAAGGCTGGAGTCTCTAGTTTATGTGCGGGGAAAAGGGTGATCTTGACGTTAATTAAATTCCGACACCGTCAACAAAAAAGAGGGGAAGAAGGCACTTTCTTCCTTAGGGGAGAAGGAGAGCGGATGCCGTCTCCCCGGCCGTATCCGTTTAAACGCAGCACTCGAAGGAAAAGGCGTGGGGGGTTTTTTTTTTATGGAAAAAAAAAAGGGTAGCGATTTAGCCCTCTTCCATCATCTGCGTGTTGTCCACAAAAAAGAAGGAGCACCCTGATTATCAGGATTCTCGGGGGGCATTCCCCAAAGGGGGGGAAGAAAAAGACCCATTTCCCCACCGCGCGAGGGCTGCGATATAAACAACAAAACTTGGAGGGAAGAAGATAGATAGCCTCGCGCGCGGTGGGGGCAAAAGGGTTTGGGGTCGTCAGGGGGGAAGAAAAAAGAAAAGGGAAAATTCCGGCATGAAACTTTAGACGTATGGACATAGCAGGGGAAAAAAAAAGGGGATCGAAAATCGAGGCGCCACGACCGGGGGAAAAAAAGGGGAATCGAGTGGCTGCGGCACTGCGGTGGTGAAGGGAAAATCGTCTATATAGCGATAAAGGCGAAAAGAGAAAAGCGCCAGCTCGAAGCGATGAGCTTCTTCGTTGGTGGGTGAAAGAAAAGATCACCCGGCGGCTGGGGGAGGGGGGGGGGGGGAAGGATCCATATTTCACTTCTCTACCTGTTGTAGGAGAAAATAGGTGTAACACCATCCAATGTTGAATAAGGGAGAGCAGTTGAAGGAAGGGGCCCTTCACGCAAAAAAAAAATCGGGGAGGAGGGAACAAAAAAAGGACGTGATTTCGCCTTTTGTGTATGTCTTATCCGGGTGACCGGGCCAGTCTAGAAGGGGGAGTGGGGGAAAAGGGTCGAGAAGGCTCGTTGTGGGAAAAGAGGAACGTGGAAAAGACGTGTTCGAGTATTACGCTGCGGGGGCACAGGAGCTGAAAGCGTCCCCCGGATTCCGGTTGGGGGAAAGAAAATGGGGGGGGTATTCCTCGGGGTGATGGCTCCCTTGGAGAAAAAAGAGATCAGGCGAAAGAAAACGAATTCGTATATGTGGTGAGCAACGGCAATGACAGGCGTAAGAGCTCACCCAGGGGGGGGAAAAAAAAAAAAGAGCATATTCTCTTGCTCCGCAATGTGTGAGAAGAGTCTTGTGGAGGGCGGGAAGAAAAGAAGAAGAAAGGGGCGGGCGGGGAATCTCTGTTCGCGGGGAAATAAGGTGTGGATCGGAAAAGGAAATCTCTTCTCCGATAAAAGGAACCACGTAAAAATACTTGAACCCTAAGAAAGGAGGACTGAAGAAAACTATGATTCTTCTGAGGCAGACATGAAAAGAAGGGTGCAGGTAACTTCTAAACCGTCACCGAGGAGTGGAACAGTCGGAGGGTTTGGACCGAGCGTGTGGAATTTTCCTGAACGAAATATCACAGAAAAAAAGCAGTTCTGTTATTTGGAATGGAGGGAGGGGGGCCCGAGATAGTTTTCCCTTAGAGCGGAGAGGGGCAGGGTGGAACGGAGAATAATCTGACTGCAAAGCAAGCCACTGGAGTGGGGGGTGGGAAACGACTCGAACTACAAGAGACGAAGAGAGGAAAAAGAAAAAAAACTTTGGCCAGGAAGGGGGGGGGTAGCGCCTCGGACATTGTAGTGCAAATTCAGAAAGGCAAGCCGACGTTCCACTGGGCAGGAAGAGGACAGGGGTTTGAGGCCTGTCTTTGCTCCCATTGAAACCCAGAAGGAAAAGGGATGAGCAAGTGGGGAACAATCGTTTTCGGTGGAGGGGGGCTACGACTCGCGCCCAGACAAGGTGAAGGCTGGAAAGGAGAGGGGGGGAGGGGCTACAATGCTTTTTTTCTTTCGCGGAACACTTAGAAGAGAGGGGTAATCAACTCACGACGGCTGCGGGGAGGCAAGCTTTTTGTGATTGGCCCGGGTGGGGGGGGGGACAGTCGATTTCCACGTTCGGCGCTGGGAGGAAGTAAAAGTCTAGAGGTACTGAGCCCTCGTCCCGCCGACAAAGGGGGAGGGGGGCGCTTCGTGGAGGACTTAAAAGCCAGAAGGAAGCGCGTCTTGTACCGCCGGGAAAGAAAAAAACGTTTTACAGGCGACGCGGGTGACTAAAGGGGGGGAGAAAGCGACGTGGTGAAGCGCTGCTTCGTTTATTAATGGGGAAAGCCGCCATTCTGTTGTGACTAAAGAGATGTAGCGAGAATGGGAGAGCTGGCCGGAGAGCCGCGGAGGAAAAAAAAAGGCCTGTTCTAGATCTTCGGGAAAATGGGGGGGAAAACTACGTCTTGTTCAATCGGGCGAGAAAAAACCAGCCAGATGTATGCGCGAAAAAAGTGAGGCGCAAGTGGGCCTCGTCAAATACTTAAAGCTGAAAGATAGAAGGGTTACGGTCCGCTAACTCTGCTGACACCAACCCGCCATCAGGGAATCTTTTT
>Ga0179593_1647134_pt1 | contig 17011 bp, 36 predicted proteins | sample CZODoug2_1_08_16_FD_185931 | JGI IMG/M metagenome (GOLD analysis project Ga0179593, IMG submission 185931) | Vadose zone soil fungal communities from Angelo Coast Range Reserve, California, USA - CZODoug2_1_08_16fungal (PacBio error correction) | ecosystem: Environmental > Terrestrial > Soil >...
GAAACACGTTGGTAAAAAATACAAAGGAGGACCTGAAAAAGATGGAAAAGTGATCCTAAGAGTAAGAAAGGGTACTCCTGTCTAAAAGCCAAAGTGCAAAAAGGTTCAAAACCTTGGAAAAGACTAACAAGCTCCGGCGGTTTTGACCAACTGGGAAAATGACGACGTTGGGGAGGGAGAAGAGCCGTCTGTGAGTTGTCGCCCGTAGGGGTTGAGAAGCCGGGCCATTTGCGGGGGAAAAAGGAAAAATCAAACGGGAGAAGCGGGAAAATGGAGGGGGGGGTCCAAAGTCCCAGGCAAAAGAAGGAGCGCGTTTTCTGAAGGGGAAAAAAAACCGTAAAAAAGGAAGGACTGGCAAAAAAAAAACCACAAAACCAAAAAAAGGAACAGAAAAATCCCGAAGAAAAAAGGAATCAAACAAACAAACGGGGGCAATACGCGACAGTTGAACAGAGGGAGAGAACGTTTTGAAAATTCCAGACGGGGGGGGAACGCCAACTTTTATTGGAATAGGGAGGGGGGTTGGGGTGTTCGACGCCGTCCTAAGGGGGACGGTGGGGCAGAATGGAGCGGAAACAGCGCGAAAAGGGAAGAGAGCAAGTAATTGTCCAACTATCCTCCGAAAAGAACCGCCTTTCGGGGGAGAAAGTTGTGAGTATTCCCGCAGATAAAGCACTACAAGAAAAGACGAGAGTTTAAAAGGGAGACGGAATGGGCAGCCCAGCGTTAACAAAAAACAAGCATGGTAGTTTGAAGGCCAAACCCAAGAAGAAAAAATGGAACAATGACTACTTTTAAAACTCCTAGAATCCATTTTGGGAGCACAAAATGAAGGGTTTTTGTTGGGGGGGGGGGAAATGCTCAGAGAAAAGGGATAGGTGCTGCCATTTTTGGGGTTGCCCGCAAGTGGCCCTAAAGGGGGGACGGTTCAATGGAAAGAGGTGGGTGGATTTTTTAAAAGTAATTAGGAACGGGGAGGAAGGAGGAAGGTACACTGGGAAGAGAGGAAAATGGGCGTATAGAAAATGGTTTAATTAGCAAAGGAAAAATCGTTTTCCGCCCCAATAAAGGAAAAAGAGACCAAAAAAAAAAAGGGCCAACAAAAAAAGACGAGGTCACGAAAAATTTGTGGTGGAAAAACCAAGCTTGGCCAGGAAAAACAATAATGAACTCTGAAAAAAATGGGACACTGATGGAAATAAGGAGCCATATCGGTTCGGGGACAAAGGAAAGGGTGAAGGTGGCCCTCGTCGCGCCTTGAAAGCAGAGGAAACTGGAAGAAGGGAATTCTGCAGGGGGCGGGAAGGAAAGGTACTAGCAAGGCGGGGAGTGATACGATAGCCTGGAGTGGAAAAAAGTTTCTTCCAATTCACGAGAGAAGAGGGGTGTAAAGGTAAAAGTCGGGAAGGAAAGGTCAAACAGGTTCAGAGTAACCTGTGGTTTGGGGGGATTCAGATGGGGACCAGGGGCCTGAAAGCAACCTGGGGGTTAATGGAAAGAAACAACAAAAAATCAAAAATAAGAGAGGGCCCCGTGTTCGCCAAATTATGGGGGAAGGTTTTCCGGGAAAGAAAAGGGAAAACTTTTGGCACCAGGACGGGGGGGTCCCAATAATGTTGGGCAGGGCACGGAAAAGGTTTTGCAAGAAAAAAAAGCAAATCGGAAACAAAAATGACCGTTGCTGCAAAGTCCTGTTGAAGGAGGGGACGCAATGGTGAAGGGTGGGGTTAAAGAGCGAAAATGGTTGGGGGTGGAAGGAAGCTAGTTGGGACTGAGATCTGACCAACTAATAAGAGCCGTGGTACGTCAGCGAAGAACTTTCAAAACTTAGGGAAACTATAATACCCGCCGGGCCAAAACAACAGAAAAAGAAGGAAAACGGTTGATGTCAAAATGGGGAGGAACGGCGCTTTGTAAAAAAGGGGGTTGGCATGGGGGAAAGGGAGGATAAGGAAACGTCCGTAAGCGACGGGGGGGAAAAAAAAACTTCATCATTGACAGCTCCAAATGTAAGCGGCAAAAAGGGGAAGTTACCAACGCCAATGAGCACAACTGGGAAGATCAAAGGGACGCCCTCAGGTGGGGAAGCCATGAAACTTTTTGAGGGGTTGATCGTCGGGAGTCGACGCAAGTGGGGGAGGGAAAGGGGGGAAGAAATGAAAAGGGAAGTAGAAAGCGGGGAAGTTGACTCAAAAGAAATCAAAGCCCGGAATCGGTGCCATCAAAGAGGTGAGTATCCGGGGGGAAAGACGAAAAAGTCTTATTGAATGAATCAAAAAAAAAAGAGAAAAGGCGTCCCCAGGGCACCTAGGGGCGCCCAAAGCCAAAAGGGAAAAAAGGGAAAAGTGAAAAAGAAACAAAGTGGTTCTTTTTTTACGGTAAATAAAAAATCCTGATGTCGATCCAATGGCTGAAGGCCTTCCGCACTCTGAAAAGGCGAGTGAGAAAGGAGGATACTGACATGAGGGAAAAAGGATTGAGCAATTGAACGGAAAGTCGGAAGTTTCACTGGATGGGGGAGGAGAAAAAGAACCGATTTGTTTTGCCCAAGAATTGCGCCAGACGGGGGGGTGGAAAAAAAGACAAAAAAAAACTCAACGACTCGTTGGGTTTTGGAGGTAAAAGGGAAACAAACCAGCCTTCGAAAAGCTCAAAGGAGGGTTGGGAGGGACGTGACTCGTCCTCCAGCAATTGGGGGGGGGCGTGAAGTTATTTATATTGGGACAAGAAGGAACGTGGCTCAAGTAATGATCATAAAAAAAAAAAATAGTTAAAAGGAAGGTGGGGGGGACAAATAATGCAATGGGGTCAGTCAGGGCGAACTTATTTTTTATAAGAGGGGGGGAATGGACGCGGAGATGGAAGAAGGCTCGTAAATGGTTAGGTGGGTAATCAGAATGCAGGAGGGGGGAAGGGCCGTGCTGACATTTAGGCGAGTTTTTTTCGTTGTTGGGGAAAAGGAAACGAAAAAACCGGGGGAAGGGGTCCAAAACTGAAGGAAAAAAGGGTTGTGTTGTTAGGTGTTGAAGGGGGTGGGGGGACGCTCCGGTCGTGAAAAGACCTTCTTTTAAAAATTAGGTGAAAGGGGGGATTGGACGGAAAGTAACGAGCGACGGTAAAAAAGCAAAGGAGAGGGGTGTGGGGGGAAAAAGGGAGAGGGCCAAACTAGTTACCATTGTAAGGTACCAGCGTGCCAAAATCAAGGAAGGGGAAACGGTTGCTAGTGATCAAGGGAAACCAGTGAAAGGAACGACCAGGAAGAAGTGCCTGTTTTATCAACCTACATGGATCACCGGAAACCGGGGTCGGTGGGGAAGGAGGGCCCCTGGGGGAGGTTTAAGAAGACGGGGATTTATCACCTGGTCCGGAAAGAAGTCAGGGTCATGAACCGGTGGTTCTTTCAAAAAAAAAAAGGAACAAAGACAAAACAAACAACGTTATTAGAGGCACACGGGAAGGAAAAGAGGGAGGGGAAACGAATTTGCCACCCAGGGAAAGTGGCCGAAAGCTGTGGACGTCTGAAGAAACAAAAGGGGTAATCCAAGGAAAAAAGTAAAAAAGAGGACGTGTGAGCTAGGAGAACGCAGGGAGGAGGGGGGTGACGTGCAGTTAATCGAAAAAGAAAAAGTCCACGCTTGGGCCCATTTAAAGGATTGAAAGAGTGTAAAACTCGGGCGATTAAAACAAAACGCTGGGAGGGGGGGAACTGAAAATCTTTGGGAAAAGACAGGGTCCGGTCACTGGAAATACAGGGGGTTCTTTCGAGAGGGGAAAAAAAACGGGGGGGAACACGACTGAAAAAGGGAAGAAAAAAAATAAAAAGAGTCGAGACTCTCGAATTTTGAGGAAAAAGGGGGAGCGGGGGATGGAAGCCCAAGAAAAAAATGGCAGAAAAGGGGAGGGCCCTTGAGCCAAAGGGAAAAACGAAAGTTCGGCACAATCGAACACTTAGGACCATCGAGCTATAGAAAAAGAGAGAATCAAAAAAGGTGTGACCACCAGAAAAAAAAAAGGGAGTACCATGGAATTGTCCCCTGAGTCACAGAAAAAGATATCCATCTGGGAGCCACCGGAGGGAGTGGAAGCAAGAATAAGAACGAAAACCGAGGCCCGGGGCCAAGAAGGGGAGGACAAAAATGGGGGGTTTTATTACTATGGGGCTACGGTGAATTGAGCCTAAAGGGGAAAGGAATGAGGGAAAAACTCTGCGCAAGAGGGGGAAAAGGGGGGTGGCTGTACCAGTCAATCATCAAAAAACCGGGAAAAAAAGGGAGGGCGAGAAGAAAACACGGCTGCCCAAAAACGTCAAGCGAAAGGAAGTCGGGTCCAGGATACCAGGGAATCACAGGCCACCCGGGGTTCAAGAAGGTGGCAGAGGGAATGCAATTAAAAGAAAGGTTGTCAATTAGGGAAAAAACCAGGTGCGCCCAGGGGGTGAGCAGGAGGTTGGCCGGTTAGAAGGCTGGGGGGAAAGGAAGCAGGTAAACCTAACCAGGGGGAAATAAAACACGAATGCTGGACGGAAGGAGGTTGTATCACGAAGGCCCAAGAGAGGAAAAAAACCCAGAAAAAAGGGGGGGGAATTCTCTTTGTAGTCACCTGCAGAGCGACGCCATGGAGAAACGTCCCCGAAAGGAGGGTTCGAAGGAGGAGAAAAAAAAAAAAAAAGAAAAAAGCAAACAAACACTTAAAGATGCCTCATTTTTATGGACAAAAAACGGATTGAAAGGGTAAAAATATCCGATTTCCACTAAAGGGTGAAAAGTGCCAATGAAGAATCTGGAAAAACGTGAAAAAAAAATTGGCGGCAGTATTAAAAGGGGGGTCAAACCGCCATACGCAATTCGAAAGGGGCAGGGGGGATGAATTTGTCGCAGAGGGGACAATAAAACTGGGGAGACAGTGTTAAGCAGTCTGGGGTGGGGCCGGCGGGGTTGAGGAAATTTGAGGTAAGGGGAGGGAATAAAAAAAACCGGGGGACCAAGGTGACCTTTTCGTTCTGGGCACTAAAGGACACAAATATCGATTAAACAGAAAAAAAACCCCATCGGGGGGGAGAAACAAAGGGGGGAAAACCAAAAAAGCAAAAAGGGCGGAACGAAAAGAAAAAAGAAACAGACTTTTTTGGGCTGCAAGGAAAATTGTGGTCCGATGATCATCAAAGGGGGAAAAAACACGGACGCCCGAGCAAATGAGAGACAAAAAGAGTCTGGACCAGAACCCCTCGGGGAAAAAAGGGGTTTTCAAAAAACCCGCCCTAACCCTAAAAAAAATTGCAGACACGGGGCCGCATTAATTAAAAAGGGGAGTCATGGAACGAGCTTGTTTATTGGAAAGAAAATAGATAACAAACCGCCGGGGTTTGAAGAGATGGGGGGAGTTTTCCAACTGGGGTACAGGGGATTGACTGGAAAAAAAGGAGATTGTCCCATTCGAGTGCCTAAGAGGAAAAAAGGGGGGGCCATAAGGAGTAAGCCATGAATTTAAAAAAAACCAAAGTTGCCACAAGAGGATGATTCCCAGAGGCCAGCAAAAAGGGGGGCGAAACGGCCGATCGTGAAAAAGAGGGGGGGGTGCCTTGACATCACGGGGAACGTACGCCGTGTTGGCAAAAAGAAAAGGGGGGACAAAATGGTTTGCGAAGAGGTCCTCCCAAAACACTGGGGGGGATTTCTTTTCAAAAAAGAAAAAAAAAAATTCGGAAACGAAGTCATGGGGAACCAAAGGGGAAAGGAAAAAAAGAATGGCACGATGCTAATAAGTCACGTTATTACATCTGCCTACAGGTTATCGGGAAAAGATTAAAAAAATCCACCGTCCAAAACAAAAAAAGGGGGGGGAAAAAAACCGCCAAGTATTTAAAGAAAAAACTGGGAAAAATGCCGCAAGGGATTTCGCCAAAATACTGACGGGGGGGGGGGAGACAAAAAGGGATTTTCGGCGTACATAAAAAGGATTTCCCTTGAAGTACAGAGGGGGACTGGTTCGGCCAATAACAAGCTGTGAAATTTGAAAAAGAATAAGACCGGGGTTTTCGGAAGGCCCAGGTAAGACGAGAAAGGGGACCGAAGTGCGTTTCAAGAAAAAAAACGAGAGGGGGGACGGCAAGAAAGTAAACGGTCACCAACAAGAAGGACAAAAGGGCGAAGGAGGGTCAATATTGATAGGCTTTCAAGGGGAAACGCGCGACCCGAAGGGGAAGGGTGAAAGGAAAAAACAACCAGACGAAGAAGAATCAAATTTGTCGTTTAATTCTGAGTTTCAAACGAAGGTATCCTGGGAAATCCACTGTTACAAAGGGGGTGGGGGAACACACCAGGGCCGCCGGGGGGGAAGGAAATGTCAAAAAGTAAAAAAAAAAAAAAAAAGAGATGGGGCGATGTGCTGTATTAAAAAGGGGGGGGGGGGGAAGGTGGAAACAAATTGGGGGTTTTTGGCGAGCATGAAAAAACGGACGGGGGCAAAGGGAGCAATTGATTTTGTACAAGTAAAAAAAAAAAAGCCGGGCCGCGCCCGCAATCAGAACCGCCATTTTGGAAGCTGAAAAGCCAAAAAGGAAGAAGGAAGGGCAAAAAAAAGACGCCTTTGTACATACACGAAGTAAAATCGAAGGGGGCATAGGAGCCGCAAGGGGGAAAAAACCGAGAATTTGGTGTCTAAACAGGGGCAGGGGGGGGAAAAAAATACAAGATACCAGGGGGAGGAAAGTTGGGAAATCGTAAGGATAAACTTGTGGGGGGGATAAGGCAGAATACGTTGGGGATTGGAGGGAAAAGGGCGAGCTCTCCTCAAAACAAAAACGGAAAAAGGGAAAGGGAGGGGGAGAAAACGTGTGGGCAAGAATGAACAAAAAGTAAGGAAAAGACCTCAAACAGGGAACTTTAGGGGTCAAGACCCGGGAACAAAAAAGCAGGACAACGCAAAAGCAAAACCGGGAACAAAAAGAGGATCCATTCCTCGTTGAAACAAGGCCTGTCAAACGCTAGAAATTCGGGTCGGAAGAAAGTAACTTCGGGGGAAAAAAGAAAAAAAACGGGCGCCTTGGGAGGAACCCGAAGCTGAAATGTTGGGGAGAGAAGGTCCCCAATGGCGGGAGGAAGCAACGCTGGAAAAAAGGAAAGAAGGCGCGGTCAAAGGCATGACAAAAAAAAGAAAAAAAAGCTGGAAATAGACGGGGGTGGAAAGGAGACCCGTACACCCTCACAAGCAAAAACGCAAACCCCATTCCCGAACCCAAAAGAAAGAAGAAAAGTGAACCAGTACCAAAGCAGAGTGAAACTAACCCTTAAAAGGGGGGCAGGACCTAAAGTTGACCTAAAGAAGTAGGGGGCAGTTTGAAAACCGCAACCAGAAAAACTGATTGGCTAGGGATTGTTTTTTTTGGGGTTGTGTTGAAAAAAAATCCAGGACGGTGGAAAAACCAAATGGTCGCGGCGAAAACAGGGAAAGGGGGGGCAGCCATTAGCAAATATTGAAGTATCCGAGCATGAAAGAGTGGGGGGGGAAGGGGTTTGTTGTGGGAGTGGTATTAGCAGAAACGCACTTTGAGAGCGTGTCCCTGGCGCCAGGCGAAATGGGGGGGGCTAAAAAAAAGTGCGGTAGCTAAACACGCGGGGGTGTCCGGCAAAGACGAAGGGGGCCTCCGTCAATGACGGATAAGGTTCTCAACAAATCAGCACGAATCCATTTGGGGGGGGGGGGGGGGAAAAAACACCAGGGAAATATCGTTTGGGGAGCAGGAAAACATGATCGGGGTTGCGGAAAAGGGGGGAGAGCAAGTTCAAAAAAAAAATAAAAAAGGGGTGGTTCGGAATTGACTCGGGGGAAGTTAGAAAAATTCACTCAAAAACGGGAAAAAAAGGTTAAACGGGGGGTGGGGCGAGGTTGGACGTCGAAGTTGTGGGGGGGGTTCCAAAATGTGTTAATAAGGTCAAAAAAAGGGAAAAGTCCAAAAAAAATCAGCATGTTTCCAGGGAAATAGGGAAAAAAAAAAAAATTCCTGGCGGAAAGCTAGCGCAAAACAGGATCGTGCCGTCAACAAGGGGGGGACCAAAAAACCCAGTTGGCCTGAAATGGCTGAAAAAAAAGATCGGGGGGGGCCCAATGGTCAAAAAAACCTTGATGGAAAAAAAAGAGGAAGCAAGGTGCACTCATAGATGGGAAAAAAATGCCACTGGGGGCGGTCGGGGTGGGGTAATGTTACTCTAAAGAAAAAGACGTTCAGTTTAAGCACAAAGAGGGGGGGGGGAACGGCCCAAAAGACGCGTGGAAAGAGGATCCTGGGCAAAAGGAAACCATCGGGTAACGGGGGGGGGGGGGAGATTGGGGAACGTTCCTCTCAAAGGGGGTTGACAGACCAATGAGAGAAGCAGTGGCTCTCCCAAGGAAGTGGTCGGGGTTGGGGTCAAAAGGGGGGGGAGGGGAGAATAATAAATGGGGAAAAAAAAAAAAAGGGTCAGTCTGGGGGGAAAAAGATTGGTCTTCAATGGGCTGGTGGGGGGAAAAAACGGGAATTGACAGCCCCAGGGAAACAAGGAGGCAGCACAGGGGTTTGGCCGTGCGGGAAAAAAAAGGGGGAGGTGGGGACAACTGGGCGGAGGGGTGTGTCGAAGGGAAAACCAGGTGGGGACAGGAAAAAAACGCAAACGTACATTCCTCAAAGGAAGGGTGGTGTACGCAGAAAGCGAAACTGAAAAACGGTCACCGGAAAGGGGCAACACACGCCCGCAAACACAGGACAAAGGGTGCTGTCCTCGAAAAAAGCAACGGGGGGGTGTCACAGGGGAAAAAAAGGAAGGAGAAATGGGAAAAAGGGTACGTAAGCCAATCGGCAAGTTCAAGGTTAAAAAAAACTCCACAATTTTCAAAGATTCAGGGAAAAAGGAGGAAATCAGCCAAGGAATCGGGGGGAAGGGAAGGAAAAGTAAAAGGTTTTTTTGAAGCAGTGGGGGGGATGCAGTGTAAGACCATGGGTGGTGGGAGGAGCCCCCAAACAAACTGAAACGTCCGGGGGGAGGCAGACTAGTTAAAATGGCGTACGGTTCCAAAGGGTTAAGTGGGTGGGGGGTTGGGGAATCTCCCACTACGACGAGTGGTGGTGGTCGAATCATGTGTCTATAGTGTATAAAAGTCAAAAGGGGGAAAAGAATTCGCGGAAGGCCGAGGAAGAAGGGGGACGTCCCTAGTGTGTCAAAAAGGAAAAAAGACGCAAATCGGAAAATAAGGAAAAAAAAGCCAACCGAATGGGGAGGGGGGTGGGGGGGAACGGAACTACTTGGTCAATGGGGGAATGGTCGAAGATCTTCAAGGGGGAGACAAAACCGTGGAAAAAGTCGCTAAAAACGTGGGAAAAAGGAGTAATAAGGACAAGGGGAGAACGATGCAGCAATTTACTTACCCGGAGAGCGAAAGTTTCAACTTAGGGGGGGAAAAAACCTCCGAATGGTGACACCAGAAAAGAAGTTTTAACACACATCCAAAACAGAGGGTGGGGTTTCCGTCAAGTAAAGCCAGCGAGCATGACATAACCTGAGTTTTGGGGAGAAAAAGACGACCGTTTCAGAAGTGACGGTTTGGGGAATGTTTCAGAACGCCCTGGGGAAACCGGGGGGTCATTCCAGTTTAGATAAAGTGATAAACAGAAAAAAAAATCAATGAATTCGCCCTTGTGGTGGAACAAATGCGAGGGGGTCAAAGGATCAAATTGAGGGGAAGCGGCGATGGGAAGAACGGATCAGAAAAGGATTTAAGAATAGGACTGGTCAGTGTGAATTGGGGGGGAGGAAAAAGGTGGTGAATAATGCACCGGGTTTGGTCTTTGGTAGTACCGCAGAGAAAAACAAGGAAATGACAACATTCAAAGATTCTACGAGGTGGAAACTGTTGCCACGAATTCCGGAAACGGGTAAATACCTTTCTTGTGAAAAATGTAAAAGGAAAAGGAGGGAAGTAACTGAGCGAAAAACAAAAAAAAGCCCCTCAAAAAAGATGGGGTACGGCCTCTGCAAAATGTTGAAAATGGGGTACAACGGTGTCCAGCGGCAATTAGGAGGAAACAAGGGGCGGGGATAGTTTAAAGTTTAGTCGCACATAAAACGAAATTTTAGTCCTCGCTCACCGAAAGAAGTGGGGGGACAACGGTGGAGAAGAACGCGGTGGTATCATTGGAAACAACGGGTCCGGCACGTAATGAAACAGGGGAAGGACGGGGCATATCTCAACAAAAAAAGAAGAAGAGAAGATGCGGACCAAAAGAAAAAAGGTCAGGGAGGGGCCTACATAGGTTGCGAAAAGGGATAAAGAAAAATAGAACGTAAACCGACATCGACTTCATCTGGGGGGAAAAGAGGCAAAAGGGGCACATTTGGGGACGTGGAGAATTAAAATTAAGGATCAAAATTTGAAAGGTGGTGCAATTGAAACACTGGGGGAATGAAGCCATTTGGCCAGAGCACTCAAGCAAAAAAAGAGAAAGGTGGAACGTCGTGAGCTCAGGGGGATCAGAGAGAAAATGAAGACGGAATTTCTTGTAACAAAAGAGGGGGAAAGGGACAAAAAAAACTTGAAGCCACAGAGACTTGGGGACCAAGAAAACAAATAATTCCACTCGGAGGGGGACAGTGGAGAGAGTAGCAAAAAAAATTTGGAAAGAGAACACTGACGAAGAAAAGGACCAGGTCAGGATTCACACTCTGCAAAGGGCAATAACACTAAAAAAAAAGAAAAGAGCTGGAAAAATCCTTGGAGAAGGAAGATGAAAAAACAATGGCGCTCATTTGGGTCCCTAACCAAGAGAAAGGGAAAGATGGGGAGAGGAAATCAAGACCCGGGGAGGAGGGGATGAAAAGGATAATAAACTAACCTATGCCTGGAAAAAAACAGGTTATTGTCTAGGGTTCGAGAAGGGGAGGAGAGGTGGAAAGAACACCAACGGTGCGGCCCGAGAAAAAAGGGGAAAAAAAATCGGAGGCTTTTGGTTCTTGAAGAGATAAAGTTGAAACTTCCACTTAGCAGACTGCCCGTAATGACGCATCGGCGTCGGTTGTCAAGGACAAAAGGGGACAAACTTTTCACGAGTTTAAAGCTCGACAAGAAGTCGGGGAGTGCAAAATTAGTTGGGGCAACGTAAAAAACGCAGGGGGGGTCTTTGTACAAAAGTACAAGAAAGAAATTCGCACCCGGGGTTTGAGAAATGGAAGCTGGGGACGAATCAAAGGCAGCGAAGTCTTTCAAGCCGAAGAAAAGGGGTAATAGACCAAGATTTGATTTGGGGGGGACAGGACAGGGGGGGTAATGCACGTGGGTGGGAACGGTCACACATAAAGGTCGACCATTTGGAAGAGTCAAAAAAAAGTCTCTTTCCCCCAAAAACGTGTTAGGCAGGGAGGGCGGAGGGTGACTCAAAACAGATAATTCAACTCAAATTGGGGGAAAACCGCCTTTCCAAAAGTATTCACAAGAAAAGAAAGAGCAGGGTGCGAAGGAAGCATTTGGGATGCGGAAAGAGACGTGAACAGTGGCGCGTTAAACAGAAATGAGGGTCACCTGAAAGGGCAGACATAAACAATGCATGCATTTTTTTGCCGGAAAAACAGGGGAGAAAAAAAAGTAATCGCCCGAAAAAGAAGAAAAGCAAACGGAAAGTGGGAAAAAGGGGGGTTTTTGGTCCTAGGATCAACTTTCCGGAACGGTAAGAAAAAAAACTAACAAGGCCGTTCAAAGCCGTGCAGGGAAGGGTAAACACTGCGGAATTTGAGAGCCCGCCACCCCCACGAAAAAAAGCGAACAGGTATTGTCAAAACTTAAAAAAGGTGCCCCCCGAGGAAACGAACTGACGACAAGGGTTCCAATTTTGTTGGGTCCGGGAACAAGGATTTTCGTTAAAAGGAGAAGAAAAATGGAAGAAATGAAAATCCTCAGGGGAAAAACCAGTGTAAGGGTTGGATTACTAAGGGGAAAACCCTACCACAATGCTAAACACAGACAGGATGAAATGATTGTGTGCCTTAAGGAAAACGGGGGGGTGATTTTCAAACAAAAGGGTCCACAGCGAGACAACAACGGTTAATTTCTTAAAAAAAGGGAATCGACCGAAATTTCTTTAACGCTGGGGGGGGGAGGGGGGCCATGGGGGAAAAAAAGAGTGAAGAACAGGAACGCCCCTGGCGGCAGGCCGCATCATTTGCAATTTAAACCTAAAGAAGAGGCATTGGGAATCGGGCGGAGATTAACGCAAGAGGGACATCAAAAGTTTACGGGGCCAACGAGGAGCTAGGAAGGGGGGTGGGGGGGAAAACAACGAAACGCCGCTTGGGAATCCGTGGAAAAAAAAAAAAACGAAGACAAAAACGAGGGGGTTTGGGGGGGAAAGGAGGAGGCGTTGCCGCCGCACGGTGAAAAAAATGTGGCTGAAAAAAAAAAAAAAAAAAAAAAAAAACAACAAAGGGTAGCTAACACTTTCAAAGGGGTAAAAACACAAGATTAAAACGAAAAAAAACAGGTTGAGGAGAAAATATCCGAAATAAAGACAGAGTCTTACTTTATAAGGTAGATCAGAAAAAAATTAAGAATCCACCTTCAACCCGCCGATAAAAACGGGGGGGACAAAACCCGCGGGACGTTTGAAGGAGGGAAAAGAAAAACGCACCGATCAGTTGGCGATTCACGAGGAGGGGGTGGTTCTCAAATGGAGTTGGAGTATACGTATAACCGTCGTCGGGTGAATGGAAAAAAAAAAAAGGTGAGTGACCGCCCGGGAAATAACATGGGGGGGGGCAAGGGTCCGACTAAAACAGAGCACGCACCAGGAACGCGCGACTGGGGAAAAACGAGTTTGAGGTGCGGACGGGTAAAGGGACACCACCAGACTACCGGTGCCAAAAGAAAAAGCTGGCAATTTGAATGCTTCAAGGAAAAAAGCGCATTTCCGTGGAAAGAAGGGGGCCGGCAAAAACAAGACCTAAGATTCAAATCAGGCCATGAGGGACGACAGGACTTAGTTTTCAATAAATCAGTTGTGCTTTTCTTCAACTGGGGGAAACACGGAGGCGTTGACGAGAATGGGGAAAAGGGCGGGTTGGTTCCAGATAGTCAAACGGCAAGGGAGTCTTGTCCTGTTTTTAGGACGTCTCAATTGTGAAAATCCTCAAGGGAAAGTGGGTGCTTTTGGAATGGGCGTAACCCGGGAGGAAAAAAAAACGCAGCGTGGCGTCACCGGAAAAAGGGGGGGGGGGTCCCAAAGTACAAAAACACTTACACTGAGTTTCTGAGAACCAACAAAAAAGTGGAACAATTCACGAACGGCCCACTTCAGACAAAAAAGTAAAGGAGGACGGCATTTGTGGGTAAGCCCAGGAGATGGTTTTGGGGGTAAAAAACAAGGGGTTTTTTGGTTGGACATTGCAGGGAAATGACGGCAGTACCGGGCCGAGTTTGAGGGAGGCACTAAATCTTTTTTTGTGAGTCGGGGCAAAAGAAGGGGGGATTGGGGGAACCACGGTTTTTGCGGACATCACAAACAACAAACGGAGAGGAAGAAGACATACTGACTTCAAGAACTTGGGGAAAGGTCTCGGATAACAAAGATGGATTGAAGAAGGTCAGAAGAGCCACGGTACTGCGCTAAAACTGGAAAAAAAAAACGGTCTAGACAAAAAAGGGAGTGTCTCCATCTCCGGAAAGGGTTGTTGGAAAACAAGCCCGCTCCTAGAAATTATGAATTGGCAGAAGTAGACGTCCGTGAGTGGGCAGGCCACAAGGGACCCAGTTGGGGGGGAACCCAATCGACTGGGAAAGGGGGAAAGTGCGGTTCCACGGGAAAAAGAAAAGAGGAAAGGATAAAAGCAGTGCCTCCGTGGGTCAAAAATGAAAAGCAAGGAGAACAAAAGGTTAGTTTTTGTAATGTGGCGAAAGCCCCCGTAACCAAGGGGAAAGAAAATAAAGAAATCAAGCCCCATCAAAAATCTCTGTCCGGGGACCAGTGGACCGAGTTTCACACGACGAGGGGGGGCAACGAAACACCTAAAAGTGACCCACGAGATCGGGGAGGGGGAAAAAAATTTCCCGAACAAATTAAGAAAAAACAAGGTTTAATCTGAGTTAAAAGGGGTTTGTTTGCCATCAAAGGGAGGGACGGCGAGGGTCAGGGAAAGGGACAACTGAGAATTATAAGATTGAAATATAAGAAACCTTCCTCGCTTGGAAAAGGGGTGAAAGACGGCAAAAAAAGAAAAGAGCCGACGGGGGAGGATAAGTCAAACCTTTCCTACGGGAAGGGGCACGAGGGAAAGTCTTTCTGAAAGAAAACATCAACGCAAGGGGTTGGTTTTCTGTCCCGGCCTGAAAAAACCACTCCAAATTCGAGGAAGAGAAAGGTCTCATGCGACCAACAGGAAAAAAAAAAGGGGAAGTGGGACTAAACCCATAATAGGGTTATGGGGGGGGGGGGGGGGGGGGGGGGGGGACGGCGCATGGAACTGACTTGGAAAAAAATTGGGACTTTTTTCTTCACCTCTCAAAAGTCATAAAGCCACGGTTTTTGGAAACCGTGCGGGAGGAAAAAGGGGTAAACTGGTGGGGGAAGATTACAGAGTCTAAGGAACGTCGCAGCAAGGGAGGGAAAAAAAAAAAAATACAACCGCGAAAAGGTGGATCCTAATTTGTGGTAAAAAATTTAAGTACCAGGCACAGAAACGAGTTTGTTCGCTCAGGTGGGAAAGAAAATGACAAACGACCAAAAACGTGACCCCAGGACTAAATCGCGACCAACAAGGTGTACACTCCATAGGGAAAAAAAAACAGAGTACACGCCAAGGGCCCTTGTGGAAGACCAGGCAAACTCCGAGTCAAAAAAGGAAAGAAAACTTGGGAAGTGAAAAAGAAATTACAGTTGCAACGGCACAGAAAAATAGGAAAGCTGCGGAGGTTGGGATGAAAGCCGCCACGCGTACGAGAAAAAACAAGGGTTCAGTGACAAAGGGAAGAAAAATGGACCGCCGCCGGGGGAAAAGAAGAACATTAGGCAACAGGGAAAGCACGGAATTCCAAGTTTTTTGGGGACAAACATCGAATGGGCGTTCCGGGTAACAGGAAAAAAAAAACGTTTTTACATTACGAAACCAAAGAAAAAGGAAGGAAGGCGAATTACAACCCATGTAAGGGGTGGTTTTCACCAAGAACCGAAAAGAAGTGTGACAAAAAAGGGCGGAAAAAAAGGGTCCGGATTGGAAAGTTAAAAAAAACACCAGGGGGAGCAGTCTTGGCAAAGAAGAGGATGCATCAGCTAACAAATGAAAGTGCGCTTCAGGGGATCGAAAAGGGCCGAACATTGGGTTGACAAAAAAGGGGGGGAGGAGGCAAAAAAAATGGGGTAAAACGTAATCGCTTATGAGGTTTCCAACTGCCACGCCCGAACGCCCGGTGGGGAAGGCAGCTAACGGTTCGCCACTAGGCACAAAAACCCGCCAGGCAAACAAAACAGAAAACAAGACGGGGCTGTTCAAAGGTCCTTACAGACCCACAACGCGATTGATTTGGGTGGCAGGCAAAAGTCTGGGGAAGGGGAGGTTCGTAGCGTGGGCAGGGGAACTAAGGGGGGTAAAAACAGGCTCCAAAAAAGGGGGGAGATTTTTCCCGTGTATAAGGCAACAGGCATTGGCAAAAAAGGAGGTCTAAAAACAATGATGACATTTTGTAGCAAATTGGGAAAATGGAAAAAAAAGGGGGGGGGGACCGGGAAGCACGAGGATTCGAAACGTTTGGCGGGAAGATTAAGAGGAAAGGCCAACCGATAAAACCGGAAAAAGGGAATGACCCCACGGGCCAATCAAATCGTGGGGTTGGGAACAAAAGACTTGCTGATAGTAACCCATCAGTCGCGGGGCGAAGAATTTTTACGAAATCAGAGAGGGAAGGGAAGGGTCCAAATATTAAAAAAAAGCCTGAAATTATCAACGTAAAAGACCACAAAGTAGGGGGCGGGGGGGGGAAGGGTAAATAATTAAAAGATTCCAAAGGGGGGTTCAAAAATTCTGATTTTGAAATCACAAAGTAGGTGGGGGGAAAAAAAAAAATTGTCAGCTAGTGAGTAAAAATTACAATTCGACCGAATTTGGCAAATTTGAACGAGGCAGGGGGGTGAAACAAAACTAGCCGAAGGTTCAACTTGGAGAGGGGGGGAGGAGAAAAGACTCAGAAGTGTGTTTTCCAAAGGCATTAGGAAAAAACTTAGGACAGTCAAGGGGGAAAACCCTGGGGTTCGAAAGTCACGATCCCGCCCTGAAGGAGAAAGGAAAAAGCGTTTTTGGGTCAAAGAAGGGGCTTTTCGTTCCGGCACCGGCTAGTTCGTTTTTTTTAGGATGTTTCATCAACCTAAATAGTCCAAAAAAAAAGAAGGGCAAAATGGAAATAGACAAATAGTGAGGCAGGGAAGAAACCAGTTGTGGGGGACAGGCTTTGCGGCGGGAAAAATGGGAAAGAAAATGTGTCTTAAACACTGAGGGGGGGGGAAGAAAGGGGGGAAGGGGTCTGATTGTAATAAAGAAACAAAGGAGGGGGAATTGGCAGGGTATTAAGTGGTGTTCTTTGGGGGACAACTCAGAGAACCGAGTTACAAAATTCGATTCAGAAAAGGAGGGGGGGGTTTTGGGGGGGTTGGGATTCTTTTTTCAAAGAGGGGGGAGAAAAGGGGGTGAAAATGGATGTCCAGGTGATCCGGTGAGGGTCCGGAAGTAGGGGGAAAAAAAACGGAGAGTGAAGCAAAAGGGGATGGTGGAGTAGGGAGAGGAAACGAGTTAAAACCAAGAGGGAGATCCCACAGCCTGGGGCTTGCAAACCATGCGGAAAAGGTTGGTCAAGGTTTGGGCCAAAACTGAAGGGGGGACAACAATTGTGGTTCGCAAAGCCATGGGTGAAAATCCTCGTACATACGCCGGGCTGGGTTTACGACGGTCAAGAAAAATGGGAGCGGTTATTATCACGTCAAAACTAGGGGGAAAAAAAGTCATGAGGGTCG
>Ga0179593_1462073_pt1 | contig 17010 bp, 14 predicted proteins | sample CZODoug2_1_08_16_FD_185931 | JGI IMG/M metagenome (GOLD analysis project Ga0179593, IMG submission 185931) | Vadose zone soil fungal communities from Angelo Coast Range Reserve, California, USA - CZODoug2_1_08_16fungal (PacBio error correction) | ecosystem: Environmental > Terrestrial > Soil >...
CGGGAAACGGAAAATAAAAAAGACGGGGTTTATCTATGACGGTCGAAGAGACTGGGGGGGGGGAAAAATGATAAAAGTTTCGCCAGAGGAACAAACATCTTGAAAGTAAGCGAGGGGGAACAAGGTCGGGGGAGTACAAAACCGACCCTGTGGTTTTCTCAAGACGACCAACTTAAAGACGAAAACAGAAAGGCAAAAGTGCACTGACAGGGCCTCTTAAAACCGGAAAAAAGGGGCAATCGTATGGCCTGGGATCCCTTTTCAAACAACGAACGGGAAAAAAAACGGGGGCCTGGGGGGGGGGGAAACCCGCGGTATTCAAGAGGGCCAGCGATGGAAGAGGTCTGGAGATAGGTCCCTAGAAAGGAAGTTCGAGCGTCGAAAGGGGTGAGGGGATAAAGGGGGGTAGGCCACACAAGTATTGGGGCATCGGGAGAGCTGGGAAACTGTAAGAAAAATTCTAACTTCAGCCATTGGCAAGGCAAAGGAAAGGCGAGAGCATTTGTGCTTTGCTCTTAGGGAGCGGGGGAACAAAGGAAAAAAAAGTCTGCTGACTTTGATGGTGAAGCGAAAGAACCTGTATGGGGCACGAAAGCGATTGCAACATATTGTTAACGCAACATGGAAGCCGCAGGAACTGAAAAGGCAGTGGAGGATATGTCGGGGCAAGTGAACTCCTACAGAAACATCGAATAAATAGACACTGGTCAAAATTGGGGAGAGGCAATCGCGGCGTTTAGAGAATGGACGTATACTCACCTGGCATGCTCTGCGATTGCCGCAAGGAGAAAAACTAAAAAAAAAGGAGGGCCTGCTTAGGGTCCTGAGCGCGGGTTTAAAGGGAAGGACGCCATCAGGCGTTAAAGAAATTGGGATGAGAGCGCTGCAGATAGTAAACTGGGGGAAGGGTAAATAAAAGAAATGCTTTTGGTAGCGCAGATTGCCAGAAGGTCGGACGGGGGCAGAAAGGACAAACGTTAAGCTGGGGTGAATTTACCGCTTACGTTTCGAAAGAAGCGGGGAAAGAGGTAGGCTACAATTAGAGGGACTGCCAAGTGGAAGGACGAGAAGGAACGAGGTAGGCGCGAGACATTTACATCCTGTTACGGGGGATTCAGAACTAAAAACAGGGTCTTGCGGTGAAAGCGTCTGCAAAGGAATCTAACAAAAGAGCAGCCCTCGTTTGAAGCAACGCCGGCTAGAACAATGCTATACCGGCAGGGGGCGATATATCACCGCTAACATAGACTCCGCGGAAAAAGGGCGGCCGGAAATAGGGACGTCTGATCCAAGCAAAATCGTGTAACCATAAATGGACAGATCCTTTCAATATCGTGACGGCCCAGTCATACTTACAAGAAAAACTAGGTCCTTTGGGAGGTTCTACTACTACCAGGGGGGGGTGACAAAAAGTAAGTGACCGGAAAGGGATCACTTGGGAGATTGGTATAGTCGATCTGAACTAGAAAAAAGGGGGGGTTCGAGAAAGACTGAAATCACCGATGGAAAGAAGAAAAGGACGGGCTTCAAGGATGAGCGAAAAAATAAAAAAGCGCTGGTCGTGGAGGGATTTTGGGAGAGAAAACGGTACAGAGGACCGGAGAGAAAAACTGAAAGGGAAAGAACTTTGGAGGAGTCGGGGTGTCAGAGAGTAGTCCGGTCAATTCAGGTCAAGAACCCAAGAGCACAAAGCTGGGGGTTTTGTGGGAGGGGGAAGGAGCAGGGAGAAAAAAAGGAGGGACTTTGTCCTGGGAAAAGGAATCTAAGGAGAAACCCCTACTTTACAGACAAGAGGCCGGCGGGAAAAGTGAAGGGTCTCGGAAAGTGCTGCAAAGGGACTCAATAAGCTATGCGTGTATCCTCTGGGGGTGGGGAGGAGACGGGAGGAGAGGTTTCTGAAAAGGGTACTGAAGACGGCACCCCAAAGAGTCCTTCTTTTTACAAAGCGAAGAGGTTGTCAAAAAGTCTGTAAAGCCGGAATAAGCACGATGGTGTGGGGGTCGTCCGTTCAGGGTTCAAAACAGGAAATTCGAAGAAAAGTATCTCAAACAACACTGAGAGTAGGAAGATATAGAAAGGGGGGGCAAGAGAATTTAAATTGGCCCTGACATGTCGGAAAAAAAGGGCCGTCGGAGCCGACCTGGAAATCTAAAAACGGGGTAAGAATGGGTGTCCGATGCCGAAAATGAGGAAATATCCAAACTCAGATGCAAAACGCTATATGACCTCAATAGGGGGAAGGGGTAAGTGGTCGAAGGTGCAAACGAAACGTTATATAAAGTAAATTTCTGTGGAGCGAGGTGACTCAGGTATGGGGAATCTCTGATATGCATGGCAAGGAAAAGGGGGGGCACTAAAGAAGTACCAGGGCCAGAGATAGAAGGCCAAAAAAAGGACGCTTTGGTCCTCGGGGCGAACTAGCGACAGAAAAAAGAAAAATCTAACGAAACCCTAGCCGAACGAAAAAACGTGGGAAAAATTGGGTTCAGTCCATCCGTATTAAGGAAGTGAGAGGAAATTGGGGAGAAACAAATCAGCAACGCCAGAACAAAGGCGTTTGGGTCTCGCGGAAAACGCCATCCCGCGAAGACACGAAACAGAAAATGCGACTCGGTTGTGAGGGTGCAAGGTGAAGGAAGGGAGAAAAGAAGGGTAGAGGGTCGAAAACATTACACAGGTCTCCGGGAGGAAGAGACATGAACTGAGGGAAATGGGAGTAGAGAAGGGTATAAAGGTCGGAGGGTGTAGTCTGTCAAGGTACAATCTTTAAAGGTATCGTTCCACGACGTAATTTGGAGTCAAAAAGGGGGGGTAAGTGGAAATCGAGGAAAGATGTGGAAGTCGGTATCACCACACAAAAGGCTCCCGAGGTAGGGGGAGCGGTCGGTGTACGCTCGATCTGGCAATGGATAGGTGTGGGGTGAGCATCATCTTCGTACAAAAAAAAGAGGCAATGGGGGCGTTCCACGTGTTGGGACTGGGCTACCGGACTGGCAGCAAGGAAGGGGGGCAGAAAGGGCACGAAGGATTCACTAAGGAAGGCGGCGAAGGGAACGCAATTACTAGGCCAAATGGTGGGGAGTCCAGTGGGCCCTGCATAGGCTGGCAGCAACCTAGCAATTAGGAAGAACAACTTGTCACAAAAAACGGAGAAAGCCTTCTTTATTCCGAAAAGAGAGCAGAAAGTAAGTCACATTCACAAGCGTGATGGCGCTCGTCATGAGAAAAAGCGACTACACTAATAGGAAGAAAAAACAACTACATGCCTCCATTGGAGTGTGGAAATAACAAGCGGGGTCTGCGCGCACGGGAAGAAGTGGGGGAACCGAGGGGGGAGTCCTTTCAAAAACAAAGCGGATAAGCAGCAAGACCGTTTTGACAGTATCGGGGGAGGTAAGGGAGGGGGAAGAAAATCCATTCCAGGGGAGGAAGGAAGTAGATCAGAAAAACCAAGTAAATTGCCAGGACACCCGATGAAAGGAAAGCTTCAAGACGGAGGTTCCTCTGCACCCGCCAAAATCCGAACCTGCCCGAGTTTGCTTCAAGATGAAGAAAGGAAAGAAAAAAGCTGCCGGTGACCAATCGCTTAGGAAAATACAACTACATAGAGAACGTCAGAAAAAGAAATAAACATTCCAAGAAATTGTTGCAGCGTAGCTACAGAGAATTCATCGTGCGCTCATCAAAACAAAAGGGACAACTCCTCGATAGAAAGTGCGGCAAACTGCGGAGCCGGAGTGAGGTAGAACCGCGGAGAATAAAGCCAAAAATAATTGAGGGGGGCCACACGTGTCACCAGCAGACAAAAAAAGGCCGCAATCGAATCATTTTCCGCGGGAAAAGGAAAAGAACGGAACGAAGAGGCAACATGACACCCATGAAGTTTTGGGGGGGAAATACCGATGGAAGTAAGAGAGGAGAGGTTTTTGGTATCCACAGGACTAAGTCGCAAGTCCAGAAGATTGCCTCACGAAAAAAGGGGGGACACTGCCGGTCTTGGAGTTGTTTCGAGGGAAAAAATTCAGGAGAGAGGGTATAAAAATGGGGGTAACGCGGAACACACACAAGACGGAAGAAGAAAAAAGGGATAAAAGTGTGCTCCGTATTCGTTAAACCAGGAGACCCGGCTCTCGCTAATGAAAGGAGTGCAAGATAACCTGAAAGTTGATCTACACAACACAAAGTGTGAAAGAGAGGCACCGTGATCTTGAAAGCGTGATTTTAGCGGGGGCGAGACGGACAAAATGGGGGCACGAACTACAGGGAATAAGTTGGGTCGGCCAGAGTGTACAAAGCAGCTTGGGGGAAAGGGAGGCGCGGGAAACAAAAATGCGGGGGAAAAACGAGACCCCGGTGGTGTGGGAAATGAAAAAAAAAGAGGAGCACTGTGGCTTGCCAGTGGAACTGGATAGGAAGGGAGAAAATCTCAGGAAGCGAAGACTGAGGAAACTGGGGGAAAGTGGGGGAGAACTTTTCAAACAAATTCAGGATCTGCGGTCCAGGGCACCCAGTATGTCAAAGCATTAGGGGGAAGGTTTCTTTACCTGCGGCGTCGGCACATGATTCCGAGAAGAAAGAAAGAGGTGAGGGGATTTAAAATGGGAAAAAGGGGGGGGGCGGCCACTCAAGTGGCCTCGGGAATATGTAAAGGGCAATTCGAACAACAGCCGGGACAAGAGCAGCTCCTGCGTGCAGCATGTTGTTATTTGGAACGAGAAGGGAGCAGGGAGTATTACTCTGCAACAAAGGAGGGAGGAATGGTAAGGGGACGAAACACTATGATGTCGAGTCTTGGCAACTTCAGGAGGGAAGAACTGGCTGCAAAACTAATCAGGGAAGGTTCGATCTTCTGGGCAAGGGAACGCCGACATCCATAGGAAAAGATGGGGGAAAGTCAGAAGGGGGGGGGGGCGGACCAAGGGCCGGGGGGCGAATCGAAGGTATAATCACCCTGCATATACTAAAAGGGAAGTCAATGAAAGAGACACCTCTTACTCTTCCGACGCAGCCACACCGGTTACTTTGAAAGAAAAGAGGAGAGGGTGGAGGGGCCAAGCTGCTTCGACGACAATTGAGTAGGAGAGAAGCGGCAGATAAGAAATCGGATTGGCAAACAAACAAATGAGCGAGGGGGTCAGGGAAGAGTTTCGCCGAGAGCGCCATCAGAGGCGATGTGAAAGTGAAACTTAAGGGAAAAGGGTAAAAGGCTCCCTACTGAGACATTTATAGCCAGTGGGGGGGTTGAAAAAGAATGAGGAGCATCAGGATTCTGCGGCATAAACATAAGAAAAAGAAGAGCGCATAAAGCTTGCTTTAGGACAAATCCAAAACCAGAATCAAGGGAAAAATCAGACGGAAACAGGAAAGAGAAACCTGGAAAAAAAAAGTGGAGACCGGCCCATTAGGTGTGTTAGCACCTTGCAACTACAAAGTACTTAACAGTGTCGTGCACGCGTAAGAGTAAAAAAGAGAGAAAGGAAGGCCCAACGGGGCGGAGCAGGAGTTCACAAAGGGAAGAAGTTAGCTCGAAAAAAGAGGCATGCGGGGAAAAATTAAACTTGCCAGATGCCTTTCAATAGGACGGGGAGTGGACAGCCAGAACGGAAACAGAAAAGTTAGAAATGGTATGCATCGTAAGAAAAGGCAAAGCCAAAAGAGGGAGGATGGAAGCCACGAAGAAAGGGGATTGTGTCTCAAAGTACTCGAAAAGAAGGGGTGGTTGGTTAGGGAACAATGCAAAGAAAGCCAAAAGGAAGATGCTGGCCAGTCGAAGTGCTTCGCGATTGGGGAAATGGACGGACGGGCCAACAAAACAAGGGAGGGCGGGGTTAGCGACGACAAAAGGGAGAAATCATTGGATGGCAGATGGGATGTGGCGGAAGGGGGAAAATGGCTAAGAGCACGTCTGGGAGGAAAAACAGCACAAGAAAAGAGTAGGAGAGTCAAAAAAAGGACAAACCTCCGAAGGGAAGCGGACCGCCTATGAAATCAAGGATGAGTTAACTAAAAGAAAAAGGAACGTGAACATAGCGCACGTCAGTCCGCTCACAAACTTGTACCAAAGTCCGGGTCGGGGGGCGGTATTATCTGATGAAAAAGAAAACGGAAGAAAAGCCAAAGAGATCACAGATGTTTTGTGTGATTGAGAGGGCTAAGAAGAAAAGTCGTCAAACAAAGTTGCCAGGGGACAGGGATCGGAGGGGAACGTTTTACCAACACGTTGTAGCGTCCCACAGAAAGCCAACCGCAGGGTGACTGCCGATCACGGAAGCCCATTGAGGAAAACAGAGGCCGACGACTACAGGGGCTCTCTTGGGTTCTCTCAGCAAAAACGGAGATAGGGAAGGGTCTCATCTGAAAACAAGGGTCAAAAGTGTTAAGTAGAGGAGGGGTCCAGGGAGCTGGCCGAGGAGAAGAGCTGAAAAAGATGTTGAAAAAAAAAGCAGGATCTTTTCTACCGAAGAAAGGACGCGGGTCTCTCTCCAATCGAATAAAAAAAAAGAAACAAAGGAGAAAAAGAAAGCGGGACGCAGCAGAAGGGAGGGGGTTGGTAACCAGCCCCCTAGACGGGGACGCAGGGGCAGGGACCGCTGCAAAAAAGTAAGTGAAAAGAGGTTTTCGGGGCCGGGGAAGAAGGGGGAAGCAGGGGGGACATTAAGCCACCTGGTAAACCAGGGTACAAAAGGAAAACAGGAACACCGCATCGGGGACGAGCTATGGTCGGAGGAAAGGGAGAGACGTTTCGAGGTGAAACGGAGTTGGCGGCAGAGAGACAGGGGAACGAAAGGGGAAGCGCGGGAGGCCCAGCACAACGGGGGGGGAATTACAAGAAGGTGGAAAAAAACGAAAAAGGCCTCGCGTCAAATGAAACCAAACAAAATTTGCAAGGAGAGAGGTGAAGGACAGGGAAACATAACGCTGAGAATTGGTTAATTCAGAATATCCCGCCAAAAAAAACTAAAAGGGAGGAAGGATGCGGGGGGGGAGACGCAACGAGACCAATCAGAGGAGTTTGCGAAAGGGCAAAAGAAAACGACCAGCTGAGTGTTGGTCCGGCGGCGTCAGGAGCAGAAAAAAAGCTCCAAAAGTTCGGCGACTGGGTCCATGAGGGTTATTGTTCAAAAAAAAGGGAGGACAGACATGAAACCTTAGCGTTTAGAAGAGACACACGTGATCCTTTGGAAGAGATGGGACTGCGTCCCTGGTCGTAGAGATCAATTGAGGAGAGGGAGCTCGGATAAGGGAGTACTGCAGCGGCACGGAAAGAAGAGTTAAAAAGGACTGCAGAGAATGGGGAAACGATTAAGTGGTTCCATGCGAAGTCGGCTGGAACCGCAGAAACGAGGCGCGGGGAAAAAGGGACGGTTAGAGAAAACGACGAGAGAGGCAATAGGGTGAGAGGTGGCAAGCGCTTGAGCGAAGGGGGGGTTAAAACATAGTTGGCGAAAGCGGGACTTGCACGATGGGTGATTATCAAAACTGCTAAAAGGGTGGAAGCAAATCCACGGGGGGAAGCATAATAAAAATGAAAAACACATAAGGATATAAAACCAAACAGAAAGAGCTCCAAGCAGAGTGCAAAATGGGATTGCAAAAGGGGGGGCCGAGAGAGGGGGCAGGAGGAAAGAAACAACGATCGCAGAGAAGGAGAAAGGAGAGGAAATAACAGCGACGTTATTCTCTCTTAAAAAGGAGAGCGAGGCCAGGTCCACCCGACAGAGGGGAAAGGCCAGTGGGTGGGCAAAAAGAAGAACGGATCTGCTCGCAAGAAGAAGGGGTGCCAAGAGGACAAGTGCCGAACCAACTCAAAAAAGAAAGAGGGAAACAAAATCAGCAGGCAAGAAATGGAAGGCGGGACGAAAAGAAGGTGCTCGGAAAAGAGAGCATGAAATGGGAGGAAGTGCGAGAGCACCAGAACAGAGAGGAAAAGGACAAACAAGGTGAATCGCTGTGGCGTCGAGGCTTGATCGGAGGGCCCGGAAACGAAAAGACTCCAAATAGAAAAGGTTTTATGAAGATTGACCGGAGGCTCCTAGGCGTACAAGACGGAACGGTTGGGGCCAAAGAGCCTCCAAAAAGAAAAAAGTCGGCTAAAGAGCCAGGCAGTTGAAGGGGTCACTACCGACAAAAAGTCAGTGACCAGGAGAAAAAAGCAAACCTGCTTGCACAGGCCGTCAAAAGGAATCGAAATCGCGGAGGAAAAAAGGCTGTAGAAGTCCGAATTTGACTTGACCAGGACGAGAAATGAATGGACTAAAAAGAGGAGGAAGAAAGAGACCAAGGGGGAAAGGTAGGAAAGAACACACGTCGCCGCACACGAAAATCATTTGCCGATGACAGAGCCAAGAAACTGAGAAAAAAAAATGAGAGACCCAGAAGGGTGGGGGAAAACCGAGGGCAGGGAATAGATATCGCGGGTGGGGGAAAGGGGGCAAAAAGGAAGTAGAGATCGCTCGCCGAAAAAGGAAGAAAGCGCAGACAATTTTGGGCAAAAGGGGGCGTGGAAGGGGGAGTAACTTGAACAAACAAGACCGGGGATCAGGTGAAGAAGCCAGTGGGAAAACAAAGAAACTGGCACGGCGATAGTGGGGAAAGCGAACGAAAAGTTTTGATAACCGTATAACAAACATAAGGGACGCACCGTCGCGAGAGAAATCCACGCTTGAGATCACAAGCGGGAGAGAAACCAAAGGGGAGATTGAAAAGGGTCTAAAGAAAAGGAGGGGCAAGGGGAGCGAGTTAGGTCATCGATAGACGGGGGCGCCTCAGACTGGGGCAAGATAGAAGACAACAGGGGAGCCATCAGTTAAAGACTTGCCTGTGGCTGGAGGACAATGGGGAGGGCAGTACAAAAAGCCGGTAGTGTTGGAAAGGAAAGAAGACCCAACGATTAAGCTTTCCAAAGTGGAAGAAGAAGGAGGGGAATGAGGCATCAGAGACAGTCGAGCAATCCTCTAGTAAATGGCACCTTGATAACCTTGGGGGACAAAAAGAGAAGAGAGACTTACAAAACAGGGACCAGTTTATTAGCAAACAAACCAAGGGCTCATTGCTAAATTTCGGGAGTTAGGTCGGCCAGGCAGAGAAGGGAAAGAGCGGAGACAGTCTTCTAACGGGGGGGGGAGCCGAAATGGGGAAAGAGGGGCGGAAAGACAGGTGGGAAGGGGAATCGGGCTGTCCTAATAGAACTGAAGCCAGGGGTGGAACCGCCTCGGACAAGTTCGGCCGCAGGGTCAGCATGTTTTAAGTGGGGAGTACCACTCACTGGAATTCGATGGGGGGTACAGAAAAAACACAAAATGCTCGGGCATTGGGGGTATTTTCGAAAAAAACGGGAGACTTTAGGAGTTCTGACAGAAAGGCGGAAGGACCAACATAGTGGGGGAGATCCAGGTCAGGAATTCAGGCCGGCCGCAAGCTGAAAAAAACTACCGGGCATTTGTCGGATAGGGCTGTGCAGGGAACCGCACTACAAAAAAACGAAGAAATGTATTGGAGAAAGGGGAGGGTTGGATCAAAAACCTGTCGGGGAGAGAGAGAAAAGGTCGATCACGGGGGACTAGACTTAAACCCGAAACTTCTATCTAGAAAAAAAAACTGGAGATGGGACAAAATGAATGGAGTGGCCGTGATCAGCGGGGGGGGAAAAAGAAGTGGGAGCGAGAGGAAACTTTTTCTGCCAAGTAACTGCAAGATAAATTCGGAGTGAGAAAACATCAATTGGGAGGCAAACGTGGTCATGAGGGGTAGAAGATGCAGAGAGTGACCTGAAAAAAAAACCATCACATCCGCTGGGGAATGGGGGGTAATGACGTAAATTACGGATGGGATTGAGTCTCCAGACTGAAGGCAAGGAAGAAAAAGGTTGTGGGCAAGCGATTTTGTCCGAATTCGTTAGCTCGAGGGAAAGAAAACATCCGTGTGGGAACGGCTTCGTCAGACAAAAAGGAGATCAGAAGGAAATAGACAAGGCCCTAAAAGTTCAAGGATAAAGCACAAGTGGAATCCCAGCGGGGGGGCTTGCACTACACACGACTGAAAGAAGAGGGCGTAAAAGAAGACAACTCAGAGTTCGCCTAAGGGAAAAAAAAGAAGAATTTCGCGGAAAAAAAAACGAACATCGGAAACATGCCGCGCCGATCCTTTAAAGAGAGGCCAAGAAGAAAACTTACAGGAATCCTATCTTTATAAAGGGTATTCGAACGCAAAACGGTATCTGGGAAAAACCGCAATTCTCACGTGGTGGGTGACGGAAGAAAGCGCAGGGGTGTAGACAAAGTGCAAAGCCACCGAATGCCAAAAAAAGAGTGAAGGGGCTGCGCGATGGCGATGTGAAGAACAAAAAGACCTTGTTAGGGGCGGATTTTTTCGCGGCAAAATCTAAACATTTAAGGTAAAAAAAAAACACTGGATCAAGGGGGAACGGGAGCTGGTTGCGGGGATAGATGATCAAGGGACAGTCAAGAAGTCGCCTTCCCCGGTCGCGGCAAAGGTGTAGGTGGGGAAAGAGTCGCTAGGTCAAAAAAGAGGGAAAAAGTGCGGGGGAGAAACGAAAAAAACAGTGACACAAAGAAATTTAGATCCAACTCTCCGCAACCAGACGGATATCAAACGACCTTTCTGCAAACAACCATAAAAAAGGGAAAGAGGGGAAGCGGTGTGGACAGAAAACTAGACGGGAGTAATGGGGAAATGAGAATGGCGAATCGGGCACAAATTCCGTAACGGTTTCTCACCGCGAAAGATTGGTCAACGTGGGTAGGGGAAAGGAGAAGAAGGCGTGGTTGAGATGACCTTCATCGGGGCAAAAAAAAATTGACGCGCAAAGAAAAAAGCAAAGGAATGAGAGACAGGATTGGGAAATCGAATTCTGTTGGGACCTGAAAGTAGACAAAAAAGAGGACTTCGTAAGCGCGTCCATATCTCTTTTTAAAAAACAAGGAGGTGAAAGAAGGTGGAAAAAGTGGAAATGTCTTGCAAAAAAGTACCATATAAGAAAAGGATCAGAGACAATCTAGTACACAAGGCGGGGAGAAGAGGGCGCGGATTGAAGCAGGAGCACAAGTGTGCGAATAAACTCTTCGGTGTGGAGAGTTCTAGAAGGGGAAAATAAGGAGAGTCATCGCCAAGGAAACTGTTGTCATCTCCAGGGTCCTCTAGCCCCTCGACGAGAAATAGAGAAAACAAAAAGATTTGCGAGACTAGTCGATGAATGATCAATTACCACCATTCAGATATCCCAAACAAAGGACCGAAGAAAACGGGAGGGTGAAGACTACCAGCCTTATGTGGAGGTAAACGGGGGTGGGAACAAAAAATAAACCACAAAAATATCAGTTTTTTTCAAAGGGCTGTCAAGAAGACATCACCGAGAAAAAGGGGAAACGAAGAAAGGGGGAAACAGTGGTTAAGCAGGACTCGAGTAAAAAAAATCTGCGCTTGTAAGGAAAAAAAAGAAACGTGGCCCGGTCAGTAACACAATGATACGTAGCGCTCGCGAGAAAAAGGAAAGAGATAAAGGTTGAATAAGGCTCACGGATTAGTGGTCAGAAGGAAGAAAAAAGGAAACGGAAGAGAGGGAAGAGAGCAGCGTACATGCTTTTCCCAGTGGGTGGTCATCGATTCGAGATTCAGTTAACACCCTCCTTGAGAGCCTCTCGAAGGAGTGTGGATTCGTAAAGCTAATTAAACTGGGGTATTGTACTGGACAGCAGCTCGAACGTGAGGGGATTCCACTGGTGGGCACTTTATCGGAACTGCAAAAGGGGAAAGGGATGCCCCAGCAGGAGGGGGGGAGCCTAAGCATGTAAGAAAAGGGGAAAAGTGTTAGGGGAAAGGACCAAAAACCATATTCTACAAAAATTCTGCCAAATAGGAGTCAAAAAAAGAACAGGGGTGCCGTAATTAAGCCGGGGGAAGCGGCAAAAGATCCATCCAAGGTCTAAAATTAGAGAATAAAAAGAGAGAGGGACTGATCAATAGAAAGTCGAACTCGAGGAATCTTCGTAGAAAAAAAAGGGGTGGAAAGCCAGTGTGTTGAATCCTAAGAGATGAAAATAGGAGAAAATCCACCTAAAGGTGAAGGCAAACGTGGAAAAAGAATAGACCTCATCATGCAAGCCGTTGTTCAGCGAGAGAGAAGAGGTAGGGGAAGGAAAGGAAGGAAAGAGGAGACTCTGATCAGGCAGAAAGCAGAGAGTCATGCCCCCCACGCAGTTTAAGAATAAAAAGGGAAGAAATGGTATGGAGGGTCCCTTGACCAAAGAAAAAAGAAATAAAAATTTCTTCGGGATGGAAGGGGCAGAAAGGAGAAACAATCTGACTTTTGCCCACACGCAGCGGAAAAAAAATGATGTACCGTGCGTCTCAGACGAGGGAAATAAGGTGGGAGACTAAACATCCACAAGGCAGTGAGCACGTCTAAAAAAAAAAACTGCTGCACACTGCAGGAATTTATCCGTGGGGGGGTAAAAAGGGGACTTTGCAGGAGGGCGAAATTTGATCCCATCCGGGGAAAGGTCTTCAAATAGCTTGAGGGACGCGACATTACGTTCCATAATCACACAGACTTCTGGGGTAGACGATAGATCATTTTGAGAGCAGAAGGAAAGATCTCCCGAAAGGACCATGAATAAAGGGTATTGGGGAAAAGTAAAAAGTCGGTGCAAAACGGGAAAGAAATCCTTCTCAGGTGGTTGAAAAGTCAACAGTACTAGGCGCTCGCCGAAGATTGGAAACCGAAGAAAGAGGAATTTGGGTTCCAGGGGGCAAGCTGATCAAAGGCCGGGGATCGACATACCATTGGAGAGGTGTACGCCCCTAAATTGGGGAGCAGCAAACGAAGACTTTCAAGCACCTTTGTAAAAATGGGAAAGTGGCCAAAAGCGTGCACAAAAAAGAGCGTCGAAAAACAGTCTCTAGGAATCCACTCTTGAAGCTCACGGGCAGAGAGGAACAACAAACTTAGGATTGTTAAGAAAAGAGAAGAGAGAAAAAAGGACAAGAGGGGGAGTCAGAAGTGACGGGCGACGGGGAGAAGCTAGGTGGGCAACGAAAAAGGGTTTCGATCAAGCCGTTAACAAGCATCTTCAATGGAATTTCGCGGAAAACAAAATATTACACGAGAAACGATGGGGTTCAACTCCGAAAAGGAGACGCGGTGCTAACGATGCCATTGGCAACAACTTCTCTTAATTGGAATAGGAGAGTTCGCGGACTTACGGTCCATGGGGGGAATTTGAAAAATAAAAAAGTAAGATCAGGGGAAGGGACAACCGCGGATGTGAAAAAGCAGGGGAGTCATACCGTTAGGGATAGTAAGAAGGTAGGAAACTCAGCGGATTCGATAGGAGGAGGTTTAAAAGGAATAGGAATGTTTGGAAATCAATTATTGGTCAGCGGGAATAAGAGTGAAGGGGACGAAATGGCGAAAGGGGCACCCATGGGGGCCGAATGATCAATGAACGGCCGCGTTCAACAGGGTGGCGGGTAGGATCACTTCGGAAAGGGGGTATAAATAAGTATGCTGGGAGTTTCCTGGGGGAGAAGTGGCAAAGAGGCTTTTCCTAAGGATAAAAGAGGGCGGTGGGAAACAGCACTGGCCCTCAGGAAATCGTCAAAAGGCAAGTTGACGGATCGTTGAGTGTTGAAGATCACGAGGCCTCGAATAAGAGGAAAGTCTACAACGGGAAGTGGGGGGGAGGCGGCAAGTCCGCGTCCCGGGGCGGGCAAAGGGGGAGACAACGGTCAATTGATCAATAGCACCTTCACCTTCAAGAGAGAAAGACGAAAAAGGGATTGAGGCTGCTTGGGGCACCCGACTCAGAGGGGTGGAACGGCCGTGTCCTACATCATAGGGCCAGGGTGATTCGTGCGGGAAAAAAGAAAGTTCACAAAAGGAGGGGGGAGAGGAAGGGATTGCAGAAAAGTAGGGTGGAAGCGAATAAGATAGTTCGAGTGGAGAGACATCACTCAGGCATGTGAATTTTACCACTGAACGTGTGGGAAAAAAGATAGGCTGCTAAAGACGGCTTCAGTGAGGAAAACAGGGGGAAGAGAGGTCAGAGCGGGGGGAGCAGAGGCATTCGGACGGTAAAATTTACTCCTTAAGTTCTCTTCGTGGCAGCAAACGCGCCGTGATAAGGGAACGGCCGCAGGAGGGCAAGTGAAGCCCTGCCCGCGTTGGAAGGGGAAGGGGAAAGGGGGAAAGATCAAGTGAAGAGAGGGATCGGGACAGGGGCACACCCTACAAAAAAAGGCCTGACAGCGTTAAAAGCCGATATTTGAGATGAAAAAAACAACTAGGAAGGACTCAGGCATACTTTCAATCATCTGACTTCCAGGCGAAGGAAAGGACTAGAAGGAATAAGGGGGGACAACAGAAAGGCAGCCAGCAGCATATATGGGAAGAGAAAAAGGGAAAGTGTTGGGAGAGTCTTAAGCGCCATTTTTTTTCGAGGGGATGGCCAAAAAAGATGACCCCCCGAAGTGGACTTCGCGGGAGGGGGTCGCTTACTCCGGTACAAAAAGAAACTGGGAGTGGTTGGAAAAAAAGGGAATAAATGTAAATTACGGAATGAGTGGCAACAACACATGGCTCCGAACTTTGTGCGGAGAGAGGGGTGAGGGTTCAAATTCCTGTCCTGGAGGAGAAAAATAGGCGAAAAAAAAAGGGGGGGGTGGGAGGAGAGGATGAAGCGGAAGTCGTTGTCACAGGTTCCAGGGAAACTTGAATACAATTCCAATAGGTACAATCCAAAGAATCACCGCAAGTGGAATTCGAAAGGTAAAGAAGAAAAAGAGAAAAGAGGAGATGGAATTTAAAGAAAGGTGTCATGCGAAGCGATTACATGTGGCTTGAAGGGGGGGAGGGGAAAGAGGAAACAATTTCTTTTACAAAGAAAGAGACTTTTCCAAAGACTGACTCGCGGAGGAACTACGGAACTAGTTTGGGTGCGATCCTTCAGGCACACAGAAATTAGACTCCACTTGCAACAACACACGGATGCTCTAAGGGAGAAGGAGGGGGGAGGAAGAGGTGTTCAACTAGATCGCAAACATAGTTAGAAGGAAGCCGAGGAAGAGGCAGGGAAAATATTATGCTGAGTGAACCGTGAAGGATGGGCAGCCTTACAGTCCGCCACCGGTCCTAAAAGAAAAGAATGCAAAGAAGAGAGAAGGATCTCAGGGGGCTGGCTTGTCATTCAAGGGACTCGGAAAAACAGAAGGCCTCTGTTGGGAGGGCTCTAACGTATGGGTGACAAAAAGTCGGTCAGATTAACTATGGCCCAAAAAGGTGGAAGTGGAAAGTGAAAAAGAACTAAGGGACTCAGTCAAAACCGACTTTGAGAGCAGGCGGAAGACTCTCGAGTCACCCTTCAAGTAAAGAGTAAAAAGAAAAAAAGACGACTAAAAGGTGGGAGCCATTGTTTTTGGGGCGTACTACAGAAGATGGTTCTAAGGGTGGTGAAAAAAAGAAACACGAGCATTGGTTGCCTTCAGTCAGAAAGACCCGCGAGCCGACTCAGCGGATGGGAAATTCAAAAATTGTTTAGGTGACATGGTACTCCGAAAAAAAGGGACGTTTAGACGAAAAACTAACACGTCGATCCGGGCGTAAGCTATAAGCTGCGGGCGAACTTTTCTCTTAATAAATTTTAATTCTAATCTCTTATTCGGGGCGAAAAGGATCGGGGGGGAATCTGCCATCGTATTGGTCCGGGTCAAGGGGAGGGAGTTGTCCCGGAGAGACAGGGAGGTAGAAGGGGCAACGTACGAAATGTGATATGGGGGGTTCTGGGATAGGCGGAGGAAAAGAGGGAGTTCTTCCAGAGGGGTTGGTGGACAGGTACAAGCAAAGAGGAAAAAAAATGGTGGACGCAGAAGTTGTACCTAACTGAAGGAAAGCAAGATCACGAGGGGTAGTAGCAGGCCCGCCTATTCTCCCTATAATTCAAAAGCGGAAAAAAAAAAAAGTCCGAAAATGAGAAAGTAGGGAGCCGCAAAGACCTCCTTTCTAAGTGAAAGACGGGGATCACATTCAAACTGAGGGAGAGAGAAACTGAAACTCCGCGTTTCATCTGCGTAAAAAGAGAAAGAAAGGGGCCAAAAAGGGAGTGTAAACGAGCGTAAGAGCTCTCGAGAAAAACTTAAAGAAAGGAAGGGCCGGGAAAACAGCGCTCGGAACCTCATCAGGCAAGAGTTTGGGTAGAGAGAGAAGGGAGTGAAGAGGCAATGCCCGGGTATTAGAACTTCTATCCTCACTCAAGAAGAAGACTATTTGACGCAAGCAACACGCAAGTGGGATAATGACACATAGGAAGGAGGGAAGAGGCGCCTGACAGTCCCTTCCGAAACAAGAACGAGTTCTTGCAGATTGCCGAGAGGGTAAAACCCGGTTCAAGAGCTTCGTAAAAATCAGGAGAAACTTAGGAGAGGAGAAAAGAAAAAGGAAAGCCAAGGGGGCAAGAGTAAATCTAAAAAACAAAAAGCAGTGAGAGCCCGAAACGACAAAAAAGGCTGACCAACGAAACGTTCGCAAAGTCTGAACGGGAGAATTTGAGGAAGGGGGAAGGGATACAGGAAATAATTGGGAAGAAAAAAGACGTCAAGTGCAATAAAGAAAAACCTCTTCGAGCTCGAATCATTTGGGAGCGGACGAAGATCTCCAAAGAACATAGAGAAAGAACCGAAAAATGACGACCCAGCCGTTTTGAAATTACCGTCAGGAGTGCCCTGCTAAGGGTGAGAAGGTTTGAAAAGGGATCCCCCAGTACAGGACTATTAGATCGGAAGAGATTGGCCTCCGCAGAAACAATGGGGGGTCCAAGGCAGGCGTTAAAGCTCCATGTCCGGGGGGGCGAACCATGACGTTGTATCACAAAACTTGGGGGTGCCGAAGACACAAGGGGAAAAGGAGGGGGGAAATGGAGAAGGTTTTCCGGAAGGCCAGTCCAAACCAGAGAGTCGCCCCGTATCTCACGGAAAAACCCAACGCGGAAAAGAGAAAAA
>Ga0179593_1263000_pt1 | contig 17008 bp, 18 predicted proteins | sample CZODoug2_1_08_16_FD_185931 | JGI IMG/M metagenome (GOLD analysis project Ga0179593, IMG submission 185931) | Vadose zone soil fungal communities from Angelo Coast Range Reserve, California, USA - CZODoug2_1_08_16fungal (PacBio error correction) | ecosystem: Environmental > Terrestrial > Soil >...
GCGTTCCGTAGCGTTCGCAGGGGGTAAGAAAGGCTCGAAACACACAGTTGCTCAATCTGCGAAATTGGGCGAGGACGCTCAGTCAGCCCAGGGCACCATAAAAGGCAAAGAATCGACGGGGGGAGATTGCCTTAAAAAATGCGACAATACGCCAATCGGGGAGAGGTCTAATTAATTATGTCGAGGGAAACGGGGTCGGACCAAACTGGAGTCAAGCCCAAATGCTGGGAGGCACGTAATTCGGGAGTAGAAAGGAAAGACGGGCATTGGGCAAATATATCACTTTCAGATTCTTCTTGTACATCAAGTAAAGAGAGTAGGTGATCGGAGAGCAGGAAAAAAGCATCATCTTGTGGGGTCCCCAACCAGCTTCAAAGCCAGGATACATGAAGAACGGCTTCTGTATCATAGGGGGAGGACGTGCCATCAGAAGAACAGGGGGAAAAAAAAAAAAAAACACTGGGAGTATACACTCGGCAAATAGTTAGGTCAGAAAGCTCACCAACGCGTCGCGTGTAAACAGATCAATTAAGCACCAGCGCTGGGCACGAAGAAAAAGGTATTAACAGAAAAAAGAAGGAGCTCTTTCAGATGGGCGACGGTTAAGACGACGCGACAAAAGAAATGTGGTATAGCGTCAGTGGTCCAAAAGGATGGGCCGACATGACGGGAAACGTTCCTCGGGTGGGCCCGAAAAACACCATGTCGATTGTTGAAAGAGCGGGGCGGCTGGGAAAACGGGGTCGGTACGGAAAGAGGGGGGCCTTAACAGAGGGCGGTCAATGGTCGACCCGGTCAAGGGGAAAAACGGGGGAGAAGAGTCAAATCAACAAAAACGATTCTTATGATGGCAAAGTGGAAAGTAACAGATCAAGGCATCTGTTGGAAAAAATAGGAAACCTCCAGGGGAAACAAATAGTGGGCCACACGTGTGGTGCAACATGTGCAGTGGAAATCAATTTTAAGCGCTAATGCAGGACGGGCCTGGAGGAGGGAGGGGGTCAGTAGGGAATTTTGCGCAGAAACTAAAAAAAGGATAACGTAAACAGGGAAATAAAAACTGAGAAGGAAAAACGGATCCTACGAACAAAGGGGATGAGACAAGAATGCGACAGGGGGGTACAGTGGAGCCTATATTGGGAGAAAACAGGCAAAAGCTTCATTGGAAAGTCCAGGCATAATGAGGGCTCGGAGGTTGTGGTAAATCAGCAAACGCACTTCAGGGTGCACGATCGCACTCATTAGGTGTGAAAGCAAAGAGGAGACGAAACCGGACCACCAGGAGAAAAGGGAAACTACAACTCGCGACAAGCGAAGATTGTCGAGCAATCGCGCCAAAACGAAAATTAAGCAAAGAGGTTCAGTGGGGAGAGGGTCCAGCAGAAGGGGGAACAAAAAGGAGAGAGACTCATTCAGAAGAGATTCACTTCTAAGGGTGGATGGTGGCTCAACTCCATCAGATGAAATATACGGATTGAAGAAGTATCTCATATCAAGGAAAAGTCAGGAGCGAACCGGATCAACCTAATGTTCGATCCATGAGCGGAGGCATTCGCAGATACGGGAGCTTGGGGGGAGAGAGGGGTCCGAAACATGAAGAACAGACAGAAAAAGCCGACAAGACCCGATTTTCATAGACAGTCTATGGAACAGAGAGGAACAAGGTTAGAAAAGGGCGGCGGACATCGCCGCGAACCATTTACACCCGGGGGTCTCTGCCTGAATTCAGCTAAGACCGAAAAAAGGCGGGGAACAGGCGTGGAATCTGCAAATCGAAAAAGAGCAAAAGAGGAGACACAGCAATAGAATTAAACGACAGGGCGAAACCCATGAGGAATCAACCTTCCACCAAGGGTTAAGAGATAAGAAAATCCCAGGCAGAAAGAGAAGGTCCTGCGGAAACTTACCGCGCATTAGTCACACCGTCTGCAATTTGGCAAGCGCGCGCATAGGAGGACGATAACCGAGAGGGAAGAGGAAGAAAAGTTTCGATTAAAGAGCAATAACTGCTTTGAATTGAGTTGCGCCCATGGACGGCGGCCAGAAGGGTGGCAAACCACACGCGTGGTCCGCGTTAAGTGGAAAAGGAAACGAGTGCAAAAGGTGAGGCAACTCGAGGAAGAAAGGACTTAACTCTGTTAGATTGCAAGGCCAGCCGCACCTTCACTCTCGGAAAATAGGGGGAGCCGAGAGAAACGGGGGGGAAGGGGAGCAGGAGGAAAATGCGCTGCAAAGGGCAGCTTGGGGGGGATCGCGAAGCGCGGTCGGGCATGGCAGAAATGACTTTGTCCGGACCGGGGAGCCGTATCTGTGTTCAGTGGGGATAAAGAGGGAGGACAAAAGAAAAGAAAGACTGAAACAACACAAAGGGGGAGATAGATATATTCAGTGTCGCGGTGACTATTTAAGCAAATTCTCCGCGACGGCGATAAGGGGTGAAAAAAGGCTGGGAGAAAGGAGCGGGAACTCGCCTCGGGGGACGACATAGAACCAATACAGGTTTATCTCCGCCTTTCAATCCCGGGAGCCCGGCCAAAGTCTAGGAGGAAATCCTGGGGGGGAGGAAAGGAGTGCCGGTTGGTTAACGATGAATATCCCTAGAGGCGAAAAAATAAAGACATCTTTGAAAACTCTTTGCAAAAAAAAATATTAAAGGATGAAAAGATCGGGGATTGCAGGAAAAAGGAAAGAATTGGGTCAACCGCGGGGACATGGGAAATCATATAGCATTTTCTATTATTAAGAGGAAACGAAAGGGAAAGAGCGAAAGGGAGGAAAGGATGCGCCGCTACTGCACCTCTGCCAATGGACTCCGGGTGGGGAAATTGAATGCGCGGGTCACGGGCCGACATCACTATTAGAACACGGGGAAGGCGGGCTATCGCTGGGCGAAAATAGTTCTCTTGTGATCGCCAAAGGTTTCTAGAAGTAGGCGTTATCCTTCTTCGAATGGGATAGGCGAAAAGAAAGGGGGGGAAAAGCGGTAAGTGATGGGAAAAGGGGAAGGAGAAATACTTAAGCCGGCGGCGGAGATGAAAATCTCGCCGCAGAGAAGGAACAATGGAAAGGGAAGAAACTGGGGGGGGGGGCCTCGGCTGACGGGGGGAAAGGGAATGCATTTCGAAGGGGGTGGGGTTCTATCTCCACTGATCTATTTCTTCATCGGGAGGCTGGCTCTGCATTCTGGAAAAAGGATTCCAGCGATGCTGATAGGGGCAGGGGAAGAAGAAAGTTGATAAGAGGCATTGGTCGGAAAAGTCGGATTACCCGCCTGCGATTTGAATTTCCTGGATATATCCAAGGAAGGAAGGATGCAGCCTTTCTTGATAAGAAATCGCCAGGAGAGAAACGGGGGGGGAAGAAGGAGGAAAGTTGATCTCCAACGCGCAAGTTTTGGGCCTGCGTTCAAGGGAACGGAAAGATGATGAATGTCTTTGGGGCGCGAGGGCGAAGGGGGAACATCTTGCGCGGGGGAGCGAGGGTAGTAGGGAACGGTGAATGCATTGTTTGTGTTGTTCCTAGGGGGCTGCACTAACTCTGAGTACAAAGATAGGTCAAAGAATCCAGAAGTGAGGGTTTTGGTTCGGAAAAAGAACAAAAAAATAGAGCGTATACGCATATAACGTGCCCAGCAGTTGCTATGGTGGTAAAAGCGCTTGTCATGTTCACCAGGGGGAAAGGGCATCATATGGGAGAATCCCGTTGGTCTAGGGGGAGCTATGACGAAGTGGACGAGGTCCGTTGGGGGACTACAACTGTGGGAAAAGTTATCTATTGGGGGGGGTAAGTTCGGCTCAACTACAAATCTGCCTATCTACCGGGGGCATCAAGAAGGGGAGATGGAAAGAGGAGATTTACCTAGGAAGATGTCCACCAAAGCAGGAGGGGAGCAAACACCAGGGGAGTGCCAATATGGTTTGTTCAAACGGTATTCATATGCTGGCCACCAGTGCCTCCTACTTTTTCTCTAAAAAACCGGAGGGGGATCTCAGTCGACGCATCAAGGGGATGGGGAGGGCTGGTGGAGGAGGGAAGGACCTAAAAAAAGGGACCACACATTTGGAACCCTCAGTCTCCTGAGCAGAAACTTCATTGGCAAGGAACCTAGGAGACGCAAACGAGGACTGGACAAGAAAATGGTTTTGCGGAATTCCTAGATGCACTTAGGCATTGGCCGGCACACTAAGAGAGACGTCGAGGTCGTCGGGAAAAGCCCGCGCTGAACCGGAGCTAGGTCCTAATCACGCCATACCCGTCTGCCGCACAAAGACCGGGTGGCTGCTTGAACGAAAGGTTTAACAGAGAACGAAGGGTGAAGAGGGGTCTAACGGCAGGTTGCAAGATCAGGGGAGAAAGGCGAAGGCACACCAGCGATTGCAAACAGAGGCTCCCCGCTGCGCGTCGAAGACTGAGGGGTGAAAGACAAAGCTAGTTTTTTAACTGCTCCGATCGGATAGGGGGAACATCCGGAAAGGAACGTTCAAAAATTGGGACGAAGCACCAGAGCGCCCTGGAAGGCCAATGCGCCGCTCAAATTTTGAGGGACACGAACTAGGCAACTTTGGACTGACTCAGAAAAAGAAGCAATCGCCATAAGATTATCTTAGGGGTACTCATTTTTGGGGCACTGTCAAAAGGGGGAGACAAAGAAGGCTGGACGGGATGTCATGGGGGGGCTAGGGCTCTTACTAGCAGCTCACTCGTTTCGGAATGCACCGTCTTCTGATAAGTACATATAACGAAAAAGGGATTCGCGAACGCAAGATCTCAAGGCACCACAAAGGAGGGGGGGAGGGGGAAAATAAAGAAGGAGCGCGCGAAACAGGCGGGGTGGGGTAGGGAGTTATATCAGAACACAAAGGGGGGAAAGAAGTCACTCGGAAAAACGTACGCTAGTCAAGAGTCCTCGCCAAAATGACAATGGAAGCCTCGCAAGGGTCTCTGGGGGGGAAAAGTAACCATACTAAAGGATTCAAACAATCTCTGATTGCTGCATGAAGGTGAGGAGAAGGGACGGACCTCGAGGACGGTGGAAGAACCAAATTTGCTGACGGGAAGAGTCGAGTAAAACACAACTATCTGTGCGGAGGTCAGTAGACTTTCTCTTGCACGTTAGCTTACGAACTAGGCTTGTAACGGAAAAAATATCGGTTGGGAGATGGGAATCCAGGGTTCGGTCACGTGACAGGATACTTAATACCTTGAGGCAGAGCACGCGGGAGGGAATCGAAAATACACATGGGAAAGCGAAAAGTTTGAGTCAAAAGATGCACAAAACTAACGCGGGAACACAGTGAAAAAGGAGCAAGCCTGACTGCCTTCGAAGTAGGCAGGGTGAACAGGGGCCTCGAGAAACGTTCGCGCGGGAGTGTCCAGAAGACGCGAAGATCTAGAGGTGGTCCGTCCAATACCGATTCTGGCTACTCATGCAATTACGCCACCCAGTGCATGGGGGAAGCATCGGGTGGGGGGGAGGTTCCACGTTTGAGGAGGGCAGAGAAGTGCTCTGGCAAAGGCATATGGTGCAAATGTCCCACTTGAAAGACCTTTCGAAATATTAAACAGAACGCATCCAGAAGGAGGGAGTCGATAAAAACGCCGTGAAAAACGCGAAAATAGGCATACCACTATTGGAACCAAAAGCAAAAGACTTTCACGAAATATCTGGCAAACAGGTGGGACACGACTCAAAGAGGAGGGAAAGGAGAATAGGTCCGAAGCAATCTCTGCCTTCGCGGTCACTATGCCTTGGTGAAAAAAGGTGCGCCGAACGGGGAGTCAAAAACACGAGGATACGTGCCCGGAAAAATGAGCGATCCTCTTCCTAGCGATAAAAGTTTGGAAGGGTGGCCATTACACAGGGAGTAGGCACGCTGTGCGAAAAGAAGCAAATCTGCTGAAAGGGGCACGGATCTGGTATTGATTGAGGTGGTTAGCTAGGACCAAAAGGCAGCGAGAGTCGTTGCACACGTCCTAAGTTCGGGGGAACAACGTCGACATCACGCAAAATTCAGTCACGAGCCGAAAAGAGGGGGGAGCCAAGAGGTAAGATGGGGCGAGTAACCATAACGCGTAAAACGCATTCAGAAAGCGTGCAGTGGATTACCAGCGGCCAACAACTGCGCAGAAAATGGAGGTCTTCGCTATCAGGTGGGGTATTAATTCTATTGGGGAACGAACCAGCGAGGAAAAGGCAATTGGGGAAAGGCCGGGGTAGATCATCCTACCAGGAAATTAGTATCCCAAATAAATCAACCGTGGTAGGGGAACATGCTAGATAACATTCGGAGGGGGGGATAACTCGTCATTTGGAATTAGGTGTCAGCCCCTTAGAGTGAAAAAAAAAACCAAAAGCTGGACCAGACAAGGGTAGAGTATGCGGGAAAATGACCCGAGGGAGGGAGAAGAAAAGTGTGGGGGGGGAAGGAAAAAAAAAAGGGTGAAAAAAAAAAGGGGCAAGCGTACCTTCCGGAAAGCAATCAGTCTCTGGAACCCAAAGTGAGGAAGGGACAGTTCGGTAGAAAGGCAGAGATAAAGCGCCGCCACCTGCTTTGCAAAACGGGAGGGATCGCAAAAAGCATCACAAGACAAATCCCAGTAACTGCTCCTAATGAAAAGGACCTACAGTTCGGCAGAAACCCATGTGGAGGATCCAAAACGTCGACGAGTGAACGCGGTAATAGAGCATCCCAAGTTCGGAAAGCGCTTAATTTCCACCGGGGGGGGCACTCTCATGGGGGAAAACTTCGGAAATTGAGAGGAACGCTCGTCGGGGGAGAAAGCACCTTGAATTCGAGGACAGCGGGGTGCGAGGAAAACGAAACTTCGGGGCCAATTCTCCCATGACTGCAAGTGCAAGCCGTTGACAAAACCACCCGCCGGGGCAGAGTAACACAGAAAATTCCAAACTCTTTGGCATAAATAGCACCTTAAAGGGGAGAGCGGGAGTCAAAAAGGAAGGTCGAGTGGACAGAAAAAGAGCACCGCCAAATGCACGGAACTTCACTGGAATTCGCAAGACAAGAAAGGAAGTCTGTGAGTCTGAAAGGATTAATAAAAATAAGACTTTGTGTTATATAAAAAAAACCGGACGGGGGGAGTGGAAACCAGCGCATTCGAACCGTGGTCACGACAGGAATTTGCGGTACTGGAAAAAAAATTCGGCATCTTCTCCACCCGAACCCCGAAGAGATAAAAAAAACACGGAGGGATGAGAAAGAGAGAATCGTGGGTAGAGGGGTGGAGGGACTGGAAGCACTTCTGAACGCAAAATGCTAGTGGAACAAGATGCGCATGCTAGGGAAGCGCCGGCGGCGGAAGATTATCCCACCGAAGGTGCAAAACCAAAGCTCCGGCACATTCTCACCTGCCCTCGGACTGTGCTGCAATCCCAGCAAGGAGTTCAGGGGTTCGGAGAGGGAAAGAGCCTCGAAAAGTGCCGCTCGCTAGATCCTGCTCCTCCTGGCATATTACCTTATCCGGGGAGGAAGGGAATGGTACCTGAGGGGAACCTAAGGGGTGTTGGGAAAAATGGGGAGAAGTGCCTTGGGGAGAACCAGGAGAGTCAGGTAGATGATTCCTCTCAAAAAAGAGGGGGAAGATGTCATCTCAATTTTCTAAAGGAAGGACCTATCGGGAGGCGATTCAAGGAAAAAATGGTTGAAAAAAGGGGAGGGCTCGGACAGGGGGCCGACATCCGCGGAAGGGCGAACTGGGATGAAATGCTACTATGCTCTTTCTAAAAATCTTTCTACAGGGGTGGGTTCGAAGGGGGGGGGAGGACGAAAGGTCAGCGTTCAAAGCATTGGCTGGGAATCAACTAGTTTTTGATCAGGGGCGTGTCTTGATGAATGAAAGAAACGCCTGCAAGAAGGGGCGGGCGGCTGAAAAATTCGAAGGCAGCGACGTAAACTGGTAAGGCCCAAAACTGGGGGGCCGCGGCTACATGGGAAGGTTAAAATGCATTCGAACATTGGGACTATCGTGCAATCCGAGCTTGGAGAAAATCACCATGCAATGGAATCTTTTTGGGGTCGACGCAGGTGACTGGTAAAAAAGATCAAGGAGGGCTTCTGCGAATGACTACGTGTAAGCAGCTTTGGGGGGTGGGGCAAACGTTTCGGTGGTACGGAATGGAGGTCACGAATTGAAATGGGGAGGAGCGCCCAGGCATTCAAGCCGTATATGGAAGCGCTGGATTGCAAATCGCCATTGCAATTACTAGGAGAAGGAACTACAGTTGAACGACCGCGCCCTGGGGGTGGCCGAGGTTCTGCTGGCCAGCGACCTGCACGCGGAGGGTGGGATTTCTGAGGAAGATGGAGACAACGCGCCCATCTGACGCTTGGCTGCATGTGATATGGTGAATCAAGGATGGGGGAAAAGTCTCCGTCGGTTGCACCTACGCTTGAAGACTGTGAACTACTCAAAAATTGCGTTTTGTAAAAAAACAAAAAAAAACCGAAGCGAGATACGCAGAGACGTGAAATGGCTCAATTGCTCATTTTTGCGAACCTTGCCTTGACCGTCCAAGGTAAAGCATGGGATCTGGGATGGCCTAAAACGTGATTCCGTCTAGGAAGAAGGAATCAGCTGGCCGGGGTTTGTGGGAGGACGGGCAAGTTTATCCTCGTGTGGAAATTCAATTTAGGGCGGGGCAAAAAGAAAAATCAATGCCAGGACCGCCAGCCGAAGAGATTTAAAAGATCTTACCTATGCTTTTAACACTTCCGCGAGCGTGAAAAACCCGGGAGGTGGGGGTTTCCAATCTTGGGGTGCAACGGGGGCATATTCCCTGAAACCAGGGAAAAGCACGCTGTGGAGAGACAAGTCTTTTTATCGCATCATAAGGCGAGCTGGCGATTTCGTAGGGAAAAGGCAAACAAGGAAACATTACTGGGTATCCATTTAAACCAAATGCAGGAAGCAGAACAAGGGGGAGCCAGGAAAGAAAATCCCGTGAAGCAGCCAACGATGCCATTTACAACTACATGGTGGGGAAATGCAAAAACGAAGCGGACATGCGGCATCAGAGGACCACATGAAGAGATCCGTCGGAGTCGGTGACAACCGCCAAGCGCGCGGGAAAGAGGGGGGACTACTAAAGGGGGGAAGGTACATCACACTGGCATAACCCTGCGAAACGGCAAGACGATGTGAGGCTTTGAACCAGGGTGTTAATCCGCGAGAGTTGGCAAATTTTTCTGGACCGGCGTTTAATGTTCAGGTTGATGCAGAGGACACCAACAAAAAAAAACGTAAAAAAAAACGAAAGGAGGAAGTATCCGCATGGGCTCTCAGAAGAAAATATTGGGGGGCCAAGCACCTCTGAGGGGGGGGGGGTAAATGAGCTACCTGATCGTAACGGGCAAAAACGAGAAAGTTATCGCTGTGGGTACAGAGCACAAGGAGACAGTGACTCGAAGGCAACTTCCTCCGCAAATGTGGGGGGGGGAGGGGAAAAGACAAGCGAGGCCCCCATGTTCCAAAGTACATCAGCATCGCCGAGGGGGATTGGCATATGTATTGGTTGGCATGGGCAAAAGGAGATCAAAAACCGGCGATGGAGTGCATGGCTGGGCAAGGGAGAGGCTCTGAGGGGAGGAGGCCGAATTACTGTATCGGCCCAGGGTGTGACTGGTCGTAAACAGATCCGCCTCGAATCATGTTCGAGGAAGAATCCGCTCTCACCACCACCACGTGATTAAGGAAAGAGAAGACGTCGGGGCGACAGGCGTTGTCGCGATAGTAAATGCAGAAAATAACAAGGGTGACCAAGCTAAAAGAACCTTACCTAGTTGCCTCGCCATGCAGCCAGGGAAAGCCTTCGGGGGTACTACTTGGGGGGCAAGGCCAAAAATCTAGGAACATAAGGATCGAGAAATAAATGGAGAGGCATGATGGCGAGGAACATTTCGGCCTAAGGGCGGTAAGCCAAATTGGTGTAAATTCGTAAAGGAGCGCTGTGAGGGGTCGTCAAAGAGATCACGTGATAGGGGGTTGCGGCAGGGGAAGAACTATAATTCTTTCAAAAGGAAACATCAAAGTGGTGGGACCCTCAGGGAGTAGCGCCAGGAAGACTGCAATCCTTGCGAGAAGGGAATCGCGGGCGAGTGCCCGACATCATGGAACAAGAACGGGGAAAATAAAAAGTCAAAAAGAACACGAGGCCGGCGTGGAACACCCGGTAGCAGCCAGCGGCTTGCGGCGACGGGTAATGCATATAAAAAACAGGATAGGGTAGCTCAGGGTTAAACTAATTTCTGTACTATCTACGCTCTTTCGCGCATGGGGACCGGACCATATTGCCGACGGCGGAACGTGCCCGTCAGTTATCGCAAAACTGGCAGGTGTGGACAGGAAGGTGGTGCGCCTTCCACTATGGGCGGTACGGTCACGAACCGGCTTACCAGGAATGCGGGGTCAATGGCTCCACCTGAAATTGCGTTCAAAACTAGTAACCTCATCAAACTACCAGCGATTAGGAGGATCGATCAAGTGGTACCGCGAACCAATGAAGGAACGGGCCCTCTGGGCCCATATAAAAAAAACTTTGCAAACCAGATGTAAGGGGGTTCCTCACTACGAGGAGAGTGGGAGCGAATAGGTCAACCGTCTGGCTTGAGGGCCCCCAAAGGCAGGCGGTGACTCTTTATTGTAATGCTCCGGAAATTGAATTAAACACGTAACGCAATCAAACAAAAAGGGCAAAAGAGAGACGTAGTCAACAGCAGGGGTGAGGTCAGGAAGAAACAGAATTATCGGTCGGCCCTTCAAGAGGGGCAAAATATCCATGCGACGCCAATGGCAAGGTTGCGTATAGCAAGGGTGAGTGGGGGTCTCGACAACGCACGGACTGGTGCAACGAGAAAATCCAGGGGAGTGGCCAGCAACTCACGAACATAACCGGCCAAAAAAAAGGACACACCGACACGGCGGAGAAAAGCGCAAGATGGGAGAGCCAAATCCAACAACCCCGCCAACGATCATCCCGCTGTGGTGGGACCTCTGCCATCAGAATAGAAGAACACCTGAGGAGATCAGGGAAGTCAGAGAGGTCCTTGATGGGAATTGCTCCGAAAAGCGCGGAATCCGGGCTTGAAAAGACTGGGAGATCAACCCAGGTAAATTCGATGGAGCCCTGGTGAAACAAGTTCTTCCAATGAATACGTCAGTCGGGGGGGAAAGATAACGCAGATGGAAGCGGGGGACCGAACTGTCGCGAAAAAACGAAAAAAATTCCAAAACATTTGGAGCGCCAGGCGATGGGGCAAGAGAGTCAAAGGAAAACTGCAGGAACGAACGAGAAACAAAGGGGCAAAAACCCATTTTCAGCATGGGAACAGGGCGTCTCTGCCGTGAGATTGAAGCGAGAGACCACCAAAAAGGACGTGGCACAGTGAGTCGGACAATAATAAGCAAAAAAACCCGTCACAAGTCGTTCAGGGGAAGCACGAGAAAAAGAAATGAACGCGACAGTAGGAAAAAAAAAGCACCCATTTGGGGGGCATAAACCGAGACCGATAAAAAAAGAACGAGGAACGCATACCAGTGCGAGCGCGGATGACAGGGAACCGGGACCGAGCATGAAGGGGTAAAACTTCGGCATTGTCAGCCGAGGAACTCCGCAGGGGCAGGGGCGCACTGGCGCTTTCAACGAAAAGAAGTAAATCATCGCAAGCTGCGGTAGCCATGATACAATGGGGAACTGCAGCCATAAAGATCCGTGGCAAACCCGGAGTGGCCTTTCCGAAGGAAGACTAGTGCAGAAAGTAGATACACCGGGAAAAAGTAGGGGGGGAACACGCACTCAGTCTGGTTGGGCAGTAGGAAGCACCTAAATGCAGCGGGGGGAAACAGCAGACGTGGGGGCAAGGCGCCGGGGGGGATGAACGGGAGGGGAAAACTGCGCTTGTGATAATAGTCGAAGTCCGTTGAGCGTTCCAGAGAAAGAAAAGGGAGACACAAAGGGGTTCTACACTACATGGAAGGGCCGTAGAGGGTAGTACACTGGAGATCATCCAAAGTCGTAAAAACCTTCAATAGATCAACAAAACCAAACGTAGGGGGAAGTAAGGAAGGAGAAAAAAATGCATGTTGTGGTTGCGCAGGGGGGACTACAAGGGAGAGAGGTAGGGGGTAGAAGTAGATAACGATAGGGAAAGTGAAAGGATGGGGGGAACAAGTAGGGGCAGTTCACGGGAGGATAATAGGCAAAAAAAAAATGATGTGGGGGGGGGGGGGGAAGTGGGAAGTGCGGGAAGGGTGAGGGAGGTGGGGTGAGGTGGTATGGGGAGAGGAGTATGACGGAAGGGTAGCGAATGAAGGAGAGGGGGGAGGGAAGCTGGGTGGAAGAGGAGAAGAGTGGAGAAGTTGAGGGGGGGAAAAAGACTAAGCGAAAAAGACGCCAGGAGGGAGTTGGACCGCTGGACGAGTATATAAGAGATGTGGAAGTACAAGGACTCGGCGATACTTTGCGACCACTCTGAAGCATGCGAAGAAAGAGAAGGGAGTCTACGGTAAAAAGTTGGAAAACATTTTCAACCGGTCCCCCGTCTAAAGCCCACGTCTGTATGCGGAAGCACACGATGGCGGCGTTACGTGGGGGGAGTGCCATAATGAACTCGAAATGGACGAAAATCTCGATGCAGGTTCAGGGCTATTTAATGATGCACCGATGCTTAAGGCCTCGCCAAGAAAAGGGTTGTTGAAAAAACGGCTGGCCAAGTCATTGAATTGGGAGAACTCAGGGAAGCAGTTCGAAGAGGCAAACGCGAAACTGGCCTCGGGGGCTCAGCGCAAGGGGTGCGGAAGAATCGATCGGAGCTATTGACAGCCGCCGGTTTGACAGTAGCGCGGAGGTGCGCATCAAAGGGGGCGAAGAAATGGAGGCGGTCTATCTGGGCTATCAGGTTCGCGGTTCGCAATGGGGTGGTCCCTACCGGTCGCGTTAAAGTGGTCGACGCTGCTAGGAGAAACAACAGGTTGAGCGGGATTGTCTGGATGGCCTGACGGGCAACCGGTGGCGGACGAGGAATCTCGCCCGGGAGAGACGCACAGGGGTAGGAACAATGGGGTTCCTGCCGGGGGGAAGTTGCAAGGACTTCGAAACTTTGGTACTATCGGCAGGGAGAAAAGGGCAGGAATCGTTGGAGTCGCAGGGCTGCAGATCATCGCGTCTATCATCCGAAGTCAGAATCCGCGCATTTAGGAAAGGAGGGGAAGGGAAGGCGAAGTCGCGTTTCAAAGAGGATGAGACGACAAAGAATTCCATCAAAGATGGGGCGCTTGTCGGGTAATATCCATGGGGCAAAGGGCTCACACGGAAATGGGGCAGACATCCCTAGCATTTGGCCTCGGTTGAGGCTAGCGACAACTTCGACGAGGAGAGGCCTGTGGACGCTATCTACGCATGCAGCGCGTCTCTTGGAGGAGGGAAATGAATGTGGCTCGTGTTGCGACGAAGGGTTTTTAGAAAGTGTCACAACTAACCGATCTATCTTTCACCATCGCCGTTCTTTGTCGGATCCAAAAATCAAGTAAACGGATAGCAGAGACATGAAGTAAGGGGACACAGAAATGGAGAGGGGACAAATCGCTGTCATGGGGAAGGAACCTGGTACCTTTCGACAAGTGTTCGAGAAAAAAAAGTTTGCTGTCGTAAAAAGGCACGAAGGGGAGGTCGCTGTCCGTTTTCTGAAGGTAACGGGATCCCGGGGATTAAAGGGGAGGGGGCGGCAACTGCCAGAGCCATCGACCGAAAGAAGACCGAGAAGACGACTGGGACATATTTCGATTTCAAACGCCGCGAGAATGCGCACACAAGGAAGCGTGGAAATTCTTGGGTTGGCAGCGAGGAAAGGCTGGCCAAAAGGGGGCGGGGGACTGCTCTTAGGAAAAAACACCGGCGTTTGTATCACAACATAAAGCCCTTCCGGGGGTGATGAGGGACAGAGGCAACGCGTCCCAGGGACCGGGAAGAAAGTTCACAGAGGCCTGGGAAGAAAGGGACATGTCGTCCAGTACGACAATCGTGGATGAGACGATGCCCAGGTAAAATCGACATGGGGGGGTTCGAAATTTGCGGGGAGGCCACGGGCACGACGGATGACCATAGGGCCGGGAAAGGACACGAGGAAACGTCGCGTGTGCTTACCTGCACCGTCGCGGAACGGCTCAAACGAGTCCTGGGCACAGAATGTCAGAAAAAACAAGGACAATAACGCGGGAGGCTTTGAACCATTGGTGGTTCCACTCGACGAGGTTGAATTGAGACCGGCAATTTGCCGCGGGGAGCATGGGGGAGGCGCGGGAGCAACGCAAAAAGTGCGCAGACCAGTAGTCTCCGACGGCGACAGAGACCGATGTGTCCCGAAAAGCATGGGTTTGGGTTCATGGAGCGACAAAATGAAAACTGAATGGATCGACAAACTCCAAAGCACGAAAGAATTGACAAGCCAGTCGGGGCCCTTTCTTCCGAATTCTTACGAAGGTAAAGGTTGGGCACCAGAGTGACGCCCTGTTGAAGACATCAGGTCATCAAGCCGGGGGAGGTGGAAGTCGGATATCATGTCTGGGTCAAGATCACCAAGGCTGTAACTGCTGGTGAGAGACGAAGGAGGCCTGATGGCGAGGGGGAGCTGCACCCACTTAGGAGAAATATTTCAACAAGCGAAAACGGTTCGGGACTCAGAAGTCACAACACTGAGGGGGGGGGAGGTAACAAGAAGAGTTCGTCGCTGAAAGCTTTTCGAGTCTACTGCTAAGCAGAAATTTTCGAGCTCACGCGCAGACGGACCTCAGGACCTCGAAAAGAAGCATGCCAGAATAGAGGGGGTTGGGAGATCTTCTGGGGGACATTGCCAAACAAAGCGATACAGGAAGGATCAGCGATTGCGAGATGATTTAATCAGCCTCGCTTGGACCGCCAAAAGTTGGGACGGTGACGGCCGAGTAGGGCGTAAAAAAAGAGCTGGCTTGGCCAATATAAACGTGCGTTCGACTTCATTCGCTACGAAGGACTGTCCGCGCGGAACCCAATCAGAGGGGGTGGTATGGCCAACTGTATTCTTCAGGAAAGTGAGGAGAAGAAAGCCTGGCACGAGTATCATCATTCTAGTTGGAGAAAGGGGGACGCAGAGCAATCCTGGAAAAAGCTGAAAACACGTCGCGTGGGAACCACCGCGGTTAACCGCACAGAAAAGGATGAGGGGAGCATGGGGTATGCCTTTTCGACCAGGACCTCGCTCCGCCGCGGTGAGGTGGAAAAAACGACGAGAAGGTCGCGGGTCAGGGGGATGCAAGATTGCAAGAATACGTAGGCAAACGTGACCCTCACAATTTAAAAAACACCATGGATGGGGGTCAATTGCGAGCAAAGGGGAGGGTTAACTGGCCGATAAGGTGCGAAGCCAAGAATGCGGGTCAAGGCTGCACCGGGTAACTGGGGAAGCGGAGAAGGTCCCGAAACCAGAGCCTAAGAATGAGATAAACGCCGGTGAAGGACGACCAAAAAGAAAGAATCGCAACACAACTGGGTGGGAAACATCATTGCATAATTTGTGCAACCAAATTGGCAGACGAATGGGGGCACATACAGAGGAAGGTGGAGAGAAAGAGGTCCAGGGAGTCTGAATGCGGTTCACTTTCTCTAGGGGGGGATTGAAGGACGACCTACCGAATTCAAACAAACGTAACTTGCCGTAAAAAAAAGAGGATCCGTCGTATGTACGAAAAACCAGGGGCGGAAAGATGCTAAAGGGCTGCCTGCACGCAAGCAAAATGCATCTACTGACTCAGCAAGTATCTGGGTATACTCGATTGAGGGGGGTCTAGAAAAAAAGCAAGACTAGTGTCAGTGGCACGATAGCCTCAGGTTCGGGTGGCCAGCAACATAGGAAGAAGGACCAGTTAAAAAATGCATACCGAGAAACCATTCTCAAGCGCAAGATGGTTTGAGTAATGAAAAGGACATCGCGACAAAAAGAACATTCATCGAAAATCGTTCAGGTGTTGCAGGAACCCACTATAACACAGTAAAAAAAAACAACTGAGGGGATAGTCAATTTCATTCCTCTCGCAGGACGTTGGGAGTACTTTCGAAATGGAGAGACGCAGAACTCCTATCGGGAGGTATCCTTTGGGAAAATCAAAGAAAATAAAAAATAGCAGAAGTACCCGAATTGGATCAGCATATAAGAACTTCCTGCGTCGGGGCCGCGATGGGCTTGGGGGGCAGGCCAAGTCTCCAGGAACAGCCTCAAGAAGCGCTGCAGCCAAGGGGAGATAATCGCCAGGAGAGGGAACGATAGTGAAAAACGTTCAATGCCGGAACGCCAGGGAAAGAAGTATGCAACACCAAGGGGGCGTCCGGACATGCGTCGTCCTGTTCATAAAAAAAAAACGTCCCACCGATTGGACCGGAGTTCAGAGACATCAATAATCACTACAACAGATCAACCAGGACGTTCGCCGGCAGATAGAGAAGAGAGCGACGAGGCTAACCCATTGATCCAACGAGAACCCGGAAGAGGAAAGGGGATGAAAAACCTAACAAACCTGAACACTCCGCGGGATGGAGAATGAACTTCAGAAGGTAACCTAGGTGGGAATCGCAGACGAGAGGAGTCTCAAACTTTACGCTTGGAAGGATTACTCGTTGAGTAATCAGGGGGAATTCTTTAGAAGTGAGGGGACATTGTGGGTACCACCGTTGCAAGACCACCATTCGTGAACAGTGAAACCATTAAAGCACTTTTAATTAGAGGCAAACGGAAAAGAGAGTGCTCGGTGTTCGAGTGCATATTCACTCCCACCGGCAGAAGTCATCGGTGGCCGGGCCAGACAGACGTGTTCCGGGCGACCGGGAGGAGGATCAGATAGGAAAAAAATGCTTGGGAACTAATAGGAGAAACAGGCGCGTTCCACGAACAAAAACCGTGGTCGAAAAAAGATGGGAAACGCCGTAGATTGGCCTTGGCGGAAGCATCATCAACCTGCTAACGAAGGC
>Ga0179593_1657847_pt1 | contig 17008 bp, 35 predicted proteins | sample CZODoug2_1_08_16_FD_185931 | JGI IMG/M metagenome (GOLD analysis project Ga0179593, IMG submission 185931) | Vadose zone soil fungal communities from Angelo Coast Range Reserve, California, USA - CZODoug2_1_08_16fungal (PacBio error correction) | ecosystem: Environmental > Terrestrial > Soil >...
TTGAATCGACGCATGCAAGGACCAAAACAAAAAACGCGTTGATAAAAAAGCACACGCAGATACATGCGAAACCACAGCCGCGAACCAAGAAATCGTGACGCAACGCATCAGTGCCAGAGCGACAGACGTCTGGCCCACTAAAAGCTACCGTGCACAAATCAACTATAACATCATCAAAGTGCAAATCCGGAAACCCAAAGACGAATTATCCTAGAGAATTTGATTCAGATACAAAGCGACACTAGCCAACTAGAAGAAAGAACAGGATAACGTGTGGGGGGGGGGGGTGGTTGGGTCGAGATAATCAAGTTAGAAGAAAATTTTAATAGCCATTTAATCAAAAAACAAAAATAAAGACCGAAACAATCAAAGGCGATAGACTGGTGGGGTATGTCGGAAGGAGGCGATAGCGGGAGGTGCTCGCGTGAGGACCGGAATAGAGAAAGACGGACTCGTTCAATCGGATCAGCCCTTAATCAAAAAACCATCAACAAGTAGAAGAGGGCCCGAAGTAAGAGAGAAATAAAATTCCACGCAACAAACGTGAGGCAACGAACACAAACAAAAAGATCAATGAACGCTGAAACACAAATTCGGGACCCAAGTACTTATGCGTCATTTTCGATACAAAAACAAGACAGGCTAAGGATATCAACAACAAAATCGAGAAAACAAACAACAGCGCAAAACTCACCATAAGAATACCCCGTGAACAATCTCCGCAATTCAGACACCAATCAGACCGGGAAAGCGCGAGAAAAAATTTAACAAGGTGTTTGGCACTGTTGTGTTTGGTCGTGGGAGTATGGGGGGTGGGGCAGCAAAAAAACCATCGAGGTCAGGAGTATTAGCTCGCAAATTAAAAATAGACAAAGACAAAATTCTATCAAAAATACAAGCTGCCGAACACACCAATGATGATAGGCAAAGGAAAAAATAAGCGGCAGAAAGACCACTTAAAAACCAGACACCGCTCACCGGCCAATGCACAAAGAAAAAACTCCAGACGAAAAATAAGCGAAATCCATAAGAACGAACCACACAAAAACTACAAAAAAACAAAATAACAAAACCAGAAACAAAACAATACGTCTCGAAACAGGAGCTTTCAAACAAACCAGAAGATCTCCAAACCAACATATCACAAGAGTTTCTGGAGACATGCGCCGTTACTCGACTAACACAAAACAACACACGCGTCGGTTGCGGGCTCTTGAGCCTGGATCCAAAGGCGAACGTCGGGGCGAAGTCCCACAATAAAAAAAATCAAGAAAAAAGAAACACTGAATACGCACGACCAGAATCCAACCCAAACGGTCACAAACAAATAGCAATATAAAGACAAAGAGAACGGAACAACATGTCACCACAACCACCATACTCAAACTACGAAAAAAAAAACAAGAACAATGAATACACGAAATGCATCAAACGCCGAAAAAAAACCTGAAAAAAAAATGAGACAAGACACCAAAGCCAACAAAACAAACAATAACTAAACAAAAAAAAAAAAGTAATAAAAAATACACCTAAATTATTCTGACCAAACATATATAGGGGGGGGTTGCAGGGGTGGGGGTGTGGGGTTTGTGTTGTGTGATGCCAGGGGTTCTAAAACAAGTACAAAAAAACAATAAAAAACACAAAACATAAAATATTAAAAAAAAAAAAAAAAAAAAAATAAAAAAAAAAAAAAAAAAAAACGCAAAAAAAACACACCAAAAACAAGCCAAAAAAAAAAAGCGTTGGCTGCTAACAAAAAAAATAAAAAACACTTCTGGTTTTTAACTACGTGGGTTTGTGGTGGTGGGTGTGTTATGTGGGTGGGGGTAAAAAAAAAGTACACAGAAAAACAAATGTGTTTGATGTGGGACTTGATCGTTGGCTCACGAAAAAAAAGAAGAACAAAAAAAAAAAAACAACAACAAAAAATAAAGGGTAATTCTGGGGGCGTGGGTGCGTTGGGCGGATGGGTGTCTATGAGCGGAGGGGGTGTGTGGGGTCGGGGGGGTGTGGTGTGGGGGTTCCGGTGGGGTGGCTGAAACGTTACTGCAAAAAAACCCACAAGACAAATAAAACCAAAAGTGAACAGCCTAATACCAATAGAAAACGTCCCAACATAATACAAAACAGGTAGATCACAAAGACACGGCGAAAGAAAGCTAACACGATAACCTCAAAATAACCACGCATGAACAACAAAACAAAAAACAACTCACAAACCCCAAAAAAAAAAAAAAACACCTAAGGGTTGTTGGTGATACTTTTCTTACAAACAAATAAATACTACAATAAACAAATCAAAAAGACCTGCAACCAAACCACATACACAGTCCTTTAAGCAAACAAATCTTACAATAACAAACGTCAACCACACCTCCCTAAACCCATCCATCCTTAGAACAACACACGATAATAGAAAACACTAAGCCTCTAAAGCATTCACAAACACGCACAAAGTACGGAGAAAATAAAGAAAAGGGTCCCAAACAAAACCAGCAAAACAAACAATCAACTCTTCCCGGCTGAACATAAATTCCTCAGACAAAACAATAAGAAAGACCGACAATAACAAAAATCTATTGGTTTGTGGACCAAAACAGTCAACCGAAACAACAAAACAACAAAGCACACAAAAAGAACTCTAAATTTAACACATACAAAAGCAACACACAAAAAAAAGCGAAACCCCTACCCAAAAAAAACAAGCCAAAAATCACACAAAAACGAAACAAGCGAAATCGACGATACATCACTCCAAAACTACAATCAAAAAAAAAGCCGCCCTGCCCCAAAGAATACCCTCAATCGCTATTAAACTGGAATCAAAAATAAGCACACTAACAGCTTTTTGCTTCTCTCTTTAGAACAGTAACATAGAAACAAGAATAAAAATACGATAAACAAATAAGAAATCCGGAATAACCAATATACAAGAATAAAACAAACAGAGCGATCACCGGCAACCATCCAACACAAGAATAAGCAGAAATGACCAGCCAAATTATACGAACATGGGTCGGGGGTTTGGGGTGGCCGAGTAAAAGGGAGGTGGTGTTGCACGTCGGGGTGCGGGCCAGGGAACGAACAAGCACGCCAAAATATAATGACACCCCTACACTAACATATACACAAGGGAGAGGTTGACACAACAAAAAAAAAAAAAAACTGGTGAACAAAAAAAAAAAACACCAATCGTATAATAACAAAAAATCTGTTTGTTACCGAATAACATCAAAAAAATCCAATGGTTATCGGGGGGAAACAAAATACAAAAACACAACCAATCGAAAAACACGACCACACAACAAAAAAACAAAAAAAAACACCACAAAACACCCACAAGTGAAAAACAAGACGATACCACACTACTAGCGCTGCTAACCAAAATTAGGGGTGTGAAACTGTAAATTTACCGCGAACCCCAAGGAAACAAACTCTCAGGTAAAGCAAAAAAATTACATTATCGACAACAAACACATCGACAGAAAGCCCCAATAAACAGAAAACGAACAAACATCAGTCACAACACCCCGAAAATCGGTAGAATATATGAACAAAGAGGAAACATAAAACACAGCTATAACAAACCAAAAAACCAATCAATCTATATTAACATGTGGATCAAAAAACAAAAACAAACAAACCAGAAACCAAAACAAAACCACCAAGTATCACTTATTAATAAGAAACCAAAGCAAACAGAACCCCAAAAACCCACCCAATGCCTTGAACACCAACAAAAAGATAACTAATCCTCACAAACAAAAAGATCAATAAAACCAAAACCATAAACAAAAAATCCCCAAAAAAACTAACCAATACAACGACCACCGCTAAACCACACAGAAAAAAAAAACATATCACAAAAACACCCCCAACATACCAAGACAATCAAAAACAACAGAAGAAAAAGACCAATAAACCAACAAACCCTATCCGCAAACTATCATATAAAAGCACCACCCCCCCACCCCAAAAACAAGCACGAGAAAAACCAAAAGAACACCACACACGACACACCTTTGTCAAGGCCCTAGACAGCCTTAGTAGAATTCAAAGTCCACCACATACCAACAACGAACAAATTACAAACCGAACTCAAGATTACCCTCCCCCCGCCCCCCCGCCCACCCCCCCCCCTTCCCCCCCCTTCCCCCCCCCCCCCCACCCCTTTTCTTGTGTGTTTTTCTTTTTTTCCCCCCCCCCCCCCCCCCCCCCCAACCCCCCCCCGCCCCCCCCCCACCCCCATCCCCCACCCCCCCCCACTCACACCCCCCACTACCCCCCCCCAGTCATACAACCCAACTCCCACCTCCCTTCTCACAACCCCACACCTCCACCCCCCCCCAATCACGTGGTTTGTCGTCGCGTCTTGTGGGTTCTTTTTTTTGGTTGTTGGGTGCTGGTTGCGTTGTGTTTTGTTGTGTTTGTGTGTTGTGTATGGGGGTGTTGTTAACACCCTGAACCCCGATACCCTACACCCCCAGCCCTAACCCATCCCGCTCCCACTATCTCGACCAACCCTCACCACCGCCAGCCCCTTTTCGGCCAAACCACCACCCCAAGCAAACCCACCAAAGCCCAACGAACCCCCCCTTCCCCCCAACTCGCCCAACTGCACAACACCCACCCCAGCAACACCCCCCGTACCTGCCCACCCCCCATCAGCCCCAACCCCCCCCCCCGCATCCATCCACTGCACCCACCAACAACACAACCCCACACCGTACCCTAGCCCAACACGACCTAGCAACGGCCCATCCCACCACTTTTATGATCAACACCTCGAAACCTCCCCCCGCGCCCCCACGCCCACCCTACTAAAAACCACGAACCCCCACCACATACCCAAGAACCCAACAAAACCACCCACAGACTCAGCCACCCTACGAATACACAATCCCCCACACCGCCCTAACAATCCCAAATTCCCCAGCCCCGATACCAAATAAACCCCACAAACCACCCCAAACGCAACAACCCCTTTTTTTTATTTTTTTTGCTTCCCCCCCCCCCCCCCCCCCCACCCCACCCCCCACCCACACTCCCCCCCCCCACACCCGCCCCACCCCCCCCCCACCCCCACCCCCCACCCACCCTCCCGCCCCTCCGCCCCAACCCCCCCCCACCCGCACCTCCGACCACCCCACACCCCCTACCCGACCCGCCCTCGCCCCCACCCATACCCCCTGCCACGCGCCCCCCCCCCCCCCCCCCCCACACCCCTCACACCCACCCCCCCCACCCCCCCCGCCACAGCCAAAACACCGCCCTCGGCAACACTTCCGCCGACCTCTCGACCATCTTCGCCCAACCCACCCGACACCACCCCGACCCCCCGCCCAACACAAGAAAACCCAACTCTTTGGTTTCCCAACTTCCCAACACGCTTTTCCCCAAAGCCAAAAACACCCATACGAGCCCAGACAAACAACACCATCCCCGACCCACCCCCACCTCATACCCGCCCCCACACCCCCTCCGGTAGCCCCCGCACTAAACGTGCAATACACACACGCACCACACCCACCCTACACCCCCCCTAATAACGCCCAACCCTCAAGATACCACACGAAACACTGACCCCAGACTCCCAAACCCACGACCCTGAGCTTGCCATAAAACACCACCTGGCCACACACAACACGACACCAAAAGCAACCAAAAAAAGCATCCCACCAACAAGCAGCCCAATCAATCACCCCCCGCCGACCACAAAAGAACCACCCAAACCCTTTGCTTGTGGACCAACCATCCACCCCTCAGGCCGACGAAATAAACGGGACAGCAAACACTAAACCCTTTAAACAAAGAACCCACACACTAGACCCCAAAACCCGCACCCTACCCAGAAAAAGCACCACAACCCACCGGAAAACACACCGCACGCAACAAAACACCAAAACACACACGCGGCAAGCCCACATAACCAGACAACACCCACCCGACCACCCCTAACCACAAGCGACAAGGAAACACCCCACAAGAAACCCAAGTGCGCATCCACAACCCACCAACCCAAACAAACCTACCACACAATGTCCAGGCCCCGAACCACACCGCCCCCCCCAATGAACACATCACACACCCACCCACTGGCCACAAAACAGCACAACAACCACACGGCACACCACAAAAGACGAAGCCAACCCCCGCAATGCGAACACATAGACGTGCACACCAACACCACGGCGGAAATGCGCGGCAAGAGCCAGCGGCGAGAGCACACATTTGTGTGTTGATGTTTGTGGGGTGTGGCGTTGGTGGTTTGTGGGTGTGAAGAAGCACAGAACCGTCCCCATACATCTGTGTGTTTTGCCTGAAAAACTCCAAAACATCCGCACCCCCAAACCACCTAAGACATCTTACAATGGCGCAAAACAATTCAACACTTAGAAATCTTACCACCGAATCCCCACACACTCCACTAAATCCAAAAAAGAACCAAACGGAAACGAAACATAAACCAGCGAATGCCATCCCACTCGCTCGACCCCATTACCCCTATCGGAGAAGTACATTAAAACTCCACAGACGAAGAATCACCCCAAAGCGAATCACACGCCACAAAAAGACCCCCACACCCACGCGGCACAACGGAACCCACACCAACCCCAGCCGCTCGATAAGGCGAGGCAAAAACGTGTTTTGTTTGTAGTATGTTTTGCTCCTCTGATCGCGAAGGATCCCCGTCACGACACCCACAACGCAACCACACGAGCCGGGCGGCACAAACCTACGAGTCACCCATCCAACCACACCCCCAAAACCACAACAACACCAAACACCCCCAACAACACAAACCAGGCATGACCAAAGACTGGACAAACGCACCTAAACAACAACCAAACGCCAAAGCTCCTCCCACCCACCCAAACCTGTGGTGTGGGTTTTGGGGGGGTGTGGATGTGGGGGGTTTTTTTTCGTTTGTTGTTGTGTTTGTGGTTGGACACGCCCCTCCAAAAAAACACACCCACAGCCTGCACCCTACATTACTATATCCATACCCAGGATTCACCACAAAAAACCAAAACCCCACCCCCACACGAGACGAAGCGCAAACACAACCGATATGCCGGACTGCGACCCCCCATCACCAATGAACACACAACAACCGATCAAGTGTGCCTTTTGCGCGTGTCTTGTTTGGGTGTATCTGTGCAAACCCACGAGGCCAAGTGATCGCACAAACACAAACCACAACACAACACAAAGACAAAAAGAACAAGCCTCAAGCAGATAAAAAGCACAAATTCCCACAACTACAAGTGTGGGGGTGGGGGAGTGGGGGGGGTGGTGTGTTTGTGGCGTTGGGGTGTGGTGTTGGGTGGTTGTGTGGTGCGGGGGGGCACCTAACCACCAAAAAGAAGTGCCCGCGCGCGCCGCTCCACATGTAGCCACCACCCACTCCCAAAACCAATTCCAAACCCCAACCACGCATCCGCATTCACCCTTCTAGCCCCACCTAACAAAACCCTCTCGAACGAAAACCGCGACCAAAGCAAAAATTACAAACAACGAGACCGCCAATACATACCACCAAAAAACAAAACCTATACCACAAAAACAACACAACACGGCAACAAAAAGAAACCAAACAAAGACAACAACCAACACACACCACAACCACCAAAAACACAAACAAAAAAACAAACCATAAACCCTACCACAAACTAACACCCACAAAACACAACCGACTAAAAAAACCCCTCACCCCACCCACAACGACCTCAGCAAAGATCCCTCTAACGCCTCTCAAAACGCAACAAACGCAACAAAAAAACCACAAAAAAAACAAAACAAAAAGTGGTGGTGTGGTGTTTTTGGGGTGTAAAAAAAAAAAAAAGACATTAAAAGAACATAATCAATACAAATAAAGAAACAAAAAAAAACAAACAAATGAAAGCAAATACCACACTCTAGCGGTCAAAAAAACAGAAACAAACAAAAAACCAATCTAACCGTCCCCAACTTGAAACCACGCACAAAAACTACAAAATCAAAAAAAATTTTTCTTACCAAAAACAAACCAAATTTCTTTTAACAAAACCACAAAACAAGACACCCAAAAAAAACAAAAAAAAAAAAAAAAAAAAAAACGTGACTAAAACCCCAAAAAAACAAACAAAAAAACCAAATTAACTATACTCAACACGGGGTTGGGGGGGGGGTGGGGGGGAAGGGGGGGGGGTGTGGGTGCAGAATTTAGATAACTGACAGGCAAACCGCAAAACCCAAAACACCCAACACACACCAACCAAAAGAAAGACAACGCACCCCAACCAACAAACAATACAAAAACACAACAACCCACAATCTATACCCACCACAAAAAACCAACACAAAACCCGAGAAACTAACAACAGACACAAACAATAAACCACAGCAACAGCTCAGAAAAAACCCAAAAAAAACACCACCCCACAACCACCTCCAAATGATGTTTGGGGGGCGATTGGGGACCAAGAAAAAGGAGACATAGAACATAAAACAACACCACCCCCCAAACACCAAAACACACAACCAGAAACGGCACAATAACGAAAAAAAGAACACAACAAAACAAAAAGCACAACACAAACAATACGAAGCCACCAAGAGACAACAAATACGAGCCAACACGACAAACAGCGCCCAACAACAACCCCCCAAACCCACCACTCGGTGGATTTTGGGGGGGGGGGGTGTGGTGGTGGGGGGTGGTGTCATGGGGTGTTTGGGGTAATCACTAAACCACGAACAACCAAGGAAAACTACCACCACCGAAACACAACCCTCCATCAAACCCTGCTTTTCAGCGGGAGGTGGTGGGTGGGGGGTGAGGGGGGGTGGTGGGGGAGAACTAACCGAGCACAAGAACGCGGGCAAATCATACCCCCGGCAGACAGGAACAAAGCAAGAAAAGGCCACGCAGCAACCATAATTTTTTCGTGGCCCACCAACTCAGAAGGACGAGACCGACCAACCAATTTGTGTGTGGTGGTTGTGGGGTGGGTTGTTTGTGTGTGGAGTGGGTGGGGTGTTTGGGTCGGTCAAACTTACTAGCACCAATACCATACAAAACCAACCAAAACAGCACCACTACAATGGGGTTTGTCGTAGTTAGGGCGGTGGGCGGGTAGCGGTTTGTGGGGTGAGGGTTCTGGGTGTGTGTTGGGGGGAGGATGTTGTGGGGGGCGGGGTTTTGTGTTTCGGGTTCGGTTGGGTTTAGTGGTGTCGGGTTGGGGGGCGTGTGGTGGGTGGCGGTCTGGGGTTGGGTGCGGGTTGGTGGTGGTGTGGGGGGGTGGGTGGTTGTTGTGTTACACTCTACCACTGTCCGACCATGGAAAGAAAAACGCCAATATACAAAGCCACCATGGGCCGAGTTTTTATGTGGACTTCCGCAAACCACCACCGTTCAAGCACAACACACAAACTAGTCCCAAAATAACCGACACAAAAGGTGGATCTCACAAAAACACAAAACCGAAACCCCCGCCAGATAGAAAAACAAGAAACACAACCACAGCACCGCAGACATACACCTAAAGAACAGAAACCACACCCAACAACCCAAAAAAGGCGAAAACAAACCCTGCACAAAACCAACACAATAGACCACCCAAAGCGAAAGAGCAACCATCTAATTCATCCCGCGACCCCGCTCCCATCCCACAGCCGTCCAACCAACAAAAACCCCCAACCCGAAAACCACAGAGCAGCATCCACTCAACTACCATTTTTCGTTGATGAATCCATCATTCATACCCAACAGGCCAACCGACCAATCCCCACCCCCAAGGCACCACACACAAAGCCCGCTCACTCGAACGATTGGGTGGGGTGTGGGTGGTTTGCCTCCTACTAAGCACAATCCAACCGGGCCAAAAGGAACAGCACAAAATCCGTCTCTCGTTTTTTACCCATTTTGGTCACACCACATACCGCTATACCCGCCACGCAGACAGGCAACACAGGCCGAAACCTCAACCCACAAAAGTCTTAAGCAACAATCAAAACGCTGAACCAAAACACTAACGACCAACCCCAAACATACCTTCTGAAAAAAGAAAAGCACAACCACACCGTCAGCAACCAGAAAAAAGCCCAAACAAAAAAAAAACACTACAACGAGATAGAATCCGTAAAACCAAATACATAGAACAGGGATACTAAACTAGCGAATAAAAACAGCTCAAACGCCACATAAACGAAACCACAAAAACCGACCATCATAAGCTCCAGCGATCGCCAATCTGAAATAGCATAACACCCCGAAGGGGACCCCCCCCAATACCAACGCCGACCCCTCAAAGCAAGAAAAACAGAAACTCCAACCCAAAGGCTTACTTATCATGCGACTGACTTTTCCACTCCACTAATACACCTGACAGTCCCCCACGGTGGAGCACACCCGTTTTTTGGTGAGGGACACAGAAAAAACCACCCCCGCCAGCATCGGATAAAGAACCTCGCCTCAAACTTTACCACCTACACCCAGAAACGCCAACATAACTAAAGTAACGCTGACAACAGTTCAACAAATCGCACCCCAACATACGCAAACACCTCACCAGTTGGGGGGGGGAAAACCCCTGGAACCCCACACCAAAAAGACAAGCGATGAGCAGAAAAACACCCTAATATGACCACCAGCACACCAAACAAACATAAAACAAGAAAACCGCAAAACAACATACCCTACACAACAACATCCACCACCGATGACCAACCCCAAAAAAAACTGACGAAAACAAAAACGCTCGCCACAAACACCAACCCAACAACCCAAGAACCACCAAGCAGACCATTTTGGTTTTTCCCCCCCACCCCCATCCCTCCCCCCCCTTTTTTTTTTTTTTTTTATTGTTACCCCCCACCCTCCCCCCCCCCCCCCCCCCCCCCCCACCCCCCCCCCCCACCCCCCCCCCCCCCAACCCCCCCCCCCCCCCACACCCCCCCCCCCCTCCCCCCCCCCCCCCCCCCCCCTCTTTGTTTTTTCGCTCCCCCACCCACCCACCACGCCCCCACCCCCCTCCCCCTCCTCCCCCCCCCCCAACCATTCCCCCCCCCAAAGTTCCCCCAAACAAAACATAATCAAAAAGCAGTGGGGGGTTGCGGTTGGGTTGTCTAAAAATCATACAACAAACTCACATTGAAATCCTGATATCTACCCAATAAATCTATTCTAATAAGACAAAAAACAAATAATCCACACTTTGAATTAAATAACTAAGCCAACCGCAACAAAAAAACGAATGTACATCACAAATTTGAATCCACTGTGTCAATAAAAACTCATCAAGCAACCAAAATCAACAACACATCAACCCGGACCACCACAAAAAAAAAAACAAAACAAAATCTATGAGGACGCGTGGGGGGGGGGGGGGGGGTGTGAAGGCACCAACGAACCTCAAACTACCAAACAGTGCTCCACAAACAAACACCACGACATCCCAGCCACAACAAAGACAACAACAAAAAAAAAAAAACCAACAACAAAAAAAACAACCCACCAAAACAAACCACATAAGAAAAAACCCAATAGTCCTCAAAGACTAGGCACAACCATAAGACCCACCCAAACCCAAAATGTGTGGTTTTGTGGCACACCGCCAAAATCCCACTAAAGGGGTGGGGTTGTTGGGGCGGGGCGGGCGGGGGTGGGGGTGGAACATCAATCATCCGACTATTCATTCATCAAATGCAGAGCCGGCCTCAAGGCCCGATAAATAACATCGTCTCCCCGCGGTTTAACAACAGCCGCGAAGGAGATGATTGTACATATCTACTACCTCGGACATGTCTGGTAGTACAAGGTTGTAGCTCCGGTATCTTGTACCAACCGAGCAATTATACCTCAGAACACGCGAACACTAAAAAATATCAATGGAAACAATCGCTTCCAGCATCAATCGGCGACAGTGTGCTCTGAATATAAACAAACATTCGAACCAAAGAACACCTTGATAAAAAGTGAGACAAGCGAGATGTGAAGATACGCTACATACGTCTCAATCTAAATGCGAAACCAAAAATGGTATTGCGCTGGCTGGGAAAACTTCCTCAGTACGTTCAGCCAAGACGGGTTTCCGGGGACGAAATTACACAATGATCCTCCAGGGCAGCAAATGATGATGGCCAAAACTCTGAAAGTCAGCGTGAAAAACAAAAAATCTAGTGCTCAAGCCATCGTATAAAACGAAAGACAGAAATCCTCCAAGCATGTTCGAAAGGACGCTGTTACAGGCCAACTACAAATCTTCGAGCCGACACTGGTAGGATTATGGCAGGCGATCAAAGCCACTACACTGGCACTCGTACCACGACGATTCCTTTTTAAATCAAAGGCTCAATGTGCCACATCCGACAGAGCGATGGCTGCGATCGAGTAAGGACTGTCTACCGCATGGCTGGAGAAATCCAAAATCGTCTGTAAAACTCCCGTCTCGACGAAATAGTATCGCTTGAGGTAAAAGGGGGCGTGCTAATGGGAGGAGTTCTATAGTCAGTCCCGTCAGCTTCTGGGGGGCATTGTGGTCAGCTTGCGGCTGGGTGAGGAGTGGCTTTCGGGGGTTCTCGGCGTTACAGCATACACCTCAACAAACTACGGTTCGACAAGCTAAAATCTACACAAACGGGGCGGAGGGGATTGGAGGAGGTGGTGGTGGTGCCGCAATCACTCAGAACACAACCTCGCACACAGTTACAATCTGGTGTACGATAACTGAACGCGAATAGAAATCGGATATCAGATGGTTGCAACGCTTACCCCAGATTTGAACCTACCCCGTGATATCGAAAACACAGCACTTCGGGTCCGAATGTATTCGGAGAAAATCCTGACCACAACCAAAAGCGTTGTGCCCAAAACACAAAAATCTTTAGCTCAGGATAGAACCCATTTACAATATCGAGGCCTCATTAATATAGAGAACAAGGCCTGAAATCCGAACACGACTGAACAGCCGTCTCCTACTACATGTGCATCAATGCATACGACCTCCTTAATCTCGAATAAACAATACAATCGCCCTGATCTGGCTAATTATGTTTGTAAAAAGCGCATAAAAATTCTGCAATAATCGACACTAACCAGTCCGCTAGGTGTCAGTCGCGGGATACGACAACAAAAACAAATCTATAACCCGAATACAATATCGAATAATCTATGGTCCCGGATAGCACCCGATAGAGAATAGGAGACTCGGAGGCACGTGAGCAGGGCCAAAACGCCCAGCACCACAAGCCTAGCACGATGACCCATTAAAAAATGACCTCCGACAGGCCGCATAACAAGGTATCGACAAATCAACCATACTGTCATCAAAAAGAAACGCGGCATCCTGTGCAAATCGCGCGATCAGCCGTCACCAATACCTATATTCGACCTTCAAGCTAGCTCATTCATACTATCAGGCCAACATGAACAGCCACGAAATCGTCAATCGGACATAATTAAGCATTTCAAACCATTAGCTCTATATATATAACGAAAAACTCAACTAGGCAGCGGAACCACTTACCGTAACCACGACCGAGAGCCACACCTTCTCCATTAACACTTCATTATCAAATCGGAGACAAGAAGCCATACCGGAAATGCTCCTTTCTATCAAAGCCTACGTTCAACCAACCATAAGACTGAGACGTGTTAGATCGAGCCAGCAGCGTTTTGTTAATCTATCGTCCACACGGACATCATAACATTCCATTTCAAACACTCCGTAGGCAATTCTAATACGTGAATATTCGATCGAAAAGAGTGTCATCGGTTAAACATGAATTTCATAAATAAATCAACTTCTGATTCTGACCGAGCATATCGGCACCAACGGACCTTTCTACAAACGACCCTATCACATACGCAACGACCGAATACGTAACCTCCTCTCAATATGAGCAACCCACGAGCGAGCGAACCCCAAAAAACCCCAGGCCGGTGAAGAACCACTCAAATCATTATGTGAACAGGGAATATCAATCAAAAAAAACACGGAGAACATCGCAACAGCAAAGAACTGCGAGATCTGAATAATCAAAAAAAAATGGCTCGTCAGGAGAGCACCGAACGATCGGTGGTCGGGTGGAGGTATGGGGCGCGCGCGAAAGAGATGTGTAGTGAGTGGATCAGTAGCGTTCGGCAGGTCGTTTGTCGGGCGGATCCGCGTAGAAAATAACTCCTGTCAACTAATAGTCAAAAGCCGACCTAGGGTGTCGCAGCTCCGTAGGCACTGCATCAATAGAAAAGCGAGTACGATAACCGCGCGCATATTTGCGCAACTAGGCGTAAAAGACTAAGATCTATCGGGCATATAACTTCCATAATTTTTCGCCGGGTGGCGGCTCGGATAGGGGGCCGCGCGTCTGTACCGGGTAGATGAACAAAACAAAATACAAAAAAATAATCGAAGCACACAACATCACATACACGCATTAAAAACAAAGTAAAAATCAAATTGAAATGACTCCGACAGAACATATAAACAAAAGCCATGAATCATCAATCGACAAAACAAAAAAAAACAAAAAAACTAACTCCCGCAGAGCGATAAACAAACGAGAGCATTATGAACACCACAAGAGCAACTTAACGTCCAAAGGCGTAAACACATCCCGCAATGCAAACTGTGTACGTGGAGGAAGGGGTGTGGGTGCGCGCTGGGTCTCCGTGTGTGTACGGGGGAGAGGGGGTGTGTGTAAACGCAATATATCAAAAACAAGAAATAGAAAACGCGTATATCAATAAAAAAGAAAAAGACAAATAAGGTAATAAGAACAAAAACATATCTAAAACACATGTAACCGACATGAAACATAAGTCGCATGCGAGATAATACAATAGCGCAAACTGAAAGCAAAAAAAAAGTAAAAAGTGCATACTACCGAGACAAAATATAGATAACACTATACGACGTAAGACTAGTACGCAAAGTGCTGATACAAACTAGAACCAAAACCCGTTGTCCTTAAATGTAAAGAAGAAACCGAGCAGAAAAATGCATGCGAGCCCGCGGGGCTGGGGGGTTGCCGGTGGCGGGGGTAGGGGCAAGGCTGTGTGCCGAGGGTGTGGCGGCGGGCTTGGCGCACTGACTCCGTGACTCCGAGCAATCTCAAAGGACAACATCACGGACCATAACAATTGCCGGAGTTGTTGTTTCTGAATCGCAACAATCCAACACAAATGAGAGAACGGCTAGTGTTCGAAATAAATAAAAATTTGAGATTTTATGCGCTTTACACAAACCAAAAATAAGCAAACGATCAAGCGCGAAGTGAACTGAAATAATCGAAAATATGGCGACAATCGCCGACGCCAGAACTAGGAACGAAGATCTACCCGTTCAATCGGATCATGCATAATCCTTTCTCTAAAAGAAGGCCAAGTAAGGGTCTACCAAGTCAAGAGTCAAACCAGATAAAACTCAAGAAGACAAAAATTGAACATTCACACCGGACCAGCGAACGTCAACCAGAAGTTGGGTTGCGGGGATACCGTACGGTACGCGGATTCAAAAATACGGGGAACAGCGACAAACACACACACTGAATACATCCGAACATTTCTCTCAGATCGCGATTTTTACCTGGTGCATAGTTTGACAAGAACGAATATTAGCGCAACCATCCCCCCCCCCCACCAACCACCACACAAACAGAATTCATTCTGTAAGAGATTTTAAAAGCTGTCGAACCGTGATGCTAGTAAAGCGCGAGCCCATCAAATCCATCCGCCTGCATGCGCGCAGAAGCGACAAGTAATATCGAATTAGCGACCATCAAGCGACCATCGACCTGAACGGAGTGTTCAACGAGATCTCCACCATGGCGGTCGACAGCCTTTTTACTCTCGACGCACCATTCGCTCGGGCGGTGCCATGAGCCATGATCAAACGGAACGTCTGGAGCGGGGGAGGGGGGGGCCCAGTGGGGTTGAGGGCGTGGGAGTGCGGTGGGGCGGCCGTAGTCTGGAGGGGGGGGGGGATCCAACCAGAGCAACAGCAAACATACGGACAAAGGCAACCACGTAACACCGTACTCCATCTACGCATTAGAAGTACCATACGCCCGACCAGACTGAGCGACCAGCCACCCCCCGCGACATACCGATCTTCGCCACTTGTTCAGCCTGACAGATCATGATATAATCGCCCCACGAAACAAGCCCAAATCGCGAACGCACGTGAGGTAGGTCAGCGTTACGTACTCCACACCACCCCAACAATGGTGTCGAGCAAGACGATATAACGCACAGACACAACTGACGACCGATCGGAGCATGCCAAATAGTACGCGGTGCAAGAAACAGCATCGGGCTACACAAGCCGGGACACAACAAACTACCCACCCTAAACACAACTGTAACCAGTGAGCGAATAGAAAAATCATACCCGCTGCGGAAACCCGCATAGAAAAGGCGGAACGCCAGACTACGGGCCCTGAGCCGGGCGCTAGAATATAAGAGACCGCGATGATAACAGGCATCACCCAAGCAGCGGGGCCACCGAGCGCCAATCGTCGATAACGAGTGAATCAATCACCAGAGCCGACCCAACGCCAGCATCATACATGATACCCCAAACACACACACGACTCTACATCAAAAGACAGCCACAAGGCGCCTCCAGAAACGCGAGCGATAACCGCGCGTCATACCAACGAGTGACCCGGAACTAATATAGGCGGAACCAGTCCGAGATCAGATAAAAAGGCCCGGACACGACACAAGAAGTCAGATGCCAACGACCACCCGCAGAAAAAACCATAACCGTCCCCGCGCAGGCCAGCAAGATGACCCGATCAATGCAACCCCAGAGTCGTATAATATCCCTTGCACGATCGACGAAAAACACACACAATGCGACCACAAACCAGGCGGACATCCACCACTACGCATGCAATCCAAAATTGCTGTGTGTGGGTGAACTGTTGTGGCACAACCCTCGCTGACAGTTTTTCGCCAACACGACGTCCCAGAGCGATCACCCCGATCTGGAGATTGACTGAGGAAGACATACCAGCG
>Ga0179593_1680112_pt1 | contig 17007 bp, 13 predicted proteins | sample CZODoug2_1_08_16_FD_185931 | JGI IMG/M metagenome (GOLD analysis project Ga0179593, IMG submission 185931) | Vadose zone soil fungal communities from Angelo Coast Range Reserve, California, USA - CZODoug2_1_08_16fungal (PacBio error correction) | ecosystem: Environmental > Terrestrial > Soil >...
TCGTTTAGGGGACCGAAAGGGGGAGCGCAAAGAGGAACCCTGCTTTAGATCAGGCGTAGGCCTCTCGAGATCAAAGAAAGGGCAATGCCCTGACTCAAGAGGAAGAAGGCAGAACTGGTGGTGCACCTATGATCGGGGGGACTACTTCTTTACTGAACGAAGGACCGGACGGCCGGCTAGCGCGGAAAAGAATTAAAAAGGAACTCGGGGGCACTAGCGTTCGGCTGCGAGAGTCAAAACTCGGGGGGGGGGACTGATACGGAGCCGCTCGGCATGAGGGAAACATCTGCCGGGGCCCGTTTTCAAGGAAGGGAGAGGACGCTGGTCTAAAGAATCGGGGCCAAAGCGATGGTTTCGAGAACGGTCCGGTGGTGCAAGCTGAGGGTTATTCGCAAGTGGAAAGGGGGAGCTTCAGCCGGTGATAGTGGGATCACTGACTTTAAGCGGGAGACTCGATCAGAGGTCGTATCTCTGCGCGTCATAAACGGGGTAGCGGTCTCCAGGTCGGTCGTTCTCTGGCAAAGCGGAGCACTGTGGGAGGTTGGGCAGGAAAAGTCGCTAAGGGGGGCAGCGGGGCCGGTTCCACGAGGAGGGGGAGGAAGGAGGCCGGGGTCTAAGGTGCTGCAGACCGTGAGTGCGGAGACCGGACGGCCCATTGCCTACCCCGGGACATGCAAAGGCTGGTAAAATCTAGCGCGGTAACGCAGTTCGAGCTACAAAGGCTCGCAAAGACACGAGTAGCTATCCCAAATTATGTCTATCAAAAAGGAGCATTGTCCGGGGCGAGGGCTAGACCAGCAACTTCTCGTCTTCTGTAAAAGGAAGTGAGTTTCTGCGCGACGATTTCGTCTCGGGGAAAGTAGGGGTCGGGGAGAACCTGGAGACGATTCTTACTGGCGACACCTGTATCGTCGAACTTCGCGATCAAGAAGACTCCGGCCTTTTCATGAACAGTTTAGAAGGACCCGGTTCCGGGAGCGCGACCCGTAGGGCGGCTCTTGAAATGGCTGTAAGGTGGCGGCTGACCCTATGGACAATTAAAAAAAACTAAAACGCGTCTATTATGCGCCGGCTGACCGGGGGGGGAAAGACGTCCGGACGCCGCCAACGTTTAACTTTCGAAAAGTTAGAGCTTGCGCCGAACGAGACGGCTGAGGGACTGAAAGGGGTAAGTCCGCTAATGGGAAACGAATGTGACGGCAGGACGGACCCGTGGGGATTTGTCCCACACCGCACTAGTTCCATGGGAGAAAACGGAGATGTCTCCTAAAATTGTCGTCTTTGCCAATGTAGGTGAGAGGACTGCCGGGCTGAACATATTCTCCGGGGACTGGGGGAAAGAGGTCCGTTGCTCGGGCGCAAGCAACCCGTTCATTTGGATGGATTATCCGTTCGTGCGGCGTCACTCGGGAGCTCATGCATGAGACGATGGGGCCGAAGATCTTGACTCTTGAAGTCGGGGTCAGGGGGATCCGTCGGGGCTTTGTTACAGCCCACCTTTAACTAAAAGCCTGCGGCTCATCGGGCCAGTTTTCGAACACTCATGAAAGGGAGGTGGACACCCCTACCCCTTCATCACCCCGTCCGCCAGGCTGCAAACCCCGGGGACACTAAGAGACCGGAAAAAGAAGCAAGGCGAGGAGGGAAGGAACCTTGTCAGGTCCCTCTGCAAAAACGATGGGTCCGGGGCTTTGAAGAAAGAACAAAGGGGAGCCATCCGGAACCGGGCCCTCTAAAAACTCTAAAAGAAGCCCGAATTACACTTCAAACTGAGGAACGTTCCGCGTTCTGGCAGTCGGCCGACGCGCCATCTTTGCATTCCTTTTCATACAACACGAACTGAGACGACCTACAGAGTCCTGCCGGGGAGAGAACTCGAAAAGAAACTAGCGGGAGTCCGAAGGGCCAACTCAGGGGAAGGGAACGGGGTCAAACGGCCACGCTTAACAGGACCGAACCCTCCGAAAGAATCTTAATGAATCCGGTGATCCTGTAACTGTTCGTCCAACAAAAAAAAAGGGGGAAAGGATGTCGGTGGCCAGGATGTCCGGAAAGAATGGCTGCGAAAACAGAAGGCAACCGTGAGCAGGGGAAGGTTCTACGGAAATAGACTCAAAAAACACGGAGGAAGAGGAAAGAGAAAAATACCCGGGCCCGCGCCCAAAAGGGACGGCCCGCGCGTGCACTCTTCGCCACAAACTACCTGAGGGAAAAAACCGGGAGGGAAATACGACCAGAAAACTACAGGAGGCGTCAAGATGGCTATCCGGCCTTCGGTCTACGGGAGGCAGAGCGTCCCTTCCCAAATGTCACTTGCTTGTCCGAGAAAATCTAAAAATATTCTCGCTCGCCCCCGAAGGGATCGCTCGCTCACGCGGTATCCGGGTAAAGTGGCCGGCGGCATCAGACTTTCAGTCGCATTCAAGAAAAGAGTCAAAGAGGTCTTCCGCTGGCCCTGCGAGGCTAAAGGACTGGTCTCGGGGAATGCTGGTTCGGGCTCAACGCCAAAAAAAAACTTTGTTTGGCTGAACCTTCCGGGAGAAGTGTGGGGGAAAAAGAGCCGCGATCCGGGGATGGGCCCGCTCTACCGCGTGCGTCTGTGGGAACTCAGACGGTTGTTCCTCCTTTTGGCATTAAGGCTATGCCGTTTAAAACATAAATTTCCCTAATTAATCCGGGGGAATTCAGCACTGTTCCCTAAGCAAGCGCCAAGACTTGACGAGGGGGGATCCAAGAGCTGCGGAAAATCCTTCCTCAATTAAACAAAAATAAAAGGCAGCGGGGCGATCGGGAGAGGGAAAGTACCTAGTAAGAAGTTCAGGGCGGAGAGGCGAGTCCGGAAAGATCAAAAAACGAGACACATGCCTTTTGAGATCTTTCGGAAAAAGACACTGGTCAAGCGAACCTGGTGAAAGCATCGGGCTTCACAGAACGGGCAGTGAAATTCCTTCCGCCATTTCAAAGCAGAAAGGAACTAGTTCCCTCCAGCTCAGCGGCAAACAGCAGGCGTTCAGATGGGAGGAGTCAAGGTACACGCTGGCGAAGCGCCTGACGGATAAGGGGCCAGGAAAAATTAAAAGGCTAGGACTTAGCCTCGGACCGACCGCAAGCGGGTAAGAACAAAGGACAAGGGTCCTCCCGTGGGAAAGTAGTTAGTCTAAAAGAAAGGAGGACCTAATCACGAGCTGCCTCTCTGAGGAACGCGTGCAGGCCGCAGGGGCCCGAAGAGTTGTCACTACGTTGTCCGCAGAGTACCTCCCGTAAATCAAGAACAAAAAACTGGGGAGGCGACAGCCTCGGACCCGTTGCCGCGATCAACGTGTCCCACGTCAGCGGCGCAGCGGGCGGGTCCTGCATAAGCTTTGATCTGTTTCTCTTCCCTAACGCCGTCGACTCGACCCTCCACGATCTCACGACTCACGGTAGATGCCAAGAATGGCCAAGCCCATAAAAAGAACTGGGGGGAGGAAGAACATAGGTATAACCACTCCACCCACCTGCGAGAGAGGTGGGACATCTAGCTCAAGAGGTGAGTATCTACGCGGACACGGCGGACAGAGGAACGATGGGACCCGACTTGGTACTCGGGAGGGGGAGGTTAACTTTCCCGGCTGGAGGGGAGCTAAAAAAACGTATAAACGGAACAGCGACGACATCAAGCGGCTGCAGCCGAGCGGAACTCGGGGAAATTAAAAATCCCACTGAACTCCCCAGGGCCAGCGGTCTCGATCCACGACTGAGCAACGTGGTAAGCGCATAGCGCAGAAAAAAGAAAGACAAAGTCGACTCAGGCCAAGGAGAAAGTAATTCTCCAAAGTCGATAGCAAAAAAAAAAAAAAAACTAAGGAACGGCCAAAGGCCATGACGCCAGGACCGGACGAAGGGAAAAAAACGCGGGGGGGAAACTGGCTAGAGGGGAACGGCAGCGAAGAGGAAAAACCGGGCCCAAAGGGGCAGCAAACTAAAAAAAAACAGGGGAGCGAGGTGTGCGTCCCCGAGCTCAGAAAGCAGACGTCAAGCTTCTAGAAAAGGGGAATCCGGACTCGCCCTAAAACAATGCGCGATAGCCGGCCTCCAAAAAAAAAGAGGCAGACCATCACGCCGTCAGAGCAGATCTATGTGGCCCACACCAGGGTGCCGGAGAAAAACACAACGAGAAAGGGATCGAAAGTAAGGACTTCGTGAAGACTAGCCTTCCTCCGGCCTCCATAAAGCCTGGTAAAGGGGAAAACTAGAAAAGTCCCGATAAAAGCAGCTCTCTCAAAAACCGGGATTAGGAAGTCCTGTTGAAGGGAAGGAGGGGGTAGCTTGAACCTAAAATCTGAGCGTAGGCCTGAAGGGTCTCTCACGAAAGGCTGCATAAGCTAAAGGGTCAGGAGGGGCTAGCCTACCTTTTGTGGACCCTGGTCTGAACGGAGGAGGGGTCGAACCGGTGGCCGTAGGATCATCTCGAAAAGGGGTAATTGTCCGGGAGGCGTTCAGCCGAGAAGCTGTTTCGCCGGCCCGGCTGGAGGATCGCACCGGAAGAAAGAGAGAGGCCCTAGGGCCAAGGCCGGTCAGGGGGTGAGGGCCTTTCCAGGGTCGGAAGCATCGAGGACCACCGGAGCGAGGTTCGACTTACCCGGTGGGACCCCTCTGGTTATTTCAATCTTGAGGCAAGTTCCCCGACACGGGGGGAAGAGAGAACGGGGAGGCGTACGCGGACTCTGGGACTAAAACAGGCTCTCGCGCATAGGGACGCTTACGGGAAACGTGACCAGGTCGGGCGTGAGTCTTATACTCAAAAAAAGGGGAGGTGGGTCCTGGTAAGGTTCGGGATCTCTGCAGGGGTCACGGGGAAAAAGTATGATGTGAAACGAAGTCTCGTCTCCTTGCTTGCCGACGGCGGAATCACAACCGTGCTCAGGGGAACCTCTACCGGGAAAGTGCGTTCCAGAAAAGGGGAGAGGGAAGTCAGGGGCTACCACAATCCAGCAAAAAACCCACTGACTAGCCACGAGAGCTAGGGCGGGGGCCGGTGCATGATTCAGTAGGTGAAACCGTCTCGTCCATGTGAAGGGGAGAGGTGCTTAAGTCTACGTATTGGCATAGGCTACGGGTGTCGGCCATCTGGAGAGAGAAAAGCTGAGCAAAAGTACGACAGGGGAGAGACAAGCGGAACTTCTGCCTGGGGAACTAGGATACTCCGCCTACTAGGGGGAGCTGTTTGGACCCTGTTGATCGCTAAAACCGGATGGGGAAAAAGGAACTAAACCCGATTGCTGCGGGTCTTTTAGCGCGGAACGAGTCCCAGGCTTCTGCGGGAAAGGGAAAAACAACTACAGCGAGGAACTCCTTGTGACAACGTACTGAGAAATAGTCGCCGAGGGGAACTGGCAAAATCTGACGGCCGCAGACAAAAGAAAAGCGGAGAGGTGCCGAAGGGTACAGTCGATTGCCCGGCGGGAAAGGGAGGCAGGCTATTTCAGCTAGCTTCACGCAACACTCACGATTATTTCCGGTCAGATCTGGAAACTGAAGACCTCTCCTTGTCTATCGGTCCAAAATGTCCTTAAGGAATATGGAGAGATTCTCAGTTACTTGAACGGCTGTCGCTGAAAGTTGGATAAGGGGGACAAAGGAGCGATCAACCGGTCATGGTGTTGAAAAAAGGGGTATGATAGTTTCGGGTCCTGTAGGTAATCGGATGCTACATCAGCTCGCACTAAAGCAATCTGCCGCTGAGTGGGTGTGGTGTCCGGGAAGTATCCGCTATCATGGGGCTAAGGGGGAGACCAAGGAACTCCCCACAACCCGGCATCGGTCCTCGGAAAAAACAAAATGACTTCCAGCATGGTTCAAGAGAAAATCGGTACGCCCTGGCTGAAGGGGCCGGCCAAGCACGGAGCTGGGGAAGAACACTCCGACGGCTGGTGGCGTGCATCTGGGGGGGGGAAGGAGGCAAACCACGGCGGGGGTCCGGCCGTGCCGCAACAGCTTTATGCGAAAGAAGAAATAGGCCACGACGAGAAAGGGGAGCAGCGCCATTAAGGACTTCCTCCTACCACTTGAAGAAAGAATTCCAGCGTGAAATTCTGACGTTGAATAGATGATGCCAAAGCGATGGAATGGGGGCACAAGCCCGCGGGGGACGGGCAGACGCCGAGGTTATCATAAAACGCCCTAAGAGCGAGTGAGATGGCCGGGCCGGGGGTCCTTACGGATCGTCAGACAAAAGACAAAAGTACTCGTCGCACAAGTCCAGCGGATCGAGACACCTGCCAAGGTAAGCGAATTTACGGTGAGACCGAAAACTTCCGGAGAATGGGGCTTTTTGGCTGCAGGGGTGGGCGGGGAGGGCAACGTCCAAGGTAAGGTACCGGCAGGCTGAGTCCTCTGTATCTCGAAAGATGGGGAAGGAATATAGAAATCACCCAAAGTGCACGTAACGCGGGTTGCGGTTCTGCGGCGTGCACCGGACATGTCAATTACGAAAGGGCGGGTCTTATATCGAACAGTTCACGGAGGAGGACGTGATAGATCGGAAGCGTGCGACTGTAAGGGTACGGGCGGACAGGGTTTTTTAATCGTCCCCGGCCCCCGGCAGGGGGGAAGGTCGCTCGCGCTCGCGCTCTCCGCATCGTATGCAGCAAAGAAACCTCGGCGGGGGTGGGGGGTGGGGGGGGGGGGGGCGGCCCGTCCTCAGGATCTGGCGTTACCGAGAAGCTCCAGCACTCTTTCCTATTCATCACTCTGTACTAGGAAAAATGGGTTGCGCCGGTCCCTTTCGCGGGGGGCGGCCCCATCTTTTCAAACTGAATCTAAACGCCTGGGCCCCTGACTTGCGTTGTTGAAATGGTCGCACCAAGTTTATGCCCGAACGGGCCCGGCGTTGCGGCCAAAACGCGCCGGCGTGAAAAAAAGTTCAAAAATTTAAAATATGAGGGGAAAGGGGAAAACCCTTATTTCCTAATGAGGTACGGGGGGAGAAACAGACAATTATCCTGGACTGCATTTGGGACTTTTGCTGAGACGCAAGGATAGCGGGTCACAAGCCCTCACATCTTCATCTAGTGGCGTCGATCCCTATGAGCAGTACCTTCTATAAAAAAGCCGTAGTCCTCTCCCTGACAGAAAAAAAGAGGGCTCCACATTCCTGTTTACGCAGGGGAGAACCGATACCGGGACAGGAAATAAGTCTGGATCATAACTAACACTTGCAATTAAATGGCAAAAAGCACGGACCCCCGCTCCATAAGAGAACCCCTTCGATGGGGAAATACCTTCTTTCCCCGAGGGGACACGGGAATAAGCTTTCTATTTGTTATCCAGAGACAGTCAAAACAAGCAGCCTAAGATTCCCTTTCTTCATTCAGGGAAAGTACCTATTCCCTGGCCGTGCCTACCAATCCACTTGGTTGGGGGTTTGGAATCACGCGCGCAGGTAAGACGTTTCAAATAGGACCGACTTCGTCGGGCCCTTCCTGCGCCTCCGAGACTCGTGATTGGCCTAAAAACATCCGGGGGCACTCCGTTCCTGCTCCAAAGGGGAACGAACTATCCGTGTCGAAAGCCCGGACAAAGGGGGTTCCCGAACTTTTCCGGAACGCTTAGGCGGTAAAAGAATAGTCCTAAGAGCTTTACAGCTGTGGGGGGCCTCGGGATCCGAGAGACGTTTCGCCCGAATGGCCGCTTACGACCTCAATACAGATAGCATGGCAGCCCATTCCTGACAGAACGGGGAGATCAATTTGGGGAAAGAAGTAACCGCGCCCCAGGCAAAATCTATAGAGCTACTGGAGGATAGGAGAGTGGGCTGCGAGCGCGTCTAGGGGTACGAGCGTGAGCGGCCGTAGAGCGCGACCTGCCATTAAAAAACCGGGGGGAAAGTAGCGGAAGGGGCAAGCGCCCGGTCCAAGAAGGAGGCCAGAAAAACCTGACGCAGCGTCAAAGGTGGAAGTGTCCCGCAGAGCTATCTCGAAAAAAAGACAAAATAAACGGAAGCCGCAGCCAGCGTCCTCTCATCAGCCGACTGGAAGAACCTTTTGAATGGCAGACTGACAGCAGACAGGGGGGGATGATATTCTACCAGGACGCCACTAAGTGAAGACCCGGATCTCCCGGCGGCAGCACAAGCCGCTTCGCTAGCCCATCAAAGAGGGCACCAGACAAAACATCAGAAGGGGGGCACTCCTCTATTCTCCTCCACTAGTCAAAAGCAATTTCTGACCTGGGCCAAGGGAAGACAAAGCATCAAAAGGAAGCGTCGTGTCGGAAAAAAGGAGAAAAAAAGCCGCGAAAAACTTCCTGAAAAACGTAAGTTCACCCAATGCGCGCGAGCCGACGGCAGACCAGTCGTCAGCAAAAAGATCACCGGGAAGAAAGACGAATCGATGTGTAAATCCAAGCTTGGAAAAAAAATAGGGAAGGAGAGCCAAGATGCAATTCGTGAGCGCCGAGCATTAATACGCAAAAGAGCAAGCCCGTGGTCACATATTTGGGACTAGAGGAGGAGCCGAGAGATATATAAAAAAACCAACGTGAGGGGAATGAAGGGGGGGCAGGGGGGAGAGGGCCGAAATGTTGCTTAGGCAAGTAAACGGGGAGACTGTCGATGCTTTATTCCTTAGTTGACTCTGGAGGCATTAGAGCAACTTCCTGGATTAGGTTTCCGGAAGCGAATGGGTGGTGGCACCTCGATCTTGGCAAATGAATTCGTTGTCTTCCGAAACGGAATGGGAGGGGCCTAGCTCTCTAGCATTTTCATTAATACTTCTGCAGTTCAGGGCTTCGCGGGGGTTCTCTGTGTGAGCAAATTACTTATCCTTATATCTCGGTCAAAGGAATGCAGTGTTCCTTTTTGGTTGACTCGCTTCCGTCCACTCGTTGCTAGATAGGTAGAGAGACCTGGTATATTCCGTGAGGCTTAGGAGATTTCAAAGGGCTGACCGTTCCGACGTGAGAATCGAAAGGGGAGCATTACTGGAACGGGCTCTATAAACCGTTCGTGCGTCAAGAATAGGAATACCACTTTGTACTTGCTAAGTTGAGGGAGAAAGATGGTTTCACTGCCACGGAGGCCGGGGCCTGTGGGTTTTAGAGAGAGGTCTCTTGAGGAAAACCGGGAAGGAATTTTGGAGGCCGGACGAAGGTGTTCTAACTTTCTGTCCGAAAGCTTGGTGGTGGAGAACTAAGGGGGCTTTCCCATTGGAAGCTAAAAAGTAAGTGAAAGGTCGGTCCAGGCATCATTCGACGCCCGAGTCCGCAAAGAAAACAAAATCTCCAGCCTCGAAGAAAGAGACAACGGAGCTATCATCTGGCCGTGGAGAGTCTGAAAAAGGTTTGAAACAGGACTTCACACAGGGGCTTGTCCCGGAGGGGGAGGGGAGCTACGGTGAATGCTCTACCGGTGAAAGTCGTCTCGGCATCGTTCTTCAGCCCCGCTTTGGGCAGTCTTATACAGGTACGTACAACAAGAAATACCGCTGGATCTTCTTCCGTACTTGCGATGAATACTCATCAGTACGGGGGACACAGAGTGAATAGAGGGAAACCCCTTGTCGAGGACAAGGAGCGGTTCGTTCCCGGAGTACGGGTGTCTCGGAACGAAAAGTGTCTGTACTTCGGACTTAATGCGAGGGGATCTCGTACTTTGAGACGCGAAGGATACGTCTCCTTACCCAAAAAAAAATGGGGGAAAGTTAGGGACCCTTCTCGGGTCGAGGGGGACAGAGGGCTCGGTTTCTGTCACAGTCAACGACGAATTGGCACGGGGGGGGGAAGGAAGAGAGAGTGGAAAGCCTTTTCTCATGTCGAAAGGACAAAGAAGATTCTTGTCCCTTTCAACTTCGCTAGCTCGGGTCGAAGCGTCGTGGGAGGAAGGAAGGCCCGGAAATTGACGAACCAGGATGGAAAGGGATCGTGACACCGTGCGACGTGGCAAGGAGCACAGGAATGTGATAGTGCGGTCTGCTAAGGGAGAGATCCAGAAGAAGTCTCCAGCGCCAGGAAGACAGCTCTTCCGCTGAAATCGGAGGGGGCCTGGAAGTAAGCGATAGGTGCTGCGGCTCGCAACCCCCGCCTCAGAGATCATCGGGGGGAATACAAGATACATCGTATGCGCATGGTGGTCCCCTGCCCAGCCGAAAAAAAATTTCCGACAACTGGCGGAAACTCTTTTCCTTAACAAAACACGGTGGGCCGCCACAGCAGCCTAGCGCATCACCATTTATCGCACTGTTGCCCATTTCTTGAAGAAGGGTGGGGTGCCCAGGTCTTAGCGGGGAGGGCCCCTCACCTCCCACCCTCACAGAATCTAACTAAGCTCCAGGGAAACAACTGTTGATGAAGTCCCGCGTGTAATTGGACGGGGGGGGGAATCTGACGAAAGGCATCGGCCATGAAGTTCCCTAACGGGAAAGGGCTGTCCTGGGGGTATAAGGACTTGGGCCATCGCTTCTTAGGAACTATCTCTATCGCATCGAAAAAAGAGGCCAAAAAAACGCGCGGGACTCACTACAAAGGTCGGCACGCTACGTTCGGATTCAGAACGATCAGGATTCCCGCTAAAGGTAGTTATATGAAAAACGAACCGCCCGTCTTTAGAATTTTGGTCTCCAGAGGGCCGTTCCCGAGGGACCATACAACAGGGAAAAAACGTAAAAGGATTTTCAACCTCTGGTTATCTCGATACCGAGAAAAAGATATAGATACCCGCGGCAGCACGAGAGGAAGGTAACTTTGAAGGGGGGTCTGGTCTTTCAAACTATCAGAGGAAATCGGAACCTTCTTAAACATCGGGCGGGGAAATAGATGACCATTTGGGACCTAGCAGGAAGAAAACGGGGACGCGGGGACCTGTCCGCGTTCCGGAGACCAGGAACCCGGCGTGGCAATGGAAAAGGCTTCGCGCTAGCGCTAGAAAAGAAGATGATAGACCCCGGCGGACAAGGCGACCTAAGTCCGGAATTATCACCATTGGGCCGCTGGAAGGCGGAAACGCAGGGGCGAAATGGAAGGCTGAATGCACGTTGAAAACTGCAGGAAGGGGCTGAGCTGTCCCGGGCTGGGGGCGTCTTGGCCGAGGTAGGGGGCCCAGCTGGATCATCACTGTTTGAGGCCCCGCCGGGCGAGAGGGAAAAGCGATAATTTTTGCCGAAGAGCCGGGGGGAGGTGAGGACACCCTCAAGGGACTTTTGCCGCCCGGGTGGGAAGAATGATGGGAGGTGACCATGATGCCGAATTAGCGTTCTAAAACGTCGGCCCGAGGGCCGAGGGAGGTGAAAAAAGTTGAGGACCAGGGAAATCACCAGGAATAAGCGGGGCCTGCAGGCACACCCCATCAGCGGCAGCGAGGCAAGCCCCGAGGTCTCAGGGAAAGGAGACTACCACGCAAAGGAAACGTGAGTAAGACAGAACAATCTCCCCCTCACGAGGAGAGACGAACATTTTCAGCGAGTTCCGGGAGCATCTGCTTCCATCGAGGGGCCGAAAACTGAAAAGAAGAGCAGCCAACGGAGAGAGGGTATGGCCGCGGGACAGGACCAGCGCGTGCGCGTTGGTTGGGAGTACCTGGCCACCTAGCCGCCGACTCAAATCAAAGGCAGGGGACAGAGGAATTCAAAAAGCATCGTACCAGAAACCCGGGAGCGTAAGCGCACCAGCGCGAGAGTGACGTGCCACTTCGGAGGCGACCCTGGAGGAGGTCGTCCTGCTCACCTCGAGGGGGACGGAGGGACACGCCGGCCCGCACCTCATTTGCTCTTCCTCCACCGCGTACATTCCAGAAACTCGAAAAAAATAGAGAATCCCTGGGAGCCTTTGGTGCCGATCACGAAGGGAAGACTAGGAAGAGGACTTCCGTGAGGGTCGCGCACATAGGCACGGCAGAGTCCACGGGGTAAACTGTCTCCTCCTCAGGAGAGACAGCGTGTCGAAAAAAAAATGTATAAAGAAAGAAAGGTCTCGCATTCCACTAATGAGCAGCAAAAAGCTACGGAAACGAGAGTTTGCATACCTGAGGTAGAAGGGGGCCCGCCCACTATCGAGATAAGTGTAAAAGCAGGGGGTTCTATCGCGGCGAGGGATCACGGGAACGACCGGAAAGGATCTCGATGCTGGGTAAACGTAAGGGGGTACAAGTCCCTTTAGCGGAAAGTGAAAAAAGTAGCAAAAAAGAAGGTACAGGGACAGCATTAACCCTTACTGAAACCTTCAGCAGGAAAGAGACTAGTAACGTGACTCCATATCTCAGATCGCCAACCACACCGTACGCAAACAAAAAAACAAGACCAACCCCCGTCCTTGCTCGGGGTCCAAGAGGGGAGAAAAAGTAAGGGGAAGCGCCGAGCGCCTGGGACAGGATCTTATTCTACAAATTCCCGCCGGATTAAAACCCAGAATAAAACAAAAGGAGGAAGTCAAAAAGGGGGACTTTCACGATTCACGACTCTGATGGGCAAAAAGGACTTCTGAAGCAGAGGTGGATAGATGCATGTGCAAGGCAGCCAGTTGACTGCCAGTCGGAAAAAACTGGAAGACCGGAAATCAACTGAAGGGAAGCTTCATCAGGCGAGTTCTGGGAGTAAACCCCCGCCTCGTCCACATCTTCATAGGCTACGAGGATCCTCTCATGCAATTCTCGGAAGGTCCGGAAGGGTAGGAAGAAAAAAATGAAAGACCTTCATATCCCGATCTTATTGAAAAACAAAAAAAGAGGAAGGCCAGAATGGAGGGCTCTCATCATGTGCTGAGAGCCTGCAGGCATTCAAGCACGATCCAAGATTTTCAGACCTAAGCACAACCTCTTCAGCTAGAGCAAAAAGGAGGGGAATAAGGAATATATTCCTTTTATCGGAAAAGAACGGGGGGGGAGCCATAACCATGATCTCATTAGAAAGGAGGCTGCGAGGCTCTCGAGAAAGCGCTGAAAAGGAAGGAGGTAGTCAAACCCTACTTTTTTTTGCAACGGGAGGGGGATAGAAAGGCGCTGGTGGCGGCAAGAACTTAGGGGAAGGAGGCTCGCGCGAAAGGGAAGTTCGGGGAAGGCTTTCAGCGAAATGGATGGGTCAGGGAGCTTCTGGTAGAAAGCGCGGGGACGAAAAGACATATGCCGCGGACGGCGTCCAAGATGAAAAAAGGTTTTTGACGGGACCTTTCTCTGTCCTTGAAAACTTCGGGAGGAACATCTGAACCGCTCGCTGGCTCGTCCGTCCGGTGACACGTGTCTGTGCGGAATGACCAGACGGGGGGGGAGAAAGAAGTTATCAGGAACTCCAGGGGGGACTAAAGGGGCTCTAGCACAGGGAAAGGTGGTTTCCTTTGCTCCATAACTGGGAAAAGGAGGCGTTGAAAAGGAGGGGAAGGGGGAGGTGCCTGTTCGCGTTCGAGATCGAGGGACTGAGCCAAACGAGGTAGATTTCGTCTCTTGTCCGCGATCCGGCTAACGGGAGCAAGGGAACGGACGCATGCCTGTCCAAAATTCAGTTTACCGGTAAAAAAAATCTAAGAGGACGAAGGAGGACCTCTATCCTACCTCGCCGCGCTCCAGACCCCTCTGTAAGCACCCACTTATCTATCTATCAAAGGGAAAGCGATGAAAAAACGCAGGGGGTTGATAGTCACAGAGTCCGGTATGGATTAACGCCTAGATTTCAATGCAGCGACTGAGTTCGCGGGAAAAAAACCCGCTGGGGTAAGAAGCCTACTTACGACAGTGCGCGAAAACCGCTGTATCAGAAGGCTAGAAAGAAAGAAGAAGAAAGGAACTCTTACTCCGGACATGAAAAAAAAGTCGTGGGATAGAGGAACCCAATTTGTCCTTGCTCAGAGACCTTAGCTGGCGGACCTTTCTGTAAGATTGTGCGAAAAAAAAAGGAGGGCAGTTCCATCACTCTTCCATATAGGAATGAAAACCGAGAGAAGTGTTCGCAACGACGTGTTCTACACCTGTAAGAACTGGGAGAGAAGAGATAGGTCTTTTTCTGGCACGGGAATAGAATTCAAGCTCCTAGTACCCGACGTGTCTAGGTGGCCCTTTAGTTGATCGAACAGAACCCTCTAACGAGGCTGTAAGGGAACCGCCATCGAAATAAATCGAGAGGTGGGCGCAGTCGGGTCCATTCCTTCCCATTAAGACAATGTACGCGATTCTCCGGGTACTAACGTCGGCTGACCGGGGGGGTCAAGAGAAGCAAGGGCATTTTTATCTTGGTAAGGTCTTGAGAAGATCTGGAGACCGGGTACTCCTGAGCTCTATACGGCCTATCGAGGGAATAAGTGTTAAAGGAACTGAAGAGAATCGATCAGGGGGACGTTCTTCTCTCCAACTCCAAAGGAGAGAGTACAGCGCGGGGTGCAACCCCTTACTCATTTCCTCATTATGGTTTTCCCAGGCGGGGGGAAAACCAGAGGAAGGCAGGAAAACCTAGGAACACTCCTTCGAAAGTTGGCCCGGCAAAAGAATCGTTCTCGGAGGCATCACCTGATTCAAGGGTCCTCAAACCCAGTCCCTGTTGCCGCCAAAGGGTAAGGGAGGTCTCGGGAACTCCGAGAAAACAGGGACGCCCCAGAGAAAGTTCTCAAAAAAGTGCTTCCGGACGGAGCATCTAATGAGGGACGGGCAAGGGGGGGCCATCTGGCAGGGCCGGGGGGGGGGTCCCAAAAGCTGAGGTGAGCGAGCCTTCTTCCTCTTGTAAGCAGCTGCCCCGTAGATGAATAAGAGGGTCCATTGGACGAAGGTACAGCGATTATCTCAGCCCGTCCACTCTTTGGTCACCGACGGCCAGAACGGGAGGACGTGAGACTCCTTATCTAAATTGAACTAGAAGATCAACACCTGCCTTTATAAAAAATAAGGTCGTTTCTCCGAGAAAAAAGACTGCGTTTCCAGAAAACTAAAGGAATTGCGTTCTCGTTCAATCTACTGGGGAGTATCTCTCAAACACCAAGGAGGGGAATGAAAATGGATGGCCCTCGCACTTCCCTTTACTGGGGTCGACTGCCCGCTCCAGAGGCAAAGATGACACCACGACCTTATGGATCCCATTCAGGTCTTAGAAAAGTTCAATTCTTAGGCCATTTAACTGGAGCGAGACCTGCCGGCGGGCATCGTAAGGCGGGCTCTCGCAGAAAAATGGCAGAGGATCGGGACTCTCTACTCTCGAGCGGAAGAGGGCCCCCCTCTTAAGACGCTCGGAACTCCGCGACTTTAAAAAAATCTGATCCTCTTTCGGAGAGGCCAGGAGAAAGAAGGGCCTCCAGCACGTGTCGTGGTCTTTGTCTCTGTTCCGTGTCTTGGAAGAAAACGCGGAGGAAAGAGATTGAAGAAAACGTGTCGGAACCTGGGCCTTCGGAAGACGTTGTGCCAGCGTCCCGGCTATAAGATGCCTCCGCTACCGCTTCGGCGGAAAAAAAGGGTCTGGAAAGGGGAAGGACCATTGAATCCTGTTCTGATTGAATTGCTTTTTAAAACAGGAAAGTAAGATTAGAAAGAAAGTCCCTATTATCGGCTATTGGAGGTTTCTATCCTCAGCCCCGATCTACCTGGGAAAGAATAACCCTCATCATCAGTGAGGGAGAAAAAAAGGCGCAGAGGAAGAAGATCAACCAGGCTATACCTCGCGTCTCAAGACCGGCCTTATCAAGTCTCCACAGGTTTTAGTGGGAGAAATGGGAGCAGAAAACTTTCCATTCCTGGAAATAGACAGCTGCCGGCCTGTGCCGTCCAACTTTCCACGACGATCAAGAATGGAGACCTGTCTCTGGCCAGGTGACAGAAGGCTGGCAGTGTAAGGGAGATCCGAAGACACTACACCTCGCCGCAGACGAAGTCAAAGCGAGCAGGCCGGACAGAGGACGTTTTCCAGCTCCGGCAACAAGGAGCGAGGCGCCACCAGCGCCGGGATAATGTCCGCCAGTCGGCGAGACGGAATCGGGGAGGGGGAAAATGGCTTCTCCTCCTCTATGGCCTCGAGGGAAGACACTAAGAAGGGGACAACTCGTTTTCTACCAAAAAGGGAAAGGGGTATCCAGGTACCTGCGAAGCTCCAGGAAGCCGACAGCCGGGGTGAACGCGATGCAAACATGGAGGAAGACTACGGCGGTCTACGCAATATTCTACAGAGGGGTCGCGTAACGGTCGACGAATCGTCGAAACCCCAAAAAAAGGGGAAGAATGAAGAAAGAACACTTTCTCGCATGCCACTTAGAAAAGAAAGATCGAACTGGGACTAGAATACAGGACCTGATAACCGGCATCTATCGATCCGCGAAAAGAAGAGAGGGGGCTGAAAACTGCTATGTATCTTCTGAAGGCGAGACTAGAATGCTTGACCATTTGGAAAAAGTCCGGAGCGTGAACTGCCCGAGATTGGGGAGATGTCCCCCGCCTGGGATCATCACTTATACCCGGCTCGAAACGACAGGAAGTGGTGCCCAGCGCGATCTCAACACTACCAAACATACGTCCTCCGCGGAAGCCTCACGCGGAAAAAACGGGGAAAAAGGGGAGGAAAGAAAAAAGGGTTTGATCTCCTTCTCATCGCAACATACGAAGGGAGAGTTCCAAAAAAAACTTCCCACCAGGCCGAAGGTGACCTTCACCCGTCTGCAGTCATCAGAAGTCAGCAAATAGAGGAGGGTCACAAAGGAAAAGGAAAAAAAAAAGAGGCTAGGTTCCTCCTTCGATGATGGCCCACTCAGTTGTAAAAAAGGGGAAAGACTAAAAAAGCTCCCCTTCATCACAAGGGGAGGGTGCTAGCTTCTCCGGCGAGGGCATGTTTGAAAAAGCTCTAAAGAATCGCCTCAAAGGAAGAACATCTTCACTTAACGCAGATTCACCAATTGCAAGCCGGCCTTCCTCCCCGCATTTGGAGGCCGACCATCACCCGGTCAGAGCCACCTACTAGGTTAAATCGGGGAGAGAAGAATCTAAGGGGAATCAATCATCATTCCTACTGGCTTCTCGAGGAAAAGCCAAAAAAAAAGAAAGAATTGGCAGGTTCATCCTATCCAAAAACCGTCTTCCTG
>Ga0179593_1683041_pt1 | contig 17007 bp, 15 predicted proteins | sample CZODoug2_1_08_16_FD_185931 | JGI IMG/M metagenome (GOLD analysis project Ga0179593, IMG submission 185931) | Vadose zone soil fungal communities from Angelo Coast Range Reserve, California, USA - CZODoug2_1_08_16fungal (PacBio error correction) | ecosystem: Environmental > Terrestrial > Soil >...
TCGGGCGACGGCAAAAGGAGATATTCGGGACCGCCGCGACAGCAGCCTATTCGTTGTTCGTGTGGACGGGAGTGGCCAGAGCAGTCTGGCAAGATGATTTTTTGTCGAAGAACAATAGTGGATGACGTGTCGCAGGGGGAATCCGTTAGGGGGTGGCGGGAGGGGGCAAACAAAGAGAATGTTGAAAAATGGAAAGCGACGCTGTGCGGTGCACTAGAGGGGGAATTAGAAAGCCGCCCGGAAACGTAGGTAGGATCCGTCCCCAACCCAAAAATCCCTTAGTCACATAACAAAAAAAAAAAAAAAGGCACGAGTCAAAGAAACAACGTGAACGAGGCGACGGTCAGACAGGGATCACAAAGAGAAATTCGAACCAGCAGCAAAAATGGACCGTAGAACACGCGAGCGAAAGTACTGCCCATGACGGCAGGGAAAAAACACGACTCGCTTCAAAGGGATGAACTCGCGAGGTTGGGCAGGAAAATCTAAGAATTTGGTTCGAAATCGCATGGACAGGGGTCCGAATCCGATTGAAGCCATACCAGAAGTGTGTGGCGTCCAGATAAATGACCTAGAGGCAAGGACGATAAAAATGAAGGGTGGAATTCCGATGTGGCAGGAGCTAACAAACAAAAACGGGTCGAAGGATGGGTACAAATACCACATCAAATACACTGCAAGGGAATAGGGGGTGTTTAGACGACAATAGGTAAGTCGGCGCTCGCACCGAACTAAGAAATAAAGTCGAACAAAAAAGAAAGGCAAAACAAGTACGGAGAAACAAAAGGACTAACCAAACGCTGCGGACAGGAAGGAGTCTCCGGACGTAGGACAGGGGAAAAAATACAAACTCGCCCATGCGTATACACCCGGACGGAACAAGGGAAAAACAAAGCTAGAAAGAAAAAGTTGGTCGACGAACAGAGGGCGAAAGGCCCTGAAAGGTTCTTTGGGGAACGGAAAAAAAAAGTGAGGGGGGGGTCAGGGATAGAGCTCAGCCACTCGGAGTGTCGAATTGAAAAACGACGAGAACGGAAAACCAAAAAGGGGGGAAAGTGCTGGAGGGAAGAGTAAAATCCGAAGGTACGGCCACAATGAAGGACTAAAAACGGGGCATAAAAAACAAAGGAAGCAGAAAAGGAGGGGGGCACTAACAAAAACGGTTCAAAAAGACAGCACGTGCACCAGACGAAGAAAAACGGAGGGACGGGAGTCCTGCGAAGAAGGGAGAAAACTTGTGAAAAATAAAAAAATCTCTGAAAGAGGGCAACACAGGACGGGGGACACATTGGTCTCATTGGGCTCTCTGTAAGAAAAATTTTGTGGGGGGCAACTGGGGGGAAACAAACTGCAAAAAACAACAAAAAAAGGGGGAATACGAGTGTGGAAAAAAGAAAGTTGTGGCCGGACGCAGAACGGCTAGCCGGGGCCCGGACATGGTCGATCTTCTAATCACAAGAGTGACGCGGGCCAAAACCGGCAGACGGACAGACAGCTGTAAAAAGGTACACATAGCGAATGACAGTCAAAAAGCCAACCGCGGTGGACGGTGGACCCCTCCTTGGAAATTTACGGTTGAAAACCCAGGGCGACGTACCAGGGGGGGGGGGGTACAACTCTCGGCTTATCGTTTGGGACTCCGCCTCGCCCATATGCGAGGAAAAGAAAGCGGAATGCCACGGCCAAGGAGAAAGTCGGGTCATGCTATGAAATGCAGGAGAAGGTGAAAACGATGAGTCCGGGAAGGGCGCAGGGCAACAGAAACGTCAAAAAATTTGCGCAAATGGGGGGAATCAATAAGCAGCCGCACTTGGGGTCTGGAACCAATCGCAGGATATCCGGGATCTCGAAACAATGAGGCCAAGAGTTTCAGCGCACCTCAGTCAGCAAAGACCTAAAGAGGAAAAAAAAACGGGAAAAGGAAAACCGCTGGCAATTTGAAAAGGGTCACTGGTTGAGGATCAAACCAGAATCCGTTTGCGGCTTTCTCTCGATTGTAAGCAGGAGGCCAGGTCCCCGGAACACACATGCCTCGAGGAGACGCTTCATAAAGAAACTAGGAACTCGGGTGGGAGAAGAAGACCCACCGGACTGAGGGGTAAAACAAGGAGGTCGGGGGGGAAAAAAAAACAGGTTGGTAACAAAGTAAAATAAGAGCGTAAAACGGAAGGGCAATTGGGGAAGCAGGGGGGAAACAGGGGGCTCGCACACAAGTGAAGAGTGTACCGCAGGTCTCGGAATCCTCCAAAATCGCAAAAAACCAGAGAACCAAAGAGGAAAATCACGGAAAGGAGATAGCGCTACAGCACGGTCGCTTTGCCACTGGTCATGTCGGGGGGAAAAAACTTCCTGAAGGATATAAAAAACTCGCAAACTATCCGATATAACGTCCACCGCCTTTTCCTGGGCTATGGGTCTGAAAGTGGAAAGTTCAACTTTCTGGGGAAGAGTGAGATGGAGAGCGATAAGACGCAGCGGTTACCAAAGTTAAAAAACATGATTGCAGATACGGTTTGGAGCCCTCGATTAGGGGGTTCCAAAAGGTTGGGAAGGTAAAACTAGGTCGATACAATAAAAAAAAATCTCCTGCAAATTTTAGGGGGTCAAATGGGGGTTCTGAAGAGGGTTAAAGAGCGATGAAAAATTCTTCTGTTTGAGGGACTTCAACAATAAAAAAGGTTCAAACAAATCGGGAAAAGCTTCCAAGAAGGGAGTCTAAACTGGACTAAAAGCTCTGGTTAATAACGGTTCTTGCCATCGGTGAGAGACTCTAGGAGTCAAACAAGGGATCCCCAAAGGGGGGGAGTGGGAGGGAAAGGGGGCAAAGAGTTGATGTTCAAGACCTGATTACGAGGGAACTCAAACTTCGGCGCCAGGGGAGGAAAAGGGAAAGGGAAACAGGGGGGTGGAGTTCTGCCGTCTAGAAAAAGCTTCGCGGAAAGGCGCGGAAAAAGAAGTATGGGGGGAGTAGCAGGGGGGGGCCGGAACGATAGAAATACTCAAAATCGTTGTGTGAGGAAAATGCACGCAGAGATTCAAAGAAAAACTTATTGAGATGATTCGGCAAGATGGAGAGGATGATATAACGGAGTCGAAACGGGGACCGCGTACAAAAAAGTCTCCCCTCTTAAGGAAAACGAGGGGTTTTTGGAGGCCAATAGAGGGAAAAAAGTTAATACCAGAAAGACCTTCTATGACGGAACAAAAAATAACAAGAGGGGTCGGCCGAGATAAGAAGAAACCCGAAACACGTGCAACATGAATCGGGAACCTTCATAAGAAAGGATGCTTCAAAGAACTTTGGGGGGGAACCGCGGCCGGGCAAAAAAGAAAAGGATCACCAGCAAATCCGGAAACCGAAGAAAACGCAATGAAAAAAAATCAGGGGGGGGGACAGGATGTTGCAACCGACAACCCGGACAGAAAGGAACACCTGCGGACGCTACGGAAAAACGACGAAACACGCAGCAAGGGGTGGAGAAGAGGGTTTGTCGACATCGAGAAAGGACCCAAAGAGATCAAAAAAAAGTCAACAAAGAATGTGGAGTAAGGACAAAGGGGAAACGCAGGGTGGCAGAGTAAAAAGGGGGAGGGGGATAGCACGCGCCGAAAAGAGCCGCAGCGTCGATACCTGAAAGAGAGCTGAAAGCTCACTGGAGGAAGAAGCCCCTCGCAAGTCGCGTAGTGTTCGGGAAAAACTCTTATCAGGAAAATTGGCGGAAGGAAGTGTTGAGAAAAATCGGATGGACAGACGTCCCGGGGGACAGTGGGGAAAAAGGTTTGCTTACGCGCAGGTCCGAGGAGGAGAGCGGCGGGAAAAACACTTGAAAAAATCCTTAAAGGAGGGGAGCCTCCAAAAGCGCTTGAACCATAGATGAATTCATGCTGATTCTCAGAAAGCAAACGGAAAAAAAAACATGCTGCGTCGAAAAGGAAAAGGGAAAAACGGAAGCCCGGGGGTAAAAGGCCCGTAAAGGAGGTTTTTTTGGAGGAGCCAGTCTACAGAAACTCGCCTCTTTTGGGAAAGAAAGGGGGAGGTAAAAGGCATAAGGCAGGGTGGAAGGGGCTATCTGGCTGAAGCTTCGCAGAAAAGATTGGAAAAAAAGGAATAAAGGAACAAAGATCGTTTGTCTTTGTGCGGGTGCGTTGAAATGTTCAAGGAGGCCACGGGTTGGGTATGATAGAGTAAGATGCGATGGGGGGTTGGGGAGTTTTGAGCAGTTGCGTACTATGAGAAAGAACTTGATGGTGAACGGAAACCGAGAAGGGTTTCCGGAAAATCGTGAAAAAAGCTTTCCGACACGCAAGTTTGACGAAGTTCAACCGAAAAATCGCCTTCAAAAAGGGGGGTCGCAGGGAAGAGAAGACGAACGGCAAAAGACCCGGTTCTTGGACGGAAAAGGAAAAGAGGGAGAATGGGGGTCCCCGGGACACAGGGGGGGCACGGGCGACGGCTATCAGGAAATCGATCTTGACAATGGTCGAGAGAGAAAAAAGGGAATTTCTGTGTAAGCACTGTCATTACACGCATCGCTCTGTGGGTAAAACAGAAGCGGAGAAGAAGGGGTTTTACAAACGGGAAAATCTGCTAAGAGGAAAAAACAAAAAGGGGGGAGACTAGGGAGGGGGTGCACGAGCCAATCCGGGGGGGCTTCCACTCGGACCAGAATGCCGGAGAAAAGCGGAAGGAGCCCATAAAAAAAAGCCGAAGGAGGGTAAAAAAGAAGGCGCGGAGCGACGTCCCGAAAGGCTCTGCCGGGGGGCCGCCGGAAGAAAAAAATGGCTGAAGCTAACGAAAGAAAAGAGGAACCGACTGAAAACACGCTCCAGGTGGGAGATGCCCGAAGACACAGTTGGCAGTTGGCCGGAAGGAAGCTTAACCCCGGGGGGAACGCAAAAAACTAGAAAGGGCCTACGGAAGGAAGCGCCTGAGAAACTAGAGCGAAGCTCTGAAGGTGAGAATGGAAGGAGATTGGGGGGGAGAGTTTGGGGAGTTAGAAATTGACCGAGGCAGTGCCACGGAAACACTTTCGGAATAAAAAAAGGGGCTCTAGGATTTGGGGAGTATAAATCGAAAAAAGGTAATAGGTGTGCGTCAGGACCTTTCCATCCCTTATTTGGAACAGGGTATAGAGAACAAAAGAAAGGGGCGAGGGAAAGACGGAAGCGAATGGAGCAAAGATTCAGATGGGGGAAGATTGACTATGTTGTTCGGAAACAACAATCCTAGAGCATTAGAAGGAATTAGGGGCGTGACATGCATGAAAGTCATGGATAAAAGAAAGGGCAAATAAAACGAGCGGTACGTCACTCGGAATTCTATTAGATATAAAGGGTCAGAAAATTACCAAGGAAAAAGATACCGAAGGCTGTGGTCGGGGACTTTACAGTAGGGCTGCCGGCAACTATCAAAGGGATTCAGAGGTGGAGATCGGCCATGACGACTGGGAGGGAGGTCGATGGAGCCTCCGCTTCAAGAAAGGGAAAAGAATCAGGGGACGTTCGGGTGTCGATTCCGTCAGTTCGAAACCTCGAGAAATCTTCAGACTTGCCGGGACTTCCCTTCCCCAGTATAGAACACTAAGATCCCTTCGCGAAGGGGCTCGGGTCAAAAGGGAGGGCCGATCCACAACACTAAGGATCCTGACGTTCCACTCCCTAGGGGAAGCCTATAGGGAGTAGGGAGCCCTAGTCCTTCGTAGATCTGAGACATAAAAAAAGATTACCCCAAGGGAAACATTAATAAGAGCAGCCTGTCCGACGGGCAGGACGGGATCACGTAGTCTCCGGGCATTGTTGGACCACCCCCTTCTGTTCCGCTGGATAGTGGGTTTCAAGAATCTGTCAACCTGATGGCCAGGGGGAGGGGGCATTTCCGGGGACAAGAACTGCTCTGAACCTTCGGGGAGGGCAATTCCTCGCGTTTTATAGACCCGCGGAGGGATCTACGGAAAACGAGCCTGGGCCTAACATCGAGAGTACTCAATAAAACCTATGTGCCAAAAAGGTGGATGCTTTGAAGTTTTGGTGAACTCGTGGGTATGGGGGTACGCACAATATGTAGACATTCTCCAGTTGGGGAGGCTCTTCGGAAGGACCGCAACATCTCGCCCATACAGTCACGTTCAAAAAAGCTGACAAAAAGGGCAAAGCAATGAACAGACAGGGAAAATCCGAGGGAAAAAAGAAACTTCAGAAGACTTAAATCTTTTTCAAGGGAAGGCCCTAGTCAAGTACACAGAGGGCACGGGGTCGGTTTGAGGCTGACAAAGGAAAGCTAATTTTGGGTTCAGTCTTGCTCGCGGGAAAAGGATAGCACCCCTGGGCCCCCAAAAAGGCGATGGAACGAAGAATACACCCGGGGTCCATCGGGAAGGGGGGGGAGGGCCCTCTTCTATCCAACACCACCGTTACGGGTCCCTTGGGGTAGGGGGAGGAGGGAATTCAGGGGGGGTTGGCGCAAAAGGTTTTAAAAAAGCTTAGCCGAAGCAAGCCAGGAAGAGGGGAAAGCGCATTTCTTTTCTTGAGGAAGGAAGTCTAGGAGCCCGGATTAGGCCTCAATATCGGGCGGCATACGCCGAGATCTCAGTTCAAAAAGTACGCTATAATAAAAGGAGAAGGGCTCAGGGAAGGAGAAGGGTCAAGGTCGGAGTATGAGAAGGGAAGAAAAGCAGGAACATACGGTCAGAATATAGATAAACGAATTGCTACGAGAGAAGGTGATAAAATCAGACTGAACCGGCTTAAATACGCTAACCCTGAATTGAAAGCTTCGATGGAGCTAAAAAACGAGCCTAAGGAAACTCCCGTGAATCTGAAAAACAGTACCTTGGGAAAAAGGAAAGCTCGGGTAAATCTATTTGAACCGGAGGTATAAAGCTTGGAGAGGGTAGGGTCTCTACCTGAAATCAAAGAGGACCTGACCTTACTCAGGAAAATCTATGTTCAGGCGTAAAAAAGAGAAAGCCAATGGGGACGGCGATTGTGGGGTCGGCTGAAAAACAGTCGACCAGCTGCAAGACGAAACGGAGACGTCTCGAGTGGAGGGAGGACCTGTTAGCAGTAGGGGGAAAAAGGGAACGCTTAGGGAACAAAAAATTCGGGGAGCCCTCAAAAAGGTTATTGGGCGCATACAAGGTGGGAGAAGTCCCGGGAATTAGAGATCAGGAAGCGCGGCTGAACCACGAGGGGGAAAGAAGAACTTTGGGCTCAAAGGCGTACGCCTTTCCCGTTCCCCTGTTCTTGAAGGAAAAAGGTCTAGGGTATCTCGCTCCGTCAGAGTCCTCTGGAACAAACAGGGAGCTGAGAGGTCCTTCAATGAAGGCAGGGTTTTTTCCCTTGGAAGCTCTTGATGGTGGATCATAGGAGAATATTTACATTGTCCCGGGTTTCATTTTTAAACAATCAGGCTTCCTCTCCCGAGGCACCCCGAAGAAAAGGGATTATGGCAAAATGAGCGAAATGAAAGGTTTCTGTTAAGAACTATGGAAGGAGGAGAGAGTAGGAGAAACTCCTGGGGTCGTAAAAAAAAGAAACCTCCCCCAAGGGGGGGTGATAACTCATTTCCGGCGTCCTAGCGAGGGACTACGGGGGAAAAAGGGGCCCGTAGACTAAAAAGGGTCGGAAAGGTTCTGACGATATCATTATGAAAAACTACCGCATGGAAGCCCCAAGGAAATTCAGAAAGGGGAGGTCGAAAACAGGGGGGAGGGGGGGGACTCCGTCGAGGGTCCCCTCCACCGGGGGGATACCATGCTCATCAATAAAGGGGGAAAGGACAGAAAAACTTCTAAAAGGCTCTCGATGGATAAAAAACATCGTGTGTACTTACTAAAAGCAAACGCGAGAACAAAGGAGATCGGGGAGTCAGAAAAGAAAAAAAATAGGATGCACCAAAACATTCGAGGCTTTAGGAGAAGTGAGAGGGGCAAGAGAAGCGGGGAGAAGGGTACACAGGGGGGATACCCGCGCCTCAATTTGCCTTGCATTTCAGCGGAAAAGGGAGGGAAGACCCTGGAAAATTCTCTAAAGGGAGGGATAAAGCCGGGGGGGAAAAAAGACATGAAAAAAGACCGCGGCGTCAACTGAGGAGATCCCAGCGCATTCAAAGGAAAGTCGGTAAAAAAAATCTCTGAAGTCGGGTCCTTTGGGAAGTCATGAGATACAACTGTTGAGATAAAAAAAAGGAAAGGGAGCTCAGGATCCACTGGAGCAGTGGGAAAAGGGGAGGGAAGGGAGGCGATGAAAGGAACAAAGGAGTGCAAATGGACCTTTCTAATCCATCGCGGTGGCAGCAACAGACCCGGAAGGGGCAAAATGAGAGGCCATCGAGAAAAAAAGGACCGTCGATGTAATCGCCGACTGGGGTAGAAGCCAACATGCTGCTGATACACGACTCACTGGGGATAGGAAAGTACTGAGGGTGGGGGCCGAAAACGGAAGAGTTTAATCTTTCTTCCGTTGAAAGGTGTGTCAGGGCGGGAATACGAGGGGGGGACTCTAAGAAAACCAAAATTTATATTCCGGTAAATACCACACAACGAACCAGGAAAAGAACAGTCGGTTTTCTTGGCTTGTGGGCGTTTGTATAGGGGTGCATAAGAAAAAAATGGGGAGGGGGGATGGGGACCGCTGTTCTAATGGTTGGACGGGGGGGAACAGAGGGAGATCAAAGAGGGTCGGTCCGAGGCTTGTCTGCTTACTTCCGGAAAGTTGGGGGAGGGGGGAGTACACTCGGGGGGAGATTGAAGTAATCTGGGCCTTATCTTTACACACGGAAATTCGCACTGGGGGGGGGAGAACTCCTTAGGGGCTTTCGGAAAGGGGAGAGGATAAAAACAGGGAGGTGCCCCCTTTTCGTGCCAAGGGGGGGGGAAAAAGGAAAAGGGGAAGCGTTCTGAGTTTAGAAGGGAGGGGTGGGGGAGATGCTTTTTCTTTTGAAAAAAAATTGGGTTCCAAAAATAGGTGAAATACAGCAAAACGAAAGGTTCCGGGCGAAGCCGCAGGCGCGAAAAATGGGGAGAAAAGGAGAAGACTCCTGAGGGAAAAAAAGGTCGTTTTGAGGGCTTGGGTCCACCTTCTCGCAAGGGGAGGAGGGAAGAAGAATTTCCTTAGAAAGCGGGAGTTCTTCGACCTTCCGCGATTCTATAATATGTACCCGAAGTCCCCGTAGGTATAAAGTTCTTGGAGACTTATGCATCAAAATAGAAAAACCTGAGATAGATCCGGTAGAGTCCAGGGGGGTCATAGCCCCTGAGCATTGGGGAGGCCGGGGGGACGCCTCTTTACATCTAATATTTCGAAGGAGAAATAGCTGGGGGGGGAAGGTTTCCTTCGGGTTTTCCGTCCGATGTCTCAGGCCTTGGGATTAGAAGGTACCTCTAAGCTAGGAGACTTTACGTAGGGTGAGAAGGGAAAGTGTCGGCTTACTGAGTTTCTCTCAAGATCTTTGGGTTCTGGTGTTGTACGCTGATGGGAGTATTTGGGGCCGGCCCTTCTACCCAGCCGGGAGTTATCGGGACGACAGCAATTTGCAAAAAAAAAAAGCTACAACAATTGATTGCTTCAAGCCAAAGAAAATGACGGGAACAGGGGAAACAAAATCCTCAACACACCGTAAGGGGAGTCACATAGAGAGGGGCCTGTGTTAAAGCAGGGCCGAATCCGAGGAAAGCTAAGACTCTTTCATTCGATACGAAGGAGTAAACAGCCGACCAAAATGTTGCAGTACTTTGGAGTAAAGGGGATAAAAAGAAAACAAAAAGAGGAGATGGGCACAAGAAAAGATATGAAAAGGAGACATCTGTACGAAGACTTTGAGCAAAAGAGGCGCTTTGAAAACCGAAAGAAGGCAGTCAATATTCTGCGGCTGGTTCGGGAACGGGTACAGAAGGGATGAAGAAAAAAGCAAGGGGGGGGGGGTAGTGAGGAAAAAATTTCTTGCCTTTGACAAAAGAGCTGAAATTTAGGGGTGCTCCATGGCTTAAGATCGAGGGGCTAGGAGGGGCCTGAGCATAAAACCAGGGGGCCTCATTCCGCCGGCAGAGATTGAAGGAATCTAGGAGGGGTCTAACTGCCTAATAGGAAGGCCGAGGGAATCAAGGCCAAGCTTCAAAATCTACTTGAGAGAAGAGGGAAACAGGGCTAGACTAACATATGATATGTATCGAAGGGGGGGTGAAATAGAAAGAGGGGGGCCGTAGGAGAGAGGTCTCCGAACCGAACTCGGGGGGATTCGGCGCTCGCCAAACCAAGGGCAAAGAACCAAGGAACCGCTAGGGCCGCCGAAGAAATGAAAGAGAAACCCCTGAGGCCCGCAGAAAATATTCATGGAAAACTTTTTAATCTACCCCAACCGGCGACAGTTTCCGGGGAAAAACTCTGGATAAAAACCCCAGAAGGGGGGACGTTAGATCCCCCTTCTTAGCCGGGGGAATTCTCGAAACTAAAAGGGTTTGTAGGGGGGGTACGGCAACCCTTTGATGTCTGGTAAAGGGAATTTAATGCTGAAAGTCAGGCGCTCCGCGCCTCCGCAAAGTCCTCTGGCCACCGGGCCCAGGACCCTGTTTGAGCGCAAGGCAGTTCGCGAAACTGTCACCTGTAAGGAGACTGGAAAAAGAGTTTCGTCGGCATCCAGACGAAGCACAAAAGGTAAGCACTGGGGGGAAATTCAAAGAGGAACCAAAACAACGGGCCCTTGAAGAGGTGGGGAGGGCGGGATGAAGCCAAAGAGGATCCTGGATGTGAGGGACTATAGAAGTCCCCTCAACCCCCATGACCTTCGAACTAAAAAAAAAAACCTCAAGCAAACGCCTGCAATAAAAGTGAGAGGGGAGAATCGTCTAGCCCAAAAAGTACGGGGGAAGTCTACAAAGGAACGGTAGCTAAGCATCAATTGTGTTGCGCAAAAAAGTGCAGAAAAAAGACGCCGAAAAGGAGTGTTTAAATTCGGGATAGGTACATAGTCACCGGGTGGCAAAAGGGGCACTGGGCCGGGGCGAGGGCCAAGCAGGAACGAAAGTTCCGGGAGTCCTCAAGCGGTCTGCAGCCTCAAGGGGCGGGAGAATCTCCAGGAAATAGCGTCGAAGAAGCGATTTCCCTGGGAGGGTGGAGCAACACTGAAGGTGGCCGAGAAAAAGAAGAATATAACACGAGAAAGAAAAAGCTTTTCGACGATAGTGGGTGGGGTCTCATGGCCGAGTCACGTGGTCAAGAAGTTCATCTCCTCAACTTGCGGGGATCTTTGGATCCTGAGCTAGAGAAAAAAGTAGAGCAGGAAACTTTCTTAGCTCGGGGGTTGGGGGGGAGAAAAGAAGCTTGGGGGGGCAAGGGTGATCGAGCGACCTGTCGGAGGGGCTTACAAGAAGGACACCGAGACCAAGGACCTGGCTTACACGAATAGATGGTGCAGCGTAGGAGGAGCAACAAATCAGGGCTATAGTGGACGATTTTGTATTACGTAATCATCAAGGGGGGTAAAACATAGGGCTAAGAAAAGCACCACCTTACGGGAACCTTAATGGCGTTCTGATCCTGTGTTATCCGGGCTTGTAAATAAGCTAAGGAAAAAGGGGGAGATCCCGGGGTATTTTCTCTGACATCCTTGGGAAAGGGAGAAACTGAGGTTGATCAAACAAGAGCTCGTGTCCAGCTCACAAAGCCTACCAGTTGCGAATGTATGGAAAAATCTCGGAATCAACGAATTACGGGAATAGCTCTACCTGGGGGGTACTAATTCAGGATCAAGAGAAAACATAAGGTGTGAAGAAGGGGTCAAGGGGTCCCCCTTTGAAGTATTTGATCAAGGGCTCGAGTCAAGAGGTGTAAATTGAAAAGACTCTTCCCACCCACACCCTGCTGTCGTCCCTAGAGGGAGGCGGTGATTAGAAAAATGACAGTCTCACGAATTAACTTCTACCTACACAGGGCTAAACGCCTTTAAGGCCAACCTGGCCTTTAAGGGGGGAGTGCCTCGAGAGGGAAATCCGACAGCTAGGAGAAAAAGTGACTCAAAGGGAACGTTAAGCGCGCATGAGACAACAGTAACACACAAAGGTCCCAGGGCAAATACGATGACGGATGCAAGACAGCTTTCCCGGGACCGTTAGAATAGAGGGGGGCAGACTTGGTGGGGTTCTTTTGCCCGAAGCCCAGGGGGACCCGAGGACTAACTTGTGTCCAGCTCAGCCTAAGGGCGCTCCGGGGGGACAAGGCGGGGCGGCTTATAGGGAAGATTTTTTACGTCCATAATTAGTGTTTTATAGTACTAAGATCTCAAGAAAATCCAAGGACACTGTAATTACGGGGACACTCGCAATACTCTGAGGATCTAGTTCGGAACGTCGGGCCGGTTATTAGGAGCGAAAATTTACCAATGGCTCAAGTAAAGGTCGGAGGCACGCTATGACCTCAAGTTCCCTGTAAAACATCTCTGCACTTAGGGAGGCTCTAAACAGGTGGTCCACCTGCCATCTAAATCTTAAAGATGTGTAGACGGGATGATAAAGAATAGCCACTTATTTGAGTGCTATCTGGATTAGGGAACTTCTACTTGGGGTCTATAACATGTGTCTCAATACTCAGTGTAACACTAGTGCAAACTCTATCCCCGGGAAGAATTGGAAAAGGATGCTAGGGATGGATATCTTCCGGAACCTGGCGATTGGGAACAGACATTGGGAATCCGGGCATAAACATCCCAGCTGGCGCAGAGCGCTGCCCATGCGTGAGGAGAAGGGGCTCGAGGTTGCAAAACATTGACCCCAACGAAATGCTTAATAGAAGCCCGGTATACGTGACCCGGGGTGTGCGGCAGCCACCGCTATTGAAATGCTCTGAGGCCGAGTTACGAAGGGGGTTGCAGGGGCGGACGCGATCCTGGCAGGATGACCTTCGCGCAGCCCCACGGGAAATTTCGTTTGAAATGCTAACCCAGAACAGGGCCTGATGTGGGGTGGGGTCTTTTTTTGCGATCTGCCATATTGAGGGTTAAGGGCGGTTGAAAACAGTCTCCCCTTTTTTTCCTGTGTCGAATGATAAAGGAACACGTAGCTCACTCAAATGCCTTAGTAGGCAGGGGCGCAACAAAACAGGGGAAAAGACATTTGGGACGGTCTTGAAAACGAACTCAGAACTTCAATACTGACACGCCATAGCGTAAACGAGCTGTCACGTCGCATGTCGGGAACCTAAATGGGATTGAAGAAAAGAGCGGCAAAAGCCTCGCGACGTTGGGACATTGAAGCGAGAAAACTCAAAGCCGACCCACCTCAACCTAGGTCAGTGTGTCGGGGGGGAACGGGGGGGGGGAAAAAAGACGCCCACGACCAACCGAGATTGTAGGAAAAAAACACGGAAAAGCTGGGGAGCGATACTTTTGGTCTAAAAAATAAAGTTGCGGTGAAAAACGCGACTGAACAAAGCTTAATAGGTTGGGCGGACATGAACAGGCGGGCAAGGCCTTCGTTTCTGATTTGGATGGGGACAGTTCATTTGAATCCGCGGGGACCGATCCAAGAAATGGGAAAGGGAATCCGGGGAGATGAAGGAACAGATCATGAAAAAAAAACACTAAGGGTTTAATGGTTCTGTGTTGTGCCATAGGAAGTGCAGGGGAAATGCGAAGGGGGGGCGTAGCATGATCACGGCCGTCCAGGTGCTGTTACCGGGTGAAAGGGCCTCGAGAGTGAGAAGGGAGAAGGGGGATAGCCTGGAAGCATCGACCCAGGGGAAACAGGCGGTGAAGGGTGGAAGAATCTGCTCATTAAACCGGCTGTCCCGAAAGGGCCCGGAGAATGATAACTATGCTGGACTCTGTGCACGCCACGGGTTTGAACACTCAACGCGGGGTCATATAAAGAACAAAACTTTTTAGGAAACTATCCGAAAGGAAGGGGAAAGAATAAAACATGGGGAAATCGCCAAGAGACAAAATATTTGATTAGGCCGAGTCTTTGAGGTGAAAAGGTAGGGGGAATTCCATCACTGTCCAGTTGTAGAAAACTAGAGTGTCGTGAGTTAGATTGTAAGGCGCGCGTGATTTTGCTCAAAAAGCCGTTGGTGTCTTTGGGTCTACAAATGTATAGTAAAGGAGAAATCGGTAGCGTCGATGGAGACTTCATAGCGCTTGTGATCGAAGATCCGGAAGGGAAGGGAAAAGAAGACAATTATGGGTACTGAAACCGACTGGTTGAAACAGTTTCATCATAGACTCAAGAAAAAGAACAACGGGCGATGACAAAAGGCTTCGGAACCAGAGGTCACCCGGGGAAAAGCAAATCACTCCCCTACGTTGAATCGTGAGTTCGGGCAATAATTTGGAAACGGCACCGACAAGCAAAGGAAAACGCGTGCATCAGTCTACCTAAAAAGGAAAAAATAGCAAAAAAGCACGAAAAAAAAAAAAGATCACAGAAAAATCTGGGAGGGACTCAATAGGTTCTGGCACCGTCGGGTTCGGTAAGGGCCGTAAGCCTACAACAAGGCGCATCACACGGTTGAGAGAGTCTTGAGTGAGATAAGGGGGCAGAGGGAAAGGGATCATTATAAACTGGTAATTATGAGTGTATGCCGTGATTGTAGCGGAATTCGGGAATCTCGTGTGCGTAAAGGGAATTTAGGGTCGAAGGAGTACACGAACCGCAAAACCGCCCGGGGCACATGACGGGATACCACAACAGAGACAGAGGCCTCTGAGAGGGGACGAACTCACCTCAGAAATGGTGACTTAGGGAAAGGGGGACAATGGACCCAGGACATCGAATATCCACCTCTCGTACAGCTGAGCATAGTGGTACAAAAGGACAAAACAACGCCCACAGCGGAAATGGAGAAAAAAAGAGCCTGAGGGAAAAAACATGCCAAGAAACAACCGATGGCTTCATTCGCCTGCCTGATTAGTACTCATTGGGACGATCTTTAAGCATTATGCGTCATGAAAAACTCAGTAGTACACAATAAGGGGGAGAATAAAAAGGGGGGGAAGCGGGTCGGCGCGCGAAAAAAAAAGCCTATCACTCTGGACGCATCTAAATCCTAAACCTGTAACGAATGTGAATAGGGGTAAAAATAAAAAAAAAGTGGAAGAAACAAAATGGGACAAAAGTGGAGCTTTGAAGGTGGGTCACACAGTCGACGACACTGCGCGGTACGTGGGGACGATGGGAAGAAAAGAAATGTATACGAGAAAAACTGCTAAAACATTTCCGTGATATTCTTGACAAAAACCTAATAACAAAAAGGGTAAATTTAATGACTCTACCATATGTCGCATTCTATAAATAAATATGTCGTTAAGGGACAGGCGTGCTTGAAATGGGAGTTTAAGAAAAATCATTCTGTTAGGGGGGCTCCTTTTGGGTGGCGTTGGAGTTGTGGGAACGATTTACATCTACAGATAGTGCTCTAATACAACCTCTGTATATTCCGCATGGGGGGGGGAAAGCAAATGAAAGATGGAAAAGATATGGAAATAATATGAACATTTCGTTGCCAGGGGGCCCCAAGTGGGGTCTCAAAACCGCCGTGGAAAAAGGAAACAAGCATGGCGTGGTGTCACGGCGCGGCGCAAAGTCCAAATATGGCCCAACAGAGGGGAACATCCGAAAAGAAACCTCACGGAAAATGTAACAATAAAAGGGGGGGGCTTCGCTGTGAAAACGACCCCTAACCCAAGAAATATATGTAATGTACTTCCTCCGGTGTTGGCACGGACACCGGGAAAAAGGGGGTGGAATGGTCCGAAAAAGGGCGTGCAAGATCGTGTTTCCGGGGAAAAAGTGCGAGCCCCATGCAGCCATAACTCTGGACATCAAATCAAATCGGAAATAGGAGGGAAAAAGCTCCCAACGTCCGAGGGGTCTGATGAATCATGCATGTCATTAAAGAGTTGCTCACAAGGTGGCTTATCCTGAGAGAGAAGAAGTCCGTGGGGCAGAGGGAAGCGCAGATTGCATAAGGGGAAGAAGCCATTTTGTAGTTCACTTCTCAGGACGGGTTGTCAGAAAGGGCCGGATGGAGGAAAAAAGATCCGGAATTATCCTCACGCTTCCAAGGGATGATTTATAAGAGTCGAAAATAAGAGGAAAAAGGGGGTCCAGAACTATTGGGGTAAGCCGGGGGAATTTTTAACGGATGCAAAGAGTATGAAACACGTGCAAAAAAACGCCTCAATATTTGCTCTCTACATCAGGGCTAGGACTTGGCTATTTCCGTCATCTCCAAAAGGAAATATGCTGCCTCTCGTCTCGCAAGAACCTTTCCTTTTAATCGTCAAAGCTATGGTGAAGTCGGGATCGGAGCGCAAAACGCTCTTCTTCTTCGCGGCGAGAGCCTGGAATGTCCAGTCACTGAGAAGCGTACTTTTGTGTCTAAAACCTCTTGGCAGGGTTTATCAATTATAAGAGGGGCCGGTGAAATCCCTTTCTCGTCAAACGAGTAAATTGAGAAAAAGGTCAAAACCAGGACTCTATTCCTGAGAAGTTGGATAAGTCACAAAAGTTCAGGGATTAACTGCTTAATTACTCCTCTATTAACTGGCTGTCTCTATGTTTGGCTAGACGGGGAGGCAGACCCAAAGGCGTTCTAACAAGCAGCACTGCTATCAGGCCACAAAACTGGGGCGAAGTTCTTGGATACATCTGGTTATCACTTTTAGATTGACATAAGCTGGGGGCGGTCATCCCCGTTTGGACAACTAGCCTCCCTTTCTTCAGTGTTCCGAGGAAAACCGGGTTAGCGGGAGTTGCAGAGTTCTCGCTTCTCTGAACCCACTGCGGGGTACCATGTTGGAAAAAGTGAGGCTCTTAGACTTTCCCAGGGGACCTTCCCGTCGTGAAGATTCTGCCGAATCGCGCGAACCAGTTAAAAAGCCTTTAGGTCCTGGGGGAAAGGTAGTTGAGTCGAACGATTTTCTACTGTTTCAAGGGCGTAGAAAGAATAGCCCCTAAGGGGAGCTAAAAAGAAAAAGGGATAGGAAGGACTAAGTACTCGTTTCTTAAACAGTCACGC
>Ga0179593_1516519_pt1 | contig 17005 bp, 23 predicted proteins | sample CZODoug2_1_08_16_FD_185931 | JGI IMG/M metagenome (GOLD analysis project Ga0179593, IMG submission 185931) | Vadose zone soil fungal communities from Angelo Coast Range Reserve, California, USA - CZODoug2_1_08_16fungal (PacBio error correction) | ecosystem: Environmental > Terrestrial > Soil >...
AACCAAAAGAAAAAATTACGGGGGGTCGGTAAGAGAAAGGCCGAAGGAGGCTTATTGTCTGTGGACAAACTAGGAACAAAATAACACCTGGGATGGGGGCCTGCGAACTGTGGCCATCGGGGAAAAAAGAGGTCACGGGGTGGGAGTGTTGGATCGAAGGGGGTGGGGGGGGGGGGGTCAGGTGGGGGGGGTGGTCGGTAGGGGGGTGGGTGGGGGCGTGGTCGCTGGGAAGGATCTTGCGGTGTCGTGGGGTGTTGCTCAAAAGGGTGCCAGAGGCATCATTGGGGGACAGTGCTGGAGGGTGATGGGAGGGGAGGGCTCTCAAAAAAAAAACGTATCTATTCAGGTGCGTGAAGGAAAAAGCTTTTGCTCAGGAAAATTATCGTGTGAATGAAACGGATGCATAAGAGGGGGGGGACCAAAGAACACGGCGCGATTCTAATGATTAAGGACACTTTTCGAAAAGGGGATTCTATCTCACTCCGTAAGGTGTAATTTTCATAGAGAAACCATGAATCAGAGAAAAAGACAAGAGAGAAAGGCTTTTGTTGGGGGGGGGGGGGACGTAGGCTGCGAATTGTAAGGTCGGTGTTAGCATCGTCCGGAATCTACATCTTTTCTTCTCAGACCAGTGCCGAGGAAAACCGGTCGGGCATCTTTGCGATCGGCCTAATGGCCGGTTACAATTGGTACGGTATTGTGGTAAGACGAATCTTTTATCCATCTGAGCTGCGCGTTTTTATGGTTAAAATTCTAACGCAACAAAAGCGCCTGTGGAAGGGGTGCCCATAAGGTAGCAGCGTTGTTATGCCAAAAGCGGTAGCGAAAAAAGAGGTGGGGCGCCGCCCCTGGACCGGAGGGACGTTATCGCCACAGAGGGGGGCCGCAACGATATTGCTCTTGATGCTCATGGGGTTTAGGTGAGCACACTGTCCCACTATAAATGAAGGGGACCGTCTTCACCAAAAGGTAAACATGCAGAGATCACGAACAGGCCTTCCTAGAGGGGAGGTGTTCAGGCATCGCTTCCGGGTCTAGGTGGATATTGCGGATCTCGGGGTTGAACACTAGTGGAAAAAAACAATAACAACTGGTAAGGACTAGAAGCAGGGGGTGTTCACGTTACAACTTTGTTTGTGGGCAGTGTCTGAAGATGACCAGAAGCAGAACAGTGTGAGAAGGATAGAAAGGGTTGCTCCACGGAAGGATAAAGTCGGACAAGGAGGTTTGACAGGAGAGCAGGTATTTTTCGTCGCGGGCTAGAGAACGGGTGTGGCACGCGGGGGGTCAAGATTCATCCCCGGCGAGGCAGTGGTTATGGTTAGGGGGCGGTTGCAACAGGTATGAAAATCTGGTGAACAGGGAAGCTCCGGTGAGAGACAGATCTGATCGAAGTCCGGATGAATAAAAAAGTGGGATCTCTTGACAACTTAACGAAGGATGTTCTGGAGATGCAGGTGGTAAGATCTAAACCACCTGATGGATGTTTCGAAACGGGTCGTCGACGTTTCATTTGCTAAGGGGTAGTGGAGAACGCGTGGGGGAGAAGGGGTGGAGAAATTCCTGGTGTGTGGGAGCTGGCACTCCAGATAAAGATGGTGGCCCTCGAACCATGTGATCTTCAAGTCCTGGTAAAGTGTCAGCTACTAGTCATGCGGTTGAACGAGAGTACACTCGGGTCAAGAGCAAAGTTCGGAAAAAAAAGTCTGGGCAAAACTGGCGCGGAAAGAGTGTATGTACACGGTGGGAAATGGTACGCCTGAGGGTGAATCGGAAAAAAGTCAATTCTGAGTTGTAGGGGGGATGTCGTCGTAGTCCACTGACATCGGCTTGGGGGGAAAGGAAAAAAGATGACTTGTTAGAGAACCACGAGGAAACGGATCATAGTTCTGACCGGTATCACGTGGCTAAAGCTACCTGTCTCTGATCGAGTCGAGAAAATCGGCGAACAACACCGGGGCGAAAAAGCAGCCTTGGGGGGATCGAGCAGCAAAGGGGGGGTCTGGCGATGTTTGAGGATGGGTGGATGCTTACCAGCAGAGAGCAGTAGCAATTCTGGAGGAAGCTAAAATAAGGTAAAAGGTGGGGAAGGGTGTATTGATCCTATCGGGGGGAGGGCATCCGGAGGATGAAGAAGAAAACCACGGTAATAGATGGAGCAGAAAGAAACAAAGCTCGACACGCCGCTGTGGCTGAGTGGGTGAGGGAGCAAATGAATACATCTCACGGCTCAGAAAAGGCAAGCAGTAAATGGTAGTGGGGAGCATCCAGGCAGACTTTCCGCAAGAAAATATTGCTCAATAACCCGACAAGAGGGAACAGAGTCGCGCTAGGACTACATGAACTTTAAAAAACGAAACAGGCGGGACGTCGCCGACACGCCCTCAGGGCACTGTGGAGGGAAGGAGCAATGAACGCGTCAGCCGGTTCCCGGGAGGAATTCACTCTAAACAAGGGGGGAATCACGCTCGCGGAACTGGGCTAAACAGGGTGGCGCACAAGGAAAATTCAACATTTGGGACGCTGCTCGGAAACGGGGAATAACGGGGGTGGAAAAGTGGCACAGGAAAAAGCCTCCAACTTAAAACCGGTTAGGCGTGGTCGGGGAGGTGACAAGGTGTGGCGACACATGATCGAAGGGGTAAGGGTAGAAACGGGTGGCGAAAGCCCTAAGCCCAAGGTCGGGCGGAAGCCAGGAAATCAATCGCATACGTGCGGCGTGGCTCACCAGAGGGAGGAACCATAGCAAGTCCGGATGAGAGAGGGCGCGGAGGAAGACCATCACAGAATGGCTTGCTGACAAAGTCTAAGTGCCTTCGAGGGGGGGCGAAGCGGCATCCGCAACAGCAAAGAGTGTAAGAACTGGTCTAAAAAGGGGGTTTGCGTTCATTAATTGGGGGTGAGCGGATCAAAGAAGCTTGCCTAAGCTAAACAAAGGGTTGATGTAAGGGATGAAGTAATGAAACCGAGTTGACGCCCCTTGTGAGACGACCGAACCAGGGATCGGGACGGACTAGGTAGTTATAAAGGACGGGAAGGAGGGGCTGGAAACAATGGGTAACGGGGACGACAGGGAGATGAGAAGCGACGGCTATGGTCGGGGATGATCATCTGTCAAAAAATAAAAGGCTTGACTATGTGGGCAGAGTCGAGCTGACGCGCTCGTGGGGGCTATCGGCGCAAATCCTGCGTAGAGCAAAAAAGCACTACAAAAACGGGATAAGTGAGGACGGCATGGAGTACGGTAAAACGTCGGGGGGGCGGTCGATATGTCACAGGGAAAATTCCACAGAAAAAGCTAACTCGTTTTAACAGTGCCAGAAGGGGGGAGAGGGACTCACATATCCCTAAACAAGTTGTAAGGGAACGTTGTAAGTACAGCACGGCGAGCAAGTAAATTGAAGGGGGGGGGGGCACGCTGCACGAGACTACATAAAGGGGCCGGGGAAGAAGCACCAATGATTCCCCACATACATGCGTGTGGAATTAAATTTGGGGGGGGGGGGGGGGGGGGGGGGGGGGGGGGGGGGGGGGGGGGGGGGGGGGGGGGGGGGGGGGGGGGGGGGGGGTGAGAAAAGGGAAAGGAATTTTCCTCGCGCGACTGTTTTAGGGCGCATCCGGTTGGAAAGAGAGGAAAGATGCCCAAAATGCGCTTGAAGACTTTCATGTGAAAAAAGGCAGCGGCGTGTCGCTCTTACAGCGAACAGAAGGGAAAACACAGGACAATATCCTTATAGAGAAAACTACCGAAGAGACAGCCCCCACGAGGGAAAGGCTGGGGGGAACCTCATCCGAAATCAAAAGAAGAAAAGGTCCGTCACTCGGCGCTGTGCGAAAATATAAAATAATGAGAAAAGGATTTTAATAGACGAACCTTTGAAGCCCACAAAAAAAAACTCGCCTGAAAAAAGAAAGGTCAGGAGGAGAAAAAGGGGGAGGGAAAAAAGATAACAGAGTTAATTACACACATAAAAAGAGAGACAGCTCTTTATTCATCTAAGAGGCCCGAAAACATATGACGAAAAGATGAGGAGGGAGGGACCTAAAAAGATCGAGGAGGGGGGCGATGGGAGGAGGGATAGGTATAAAACAGAAAAATTAATTTCTACCCGATTCAAACTCTTCTTCTCAAGAAAAATTCCCCGAAGAGATCCTCGAAAAGTCACAAGGAAGAAGAAGGACGCCATCCCAAGTCCTCAGTGAATTGGTGCTTCTGGAGGAGGAAAAGCACAAAGGAAAAAGTTGGGGAAAAATGCAGGAAAAAAAAAAAGCGTCAGGAACAAAAAGAGTGAATCATATCGACATAAGTGGAAGGAAAAAAAAAGGACTAGAAAGAAAAGCGCGTCCATCTGGTGGAAAAATCGCTCAACCAAGAAAAGAAAATTGGGGGGGTGAAACCCACAAGGGTCTTCTTGGGAACCAAAAAAGGAGAGTAAAGATGTTGAACAATAAAAAACAGGCGGGCAAATAGGTTCCTAAAGCGCGGGATGAACTGAAACGCAGAAAGAGGGAACAAAAGGAACTACTCAGAAAACCACAAAGGAAGGATCTTGTTCAGTTCTCGAGGCAATGAGGGATGGAAAAAAGGTCTGCAAATTCAAAGTCCAGAGAAGCAACACGTCATCACGCAAAGGGGGAAAGAAGGGAGGAAAGATCGGGTGAAGGAAAATCTCCATCGAAAGTCGACGAAGTAGTAGGAAATGGTGGGGCATCCAGGAGTCCTCGAAGTAATCTAAAGAAAGAGAGGTTGACGCTTAGCCCAAAGAGAGAAAGGCCCGCCAGAAAGAGAAAGTTTCAGGAAAGTGGGAAAGAACCGCGCAGAAAGAAGAACACAGATCACCTGTTTTAAAACTTACTTGGGGGAGGGAACGCAGCGTAGCCAGACCAGGCAGAAACAAAAAAAAAAAAAAAGAAGAAACAAAAAAGAGGCAAACCGAAAGAAAAGACGGACTGCGGAATGGAGGGGAAAAAAGGAGGTAGTTCGTTGGAGAAAAGAACGTAAGAAAAACCGCCACGGGCTCGGCCCGTGGGGAACGAGAAAAGATGGACCTCTCACATCACTAAAAGAAAGGAAGGGATTAGAAAGTCAACACAAAACAAAGGGGGGGGAAAAAAGATATAGATAACCTCTCTAGGCAATGTTATTAAAGTGATTTGCTCGGGCATCTTTCCGGAGAAAAAAAAAAGGGGGGCCGCCCGTTGCGGAAGGAAGGGGTGAACCGAGGACTAACAAAGGGAAGGAAACTTCCGGAAGGTGCGGTATCTACGGATTGAAAGGGGGAGATTTTTGTTTGTGGTTCCCAGAGTGGAATCTGCAGAAGGAGAAAAACACGACCGTTCCACCATCATTTTAAAAGACTCTTGGGGCTTTTAGCCTGAAGGGCGGCTCGCAAAAATTTTTTGGGGGAAGAAGGGGGGGACACCGCGGGAAAGCTTCCACCGTATCGTTGAGCAGCAGACTCGAAAGGAGGGCCGTGCTTGCAATACAAATTGTCCGCCTACGGGAGGGGAGAGAGGAATCTGAGAAAAAGGGAGGATCGCACCGAATTTGAAGGGGGGGGGGGGGGGTGCAGAAAAGATTATCACATAGAGCTAGACCAAAGCCTGGTGACGGTTCGGTGGGTGGGATATGTCCTGCGAATTGGAAAAAGTACATCGGGGATCACGAAAAAAGGACCCTATGGGGGGGGGGGGGGGGACAAAGGGTTCTATGTTATTCGTTTGCAAATAGGATACCGAAGGGGCTTTTTCAAGGGGGAAAAAAGAGGGGGTGTGGAGCAGCATCACCAAAAATTGGAGACGATGGGGTGGGTAAAAGAAAAAAACCAGCTTTACGCTCGATTGAGCGAGCGTTGAGGGAAAAAAAACTTATGTCGCTATGTGTTCATTTCAAAACCATTGGTCTTGTTCTGACGCTTTCACTGAAGAGAGGACTCCGAAAATGGCGTGCGGGAAACCCAATTCAGGGGGGTTTCTGTGGGGAGCAAACCTCTAGCAATTGAAAGATAGAAAGGGATGGGTCGAAAGGGGGATCGTGGGACGGTGGAAGGAGCCGGACTTCTGGTTTGAAAAAACGAAAGACTGAAAAAAAGGGGGGTTAAGAAAGGGAAGGAAAGGGAGAAGGTCCACGTTGCACGGCATCGAAGAGGACTGTAAAAAACAAGCTGGTATTGATCGGACTGGGTTTCGGAAAGGGGGGAAAAATCGAGAGAGGGAGGGGCGCTAAGAGGGGAGGGGTATCGGCGGCAAAGCCCTGGGGAAGGGGGTCGATGCCGTGACTTTGAAATAAGGGTACTTGGAAAAGATTTCGCGAATTTTCCTGTGGGGGGGGCTATCAACGGGCTCAAAGAGACGAAAAAGAATTCAGGGAAACCGCGCTGAGGGAAAAAAAGGGGAGGCTGGGGATCAGGGGGGATGAGGGGGCGAGGGTCTATCGCAAGCTGCGTTGGGAATGCAAACGTGGGGGAGGAGGGGGATGTATTTGAAGTATGAAGAGGGATTGTCCTGTTGCTGCTGGAAGAAGAGGGGGGGGGGAAGAAGGTAAAGAAAATGGGACAAAGGAGAAGGCGAGCAGGGGGGCATCTTCTGCTGACAATCCACCGGAGCCCGAAGACCCGTCGCCGCGGTGGAAAATCCGCGACGACTCTAGGAAAGAAAAAGGGGGACTGAAAGGTTAGGGAAGGGGTCCTGATAAAAAGAGAAGGGAAAGCAGGTTCAAATCAAATTCAAAAATGGCTGATCGAAAGGATGGCCAGACCGGAATGTGGAAGCGCCATGGTGGCAAAAGAAAAGAAAAAAGGAAAAAGCGACCGAGTGAAAGAGGAAAAAAAAGAACGGCCGGAGAAAGAAGGAAGGGATTCCATGTGTTAACTGAAATTGGAAGACATCGCATAAAGGGAAGACTCCCAGCGCGCCGAAAACGTGAATCTCCTCCTGGGAAGGAGGCGCTGAAAGAATGGAAAAAATTCCATAAAAAGAGGAAAGCTCACAGGTAGCAGGAAAAGAAAGAAAAAAGAGCCTAAATCGGACGCTTACCACTGCGAAACGTTCCAGGTGTGTGCGGGGAAAGCTCAACAACACACTGTATGAGTAGGAAGAGGGGGATCCAAGTAATGCCGGGAAGGGGAAGGGGGAGCCAAAGAAAGATTTCGACTGGGGATCGACATGCGGATGCGGGGGGGGAAAAAGTGTTTTGTCTCATGGAGGGGGACGCGGCGATGGTCGTTCAAGAAAAGAGGAGGGCTATGGGCAGAAACGCGACAAGGAGACAGCGATCTCGACCAGGGGAAACAGGACGAAAATAATTCTTCATTTGGGAAAGAAAAAGCGTTCGTGATCACAAAGTCGGAAAAGGGTACCGGAAAGGAGGAGGGGGAAGGTTGATTTTTGCCAGATGGACAACTGGCAAAAGACCGCGACCCATTCAGGGGTCTGTTCATTGATGAGAGAAAAGGGGGGGGGTTGCCTGGAAAAAAGACTCGAGCGGGGGGGGGAGAAAACTTGTCTTCCCACATCCATGCAACGGGGGTGAAAAAAGAGGCGAGTCGTCGCGGAATTTGAGCCGACGGGACGGAGGGGGGATTGGGAAAAAGGAGGGACCGTCAAGCGAAGGGAGAAAACCCGTGGTGTCCTGCGCTTTAACAGGGGGGGAATGCAAGTCGTCCCACACCTGGCAGCGGCTGGGAAGGTAACGCTCGAACAACCTGCAAAAGGAAAGCAGCAACAGGACGAAATCAACTAATAAAAACCCACCTGGAAGAAAAAAAACTCATTCTTGACGAAAGATAAAAAAAAGACTCAGAAACCTGTCAGGAGGCGCTGTGCTCCTGCGAGGGGAAAGGGGGGTAGAGAAGAAAGAAAGAAAGAAAAAAAGCCGTGAAAAAAGGAAAGGGGGTCAAAGGTCACAGGAATCGCATGGAGGGACTCGAAAGGGGAGGGAAAATCCTTCACCATAGGTATCGCCCACAGACCAAAAAAAAGAAGAGGAGGTAAGAGGGACAAAAAATCCCCGCTCGAAAAGGAGGGAAACCTATCTCTTCGATGGGGCGGGGGACAGGACTACAATCGCTTCCATTTAATAACCCATAAAGAAACCCCCGCTCAACAGGAGTCCGGCGCGAAAAAAAAAACGTAGACTTTATCCTCGCCAAGAAGAATATCTTTTCATTGGGGAAAGGGGGGGGGAGGGACGAATCTTAAGATCTTGGAAAGAAAGAAAAAAGCCTATATCGCAATCATCGTCAGGAACTAAATACAGGAACAGCGTCAGGAACAAGTGCCTTCTAAAGTGCACATAAGAAGGGGATGGAATAACAAGGCAGAAAAAGACCGAGAGGAAAAATCGCAAAGGGGTTGGTTATGGGACTGGAGAGGAGAACCACAAGTTTGTTCGCATATTGAAAAAGATGAAAAGATTTCACGAATACATAGACCAAGCCCACCAATAGGGTCAGGAGGGGGATTGAGGAACTTGAACAAAAAACAAGCGCGAAAAAGCGCAAATAAAAAACACGAAAAAGGAAAAAAGGATGATCTTGTTCAATGTTCTAGAGATGAGGAATGGTGATCAGATTCTGCAAGAGACCAGTCGTGGCGATCAAAAAAAAAGAAAGAAAAGATCGAACAAAAAAAGGGTAGTGCGGGGAGAAGGGGGGGGGCTTTTCGTCCATCCTCTAGAAACGGAATCTCTAATCGAAAACGAAGATACTGTGGACGAAAAGGAAAAGGGTTCGGAAGTCATAGAAAGGGGCTCCCAGGGGGAGAGAAGAAATCTCCACCTAGGCAAAAACCCAAAGCACCTGTAACTGCCTGTGTCACGGTGAGCAGCGTAGCCAATTTTCCCTGCACCAGGGAAAAGGGACAAAAACATAGGGTACCAGGAAAGAAAAAACTTACTGCGGAAGGGGGAGAAAAAGGGAATTCGTGGGTTATTTCTGAAACATCCAATAAAAGGACCACTGGCGGCCCGGGGGAAGGAGATACCCGATAACTTAAAAGGGGGAGGGAAAGGCGCGTTTAGCTCGAGAAAAAAAAGAAAAAGTAGTCTTAAAGTAGATATAATAACCGCTCGGAAGAGGATTCTTTGCCTTGAGGGAAAGAACACGTGCAAGCAAAGGGGAAATGGGGTTTCCTGATTCCAAAAAGGGGGGGAAATCAATCTGTGGGAAATTAAAGGAAAGGTCTTGAACGTGTTTGCGGTATCAAGTTCACGTTTCTCTGTGGGGCAAGGAGGGTTCCGGAAATTGAAAGGATCTTGTTGGCTGGGAGAGGGGGCGCGTTCGTCTCGCCCCTGTAGAAAAAAAGGGGAGGAATGTCGGCGTCTCGACACCGAGGGGTGCTCAGCGTCCACATTAGGGATGGACGACTTCGGAAAGGGCTGTGGAAAGAAGATCCACAAAAAGGGGCAACGCAGTACTTCGTCGCGGATATCGGAAAAAAACGGATTCGCTCTGCTTGAGGAGGATCTTGATCGCAGGGGAAGGGGGAAAAAATTGAACATGAGAAAAAACTCATATCAGAAGGGGAAGGGGGGGGGGGGGTTTTTCTGCCTTACTTAAGTCTGGTCATCGAAAGGGAAGCTGCAATTCTAAAACTAGAGGAGTTCCTCAAAGGAGGATAAGATTGGGTGGGGGCGTGAAAAAGGAGGGGATTTACGGGGGTCAAAAAGGAAAGCACGCAACTTGTTGGTTATGTCACATACAGCACAAAGAAGTGGTTTGAGGCGTATTTGGGGATCGCCACCAGCTTGACGCGCGGAAAGAAGAGGGGTTATGGAAAGTGTGCACGAGGGTTTCCTGACGCTGGGAAGGGGGGGGCCGATTATTTCGATCGCAGGGAAGGGAGGGGAGAGGTCCAGAGCACCATTCAGGGGAGGTGAGTGGCCGAAGAGGGAAGTGAAAAAGTGGGCGAAGTCGAAGTGGATCTTTGCTTTTAGAGAAATCAGTGGTTGGAAGGGGAGAAAATTCTGGAGAGGGTTATACAAGGGACACGATTTCAAAAAAAAGTGAAGGTTATTAAAGGGACGAAGGGAAAGGAGTGGACGCTGGGAGGGAGTCACCTCTTGTGGGGCGCAAAGGGGGCGACCTCGCTCTAAGGGGGCAGGGCTCTGGGGAGGGGCGGCAGCCGGGGGAGGGGGAGATTCTATTTACGTAAATAGAACTAAAGTAATGGAAACACGCTTTTCGCTAAAGGAAAAAAGGGGTATTGGGCTAATCAACGGGAAAAAAGCAGAAAAATTCAGAGAAAAGCTCTTCAGAGGGGACTGGTGATCGATGAGGAAAGGGGAAGAATAGACAGTCCTCAGCCTGCGTTGACGAACGAAACGTGGGAGGGAGTATTGGAAGGAATGGAACGGATTATTGGGGGGGGGGGGGAAAAGGTCCTCACTGCAGGGGAAAGCGGCGAACAAAGAGAATGTTGGGAAGGAAAAGAAGACCTCAGCAAAAGGTGGCGAAAAGGTGGTGTTCATAATGGCGCTGACGGGCGCAAAAGAGAACAGCGCGGGGTCCGCGAAACGAATGAAGGGAAAAAACTTGCCTTCACAAGGCAAGGGAGGGGGAACCCGGTGAAAGACGCTCAACGGTCCTGCAAAAAAAAGGAAAAAAGGTACTGGGAGAAAACCGGAAAAGGCTCGTGCAGGGAAGGGAACCAGCTTGCACCCTCAACTGAAAGTAAGACCGGGAATTTGCCGACTGTGACATCGGAGAAGAACGCCGGCGCACCAGGAGAGGCCAGGTGGGGTAGAATCATCTCAGAAGGAAGAGAATCCCAGAGAGACCGGGGAAAGAGGAAAGAACTACCATCTCCGCGCTTATAGGGACAGGAAAACCAAAAAAAGATGCACATCACTAATCACTCGCACTGGGGGGGCTACACATCTCGAAACCGGCCAAGAAAGGTCAGGGGTTTTGAGGGAACAACAGAGAGATATCCAAGTAATGAAGAAAACAAAAACTTGTGCAGGCCCCGTGGTCCAGCGGACGAGCAAGCTGGGGGGAACGACAGTGCTATGTTATTCGTGAAAGAAGGGGGTTTGGCTCAGGAGGGGGAAGAGCTGCGAAAAAAAACTTTCATAAGAGGGCAGGGCGCATGGAGAAGTCTTTCTCTTATGGCCCCAAGACAGAAGTACAAAATGGGCGATAAGGCTTCATGGTTAGAAGGTCGTGATCACGAGGAAAGTCGGGAGAATGGAGGAAGTAAGTGTGGGGGGAAGGAAAAAGGGAACACCCGGTCCGAAAAAAAAAAACCAATTCCGGTCCCCTTGGAGAGAAGCGAGCATTAAATGTTTGAAAGATTGCCCACTGCTGAGACCAGGAGAGACGGTAGAAAGGTCTTCCCAGGAATGCCAGGGGGCGAGTCTTCTCGTCAATGGTGCCAAAAAAGATGTGGGAACGGCATCCTGTTGGAGCGAAAAAGGGAAAAGGAACCCCAATGAAAAAAAAGGGGAAAATTCTTCATGTCGGAAAACACTGCAGCACGGGGCGCGAGAAGGAGAGAACATACCTGCCAGGAAAAGCAACAGGACAATAATGAAAGGAGAGAAAGAAGACCATCAAAGAAGAAATCCTCAAAGAGGAAAACTCGGCTCTCAGCCGCGATCAAGAAAAAAAGCGTTCCCGAAGGCGGGGGACAAAGAGAAACGGGGAAAAAAGACGCGGCAGCCGGGGAAAACATCCCCATGAAACTCGCGAACGGAAGGGAAGTTAGGTCAAAGGGGAAGGAAAAGAAGTCCGAAAAAGGAAAACGCAGTATCACCAGTATAATTGGAAGCGCCCACATCCCATATCATCATCCGCAGGGAAAAAGGGCCATGGGAAAAAAACCATGGGGGAGAAAAGGATAAGTAACCGATCGAGGGAAAGGGGGGTTTCAAAAGGGGGGGGGCAACATCCGCGTCCAGAAATGGTAGACCCAGAAAAAGCCCTGTCTACCCCTTCAACAAGAAAAGCCTGCGCCGAAAAAAAACGAACAAAAAGGGGGGATAGAAGGGAAAAGATATCTGAGGAAGGAGGGTCTGTAGGGGGAGGCTCCATCGATTCAAAAAGATGAATTTGGGCTTCTGGGAAAGGAAAAGCCCTTCACCAATCATCGGCAGGGAACACAGTCAGAACAAAACAAAGGGGTAATAGAAATTTCACCTATCGACATAGTTGCTGGGGGGGGGGGGGGGGGAAAAAAAAAAATTAACCCCCAATTTGAGCTAGCATAAAAAGAGGAGGGAAAGCTGGTGGAAGAAAAAAAAGAAAGGGGGGTTTGAGGCTGGGGGGGAAAAATCAACAGAACACATTTGGTTCGCATCTGAAAAAGTAAGCTGCGGGATAATCTGGGAAAAAAAATAGACTCAGCGGGCCAAAAAGGGAACTGGGGGGAAAAAAAAAGCTTTACCAGCAGGGGGTAGCAGTCATAAAAAAGAAACCCCACCGAACCCGTCACCTGGCTTGTTCAGGTCAGAAGAATGGGAAAGACGAGGAAAAAGACGATCAGAAAAAAGACATTCGCTCCAGGGGAAAGAGAGGCCACTAAGAATTAGGGCGGGAAAATTGGTATGAAAAAAAAAAAAAAGAACCGACGTCCTCGAAGTCGAGCTACAGGGGGGGGACGCTGAGCACCAGAACAGGGGGACGCCAAGGAAGGAACACCAGTGTCAAGGGAAGGATTCCATCCTCTTCTAAAGGGAAACAGCACCGGGGGGGAACCTGCTGGTGTCACGGTCTCGCAAGGAAAAAGATCCGTCACCGGAAGAAAAACAACAGAGGAAACAGAAAAGAAGAAAACACTGTAAAAAAAGGGGGAGGGAGGTAGGCAAAAAGATTTGATGTTTTTTTAGGAACGAAAACAGAAGACCGCCACGGGCGGCCTCGTGAAAAGGGAGATGCCGCGAATCAAGGGGTGGGGAACTGATCGGTTAGCGAGGAAGAAAGAAACGGAATTATTCATGAAAGGAGAAGAAGAGACAGTCTGCTAAGCAATTGAGTTATGGGAAGGGGGTGCGCTTTCATCGGGGGACGAGGGAAAAGGCCGCAGGGTCGATGAAAAAGTCTGTTCAGACGGAAAGAAGAGAAGAGGGACTTGTTGCGGTATCGAGCCTGGGACAAGTGGAGAAGGGGGGGGTTCACGGCCTGGTTCCGGGGGGCTACGCTGCGCGCAAGGGGGAAAAGGGGGGGTTAAACAGGTGATCTTGGGAAGGAAGTTGAGAAGAAAACTACTAAAAAAAAAAAAAGGAGAGGGAGGTCTTCCGGTCTCGGGCGGGGTCTAAAAAAGTCTTTAGCTTCGACTTCTCACTCGGGAAAAGGGGCGGCATACCACCATTGAAAAAAACAGGAGGGTCTGGAAAGCCTTAGGACAAAATAAAGGAGAAAACTGAGGAGGGAAAGAAATTTTGAACGGGGAAATTGCAAACAAAGCTCGAGAACAGGAACAAGATCATCCTGGTGAAGGGTCGGTGGTGGGTGGAAAGGGAGAAAAAGTTTCGGAAAAAGGCACTATCTAAACGTTCCTAAAAGGGGAGGAGACCCTATTGTTTGTCCGAGGTCTATGTCGGGCAACATGGTTATCCCTCATCTTTACTGTAGGGGGAAGATGCGGCACCAACAGGGGGGGGAAGATACAAGGATGTGGGGGGTGATTATCTCCAACAGCTTGAAAAAGGAATTTCTGCCTAGCGAGGTGGATTGGGAAATCCCCAAGGGGGAGGGGGACACTTTCGCAGTCACCATTGGGAATGACGCCTGGGGGGGGCGCTCGCGGCCTTAAAAGGAGGGGCGGTCCAGAAGCCAAAAAAATGAGAATATGTGAGGGCGGGAAAGACCCTAGGGGGATAGAGTCGTTCTTTGCGAGTATAAAGGGAATTTGATCGGGCTTTTTAAAAAAAGCAGGGGGAAAAGGGAAAAAGGGCTGGAGGGGCATAAGGGGGAAGAAGATGTCGCCAAGGGAAGGGGAACAGACTACGAAGCGACGGTGAACCTTGAGAAGGGATCGTCATCTGGTTTTGGGATGGGCGCTGCTACCAAGGGAGGCTGGAAGATAGAATGGAGCGGACGCAGGATGATAAAATTGATGAAGGGGAAAGGGACTAACGGTACTGAGGGGAGGCGCGAGTTGTCACAAACTGGCTGAAGAAAGTGTTCAAGTAAGGACGGAGGAGAGGGCACTTCGGACGAACGTTCTGGCTGGGGACGGCTGGGGAGGGGGCGAGTCCGCAAGCTGCGGGAAGGGACTGCGGCATCGTGGGGGGAAGGGGGGGGGAAGATTATTTCCGGGTGCTAAAAAAAAGGAAAATCCTTGCAGGTTGTTCGATGCGGGGGGCGCTAAGAAGGTGGGAAAATCACAAAAGTCAAAGGGAGCAACCGTTGGGATAAAGGGGCGCTCCAACCGGATTCCGAACCAGAAGAGCGGGACAATGGACTCGCACGGAAAGACTTTCCTTCAAACGGGGAGGGGGGGGGGGTGAATCACGCCGTTCCGGAGCTAAAAAAAATGCAGCATTGTTCAGCCAAAATGTACTTTCTAGGGAAAAAAAAAGGTAAGAAGATTGCCGGGGGAAGGGGGAAACCCCTACAAAGGAAAGAAGGGTATTTTAATTTGCCGACGGAACAGATTCGAGACACGAACTTCCGCGCCATCATCAAAGTGGAGGGAGGCCAGGAGACATCATCGGGGAAAAGAAAAAAAGAAACGCACCGACCAGAAAAAGGGGAATAGAGCCTCCTGGACCGACATCGCCTGCAGGCCCATGAAAAAAAAGTTCTTCACATCACGATCACATCGGAGTCGCTGATAACTAAAAAAAGAGGAAAGGAGTACACTGTGAAGGGGGGAGCATTACGGGAGAAAAAAAAAAAGAGGAAAATAGAGAATATCCAATTAATTCCTCACAGGGGACTTGGTTCAAAAAGTCCACGGCCTATTTCGATCTGCTAGGAGAAAGTGCGATGTGAATTCGTGAGGGGGGGGGGGGGGGAGAAGGCATTAGGGCGTTTCCAAGGAAGAGGATGCTTGGCGGGAAGGAGGGAAAGTCTCTCGCACTTATGCTAGTGGTCCAAGGAGTTTAACACCTTGAATTCTATCAGAGGGGTCCGCCGGAAGAAGGGGGGGATCACGTCAGGGAGGACACTCCCAAGGGAGGGGGGGTTAAATTTTTAGGGTTTTGCAATGCAACCTGGAAGAAAAACGATCCCGCGACCCGGGAGGGGGGGAGGGAAAGGGGTTGGGAGAAAAGACTATGAAAAGAAGGAAAAAGGGAAATCTGTCACCGGTCTTCCCACATACATGCCCCGTTTTGAAGGGAGGTGGGGGGTTGAAAGTCAAAGTGGAAAGCTAGAGGAAGGGATGTGAAGGAAGGGCCGTCCCGCGAAGATGAAAAAAAAAGGGTGCCTTCTGCCTGGAACGTGTGCATGGCAAGTTCATGTCGTCCCACACTTGCAGGACGCGTGTCGCGCTGTACAGCTCGGGGGGAACAAGGGAAGGGGGAAAATCATAAATACGGAAGAAGGAAACAACATCAAAGGGGAAAACACACCACTCTTCTCATATCCGAACGGAGTCGGAGGATAGAAAAAATCCTCATTCCTCGATCACCAGCATAAACCGGGAAAAAGAAGCGCGGTGCTAGGGGGGGGGGGGGGGGAAACGGGCAGAAAAAAAAAAATCCCACAGGAAACGAGAGAAGAAAGGGGGAAAAAATTACCGTTATTTCAAAGGTAACGGGGGAATCGAAAGGGTCTCAAAAGGGCTTCCTGCCGAAAGGGATAATTGGGAGGGGGGGGACAAATACCAATCAGAGAACGCCAGTGGGAAAAGATCCATCCAGCGTGAAGAGTCAACCCAGCGGGAGAAAGTGATGGACGGTAAAATGAAATTGTCTACCAAAGATGGTATAAAAAACTGTCGACCTCTGGAAAAAAAAAAGGAGGCCTACAAAAATCAAAGAAAAAAGTAAATGTGGAAAGAATCTCCCATACCGACTCTGAGGTAATTGCTCGAGGTGAAGAGAGAAAATCTTAAGAGGGGGGGTTGCTTCGAAGAAAAAGGAAATTCACTCCGAGATAGATCAAGCGACAGGAGAACACCAGGAATCCAGCGGAAAGGGGGCACTGCTAAGGAAAACCCAAGGAAAAGGCTGCCGGGACAAATAGGGGGGGACACCAATCTCATCAAACCACATAACAAAAAAATATGGGGGATCGCTGATGCTGAACAAAAGTGGGGGGCGCAATCTTAAAAAGGAAAAGAGAGGTAGAAAAAAAGCGCTGTTGAGAAAAGGGAAAAAAAGGATGTGACCGCTTTAGCAAGCCGATGATTGCATGCAGAAAAAAAACCACCGAACCCTTACCCAGGAGGAAGGGTTCTCGATAAGGGCAGCAAAATGAAAGGAACCAGCTTGCGAGAAGAAAGAAGCGCACTCAGTCTCATCAAAAAAGAGGGCCAGAGGAAAGGAGGCTTTACAAATGGTGGTATTCAGCACGACGCTCGAGGGAAGAAAAGAGACTGGGGGGGGGGAAAGGAACCAGCGGTTCGGGGAAGAAAGAATCATATAACTCCTTTTGGTGCAAAAGCCAAGAAACCGCTCATCCTATCTAAAAAAGAGCAACCTTTTTTAAAGAGGGGACAAAGGGGGCGAGAAAGGCAAAAAAAAAAACAACAAATAAAAAGGGGAAATACGTCGATAACCGAAAACACGTAGAAGCGGACTGCGAAGGGACCACAGTGTGTGAAAGAGAAAATCCCGCCACGGGAGGAAGGGTGGGGAAGAGGAAATATCCCGCTCACATCACGGCAACAGTGGGAAAGGGAAGGCCGAGCGGTTATCGAACAAACGCAACACAACAACTGAGGGGAGAAAAAAAGAGAAAGCTCGAAAGGGGGCAATGACATCTTTCCGCAAAAGGGGACCGACCTTTTCTGTCTTATGGGATTGGGCCGAGGAAGAAAACTACCTCAATCTTGTTTGCAAGGAACGCATTCCGCTTAGGGAAAAAGGGGGGCGGGGAAACTGTGGAAGGGGGGG
>Ga0179593_1356675_pt1 | contig 17004 bp, 15 predicted proteins | sample CZODoug2_1_08_16_FD_185931 | JGI IMG/M metagenome (GOLD analysis project Ga0179593, IMG submission 185931) | Vadose zone soil fungal communities from Angelo Coast Range Reserve, California, USA - CZODoug2_1_08_16fungal (PacBio error correction) | ecosystem: Environmental > Terrestrial > Soil >...
AAAAAATAGAAAGAAACAAAGGCAGCGGAAGAAAATTCCGGGAGATCTACTCAACGACTACAGAATCAGAACTAGGAAGGAGCAAAATAACCGTCGAAGATAGAAGAATGAAACAAATTTCAGGAACTGAAAAGGAAAAAGGGGGTGAGTTGGAGAATCGGACGGGCGGACTCATAGGAGATGATAGAGAGTCGCTTTCAGTAAATAAAAAGGGGTCGCGCGGTTCTGGGAAGTAAGAGGAGAGGGAAGAAAGTGCGAGCGGATTAAAGGAAGGGAGAGGAAAGTTATTTCGAAGAGCGGGGAATCGGGAATTGCACTAGGGTTTCGGATTCGGGCGGGGGGAGCAAAGCATGAGGAACATTGGGGTGGGGGGGGACGGGCGAGCTTCAATTCGATCAAAACGCGTTTGCAAAAACCGAAGGCAGTGGTGGGGGGAGGGAATCTGACGAAAAGGCGCAGGCTGGATCTCACGAAACTGGGGTTGCGTAAATCGTTTGAGTGCGGGTGCGCATAGGTGCCTTTGGGTCTACGGGCAGAATTGAGAAGAGGGTGGCAGAGGCTGTTGACTCCGATTAGGAAAAGGCCCTTTGGGCGGGGGTTTTTTTCGAGAAGGGACGTAGTGACTGTCCCTTTCAGGCATTCATGTGTACGCTATTTTTATCAGGGCCATCGACGCACAACTTAAAATCCTTTGGTTACTGCGGGTCTTAGGGGGGGGCTGAAAGGCAAGTGGTCGGGGAGGGGAGGGAAGAAAAGAAGGGTATTAAGGGAGGGGGGGGAAAGAAGGGGAAGGAAGAGGAACGGAATCGGATTGTGGGAACTTTTAAAAGCACGTCAGGAAGGGAGCGCGGGTGGATCCTCGCCAAAAACTACCTTTCCTTCATGTTTAACCGATTCAGGCCTCGTGACCAATCTTGCTCTGATTTAGAAAAACCCTGAAGTATGGCTGATAAGGCGGGGGGAGAAGAGGGGGATAAAGGGGGCTAACGTGGAACAGTCCATGATCAAACTTGCTAGGGGGAAGCTGAAGCAAAACATCCAGGGGGGGGAGGTTGGCCGACTAGAGGGTACCCTCGATTAGATAAGGGTGCCAAGAGGGGGGGTTGCGTTTGAAAAGCTATTCACTGAATTTCTTCCCATCACAACAGAGCTATGGACTAAAGGTTCCTGGGGACAAAGTCATCCCCGGAACGCTTTATATCGACATTTGACAGAATTCAAATGAAGCTGCGGAGAGATACAACTGGGGGAGCGGGGGGGAGGGAAACTCTGCGGAGGCCCATATTCAGAATTATTGCGAGGCGGTGGGGTGCATTAAGAAGGAGCAAGGATGGTATCATGGGGGGGTTGCAGAAGGCCCAGCAAGCCAGTGTAGGTACCTTTAATAGGCACCCTTCAGTGCCCAGAAGTAAGAAACGTGACTACAGACCGCTGCTGCGGGGGGTGGGGGAGCCTGCCCGTATTTTAACAGCTAATCGCGGATGGAAAAAAGAAAGGTGGGAAGAGCGTGCAACCAAGGAGATAACTAACAGGGAGCGACTCCTAAGACAAAAAAAAGGACGGTGGGGACTTCGCTTCTTTCAGGTAGGGGAGGCGGCGGGAGATACGGGAGTCGCTGACATCCAGGATTCGATGGCAGTATGGTCGTTTTAACATAAAATCCAAAAACGGCGCCAAAAAAGGTGGAACTGAGGGGGTTTTCCTACGGTATGGATGGGCGAAGCTGAAAGAAGAGGGGCCGAGCACTTGGGTCCTAGAATGGACTACACAAATAAAAATCAGCTGGCGAAAAGGCATCGGGACTCCTCGTTGGCATGGTTATGGGTTGTACAAGGAACTTAGGGTTTGCTACCCGGATGCAAAATCCTCAGATTTCGCAGAGGGAAAGCCTGAGCTGAGGGGGGAAAAGTCGTAATGGCGACCCTATAAAGGGGGGGCTGATTACCGGTAGGGGCAATCTGCATCTGGGCTGGGCCGGATGTGGTCTGAGCGGAGGAATGTCATGTGGGTCCTGGTCCAAGCGAAAAAATGCATGGCGAAGGTGTAGGGCCGTTTCACAAAAGAAAGAGCAAATTGCTTGAGGGCCTCCCTAAAAGGGGTCGCTATTTTTAGGCATTGTACATACGCCATGGAAAGTACGCTGGGCCGGACTGAACGGTTAGAGGGACGGGGCGTGGCAGAAAAGAATCTCGAAAAAAAACAAAATAAAAGGAGCAGATCATCACTACAGCGCGAGAAAATTTCAGTGCCTGAAAAACGGATGGAGGAAAATGGCAGTAACCACTCAACACAAATCTCGTAAGTAGGGAGGAAACCATAAGAAATCAATATGTTTGGGGGCGAATCTGTCCCCGCATCGCCAAGTGGTGGGGGAAACTCATTGTCAAATGAACATGAAGTAGGCGATCCCAAGCCGCCCGGGGGAGTAGACACGATGCAGAAGACAGGTACAAGCAGCAGATAGGACCGACCAGCTTCGGGGGGAGAAAAAAGGGAAGTCACAGTGCAAGGTAAGGGGAGACCAGCCGACGCAAGAATTCATCGCGATTAAGTCTGCTCAGCTGACGTGTAAGTGCACGTAAGAAAAGGTGGACCTCTGGAGAAAATTAAGGAAATCGAACAGCAACAAAACGGGGGGGTGAACCTAGGCGTCGAACACGTGGGGCCGCGCCAAGAGTAGTGTTACAGCTTGAATGCTAGAAACGCCAAAAAAATAAAGAAAAAAGAGGGCTGGAGAAGTGGTAATCACAAATGATTAAATCAACAACGGGCACGCAGACGCCCAGAAGAAAAAGGAATAAAGCAGACACATTTCTTTGTGATGACGTCTGAAATCCATTTTCTTGCCCATGAATTGCACTGACGTCCGCAACTAACCTAAGATCCGCAGAGTAGAGAAGGCAATCAACCAAGCTGAGGAAAATAGCACTAAACCCGTGTTCAAGGGTTAGAGTAATTGAGGCAGGTGACAGGGATGCCCATTTCCAACCACGAAAACTAGAGACCCATGCAAGCTACAAACCCCCGAAGTCTCGCAAGGTCCTAACAGAAAATGGCTATCCTAGGGAGTCAGGATCTGGGGAAATCACACTACGATGGTCGAGCAGCCCGGGAATTGTAAGAATGCAGCCCGTAATGCAGCGTTTGTAAGGAGGGGGGCAACCAAACACTCGCCATCGACATCTCTTGGCGGCTAATGCCTCACAAAAACCTTCATCGTTGGCACTAATCACCAAAGCATCGGGGGGGGGAAGTTATTCAACCGCGGGAGGAAAAAATAGCACACACGGACTGCTAGGAGTCGCAAAATCGATACCGGCGGGTTCAAATGGTGGACGTGGTCACGATGCTCCCTCATGAATTACACTGCACACGAGAAGAGAGACGCAGAGAAAGTACTGGAGCCAGGAGTAGAGGGGACAGAATGGAGGAGGGAAGAGATAAAATAGCAACGCTATGGAGGCCGAGGGGGTGCAGATAAGAGACAAAGAAGAACCTAGAGTAGGGAGGGGCACAAAGTTAAGAGGTAAGAGAATGGAAAGGACTAGGAGACGAAAGGCGACGTAGCCGGGGAGGCGGAAAGGAAAAAAAAAGGTGGGAGGAGAGAGAGAGAGAGGAGGAAATGAAAACAAAAAGAGCGCTAGAGATGAGACATTAGCCGCCAGGGGCCAGGCTAAGAGGGGGCGACTCATCACAGGCTCAGTAGAACGGGAGGAGAATAATCATCAATCCGGGAGCGGAGGTGTGCTTGTCGTGAGAAGGGAGCCTGGGGAGAGGGACGGGGTGAATGTAGTGCAGGGTGTAAAGGGGGAAATAGACAAGGTAAATACTGAAACACTCGCGCCCTGAGAAGTGAGAGGGAACCGAAGAGAACGAGGGGCGCGCGGGGAAAAATGGGCGCCAAAGGGGTAGTCAGGAAAAAATCCTGCGGGTCCCGTTCCCGAAAGGGCAGGACTGCAGATCAGAGAAGGCTGGGGAGCGGGTGACCGGTAGAGACGAAAGTGAGAAGGTATTCCAAATCAAGAAGTTCAGGGTCGCACAAAATCCATCGAGGGGAAGACCCTACAAAAATCTTGTATCAAAAAAGCGCTGTAGAAGACCACGGCTGAAGTCGGGCGCGAATTCGAAAAACTGAAGCGGGGTCTCGAATTGGGGGAAGCGGGAGTAAGATCGATCACCGGTTGTGCACCAAGCGAGGATGGGAACGGGGGCGACAAATCCTCAGAGAAGCCAAGTCACAAAACAAGGGTCAGGTAGGGACCTCTATTCGAAATAAAGGCGTCGCAAACGGGCAGGCTGCCTCTCGTGCCTAAAGCGCAAAGAACGACTGCACAAACCCATAACAAAGCAGACCAAATGTTATGAACTCCGGAGAAGCGAAACGGATCGGGTTGCGGGCATATCATGCGCGGCGTAAGGGAACTTCCAATTGCAAAAACAAATGGGCGCACACATACCTCGCGCGAAGGGCACCGCGGTTGAGAGCTGGGGTCAGGGATGCAAGCTCTTAGATAGTCAAGAACAGGTTTCTAGAAAGTGGTGTGCATGAAACGGGGAGGTATTGGGGGATGGGGGGGAAAAAAGTCCGACGGGGGATTTACATCGGAAAAAACAGGACCTCGAGCAAACAAGGAGGGAAAAGAATTGGGGGATTAACGAGCCTGGAGCAACCACCAGAAATATAAAGCATTCGGGGGGGCCACGAGAGGAAAAAAGGTATCATGGGGTACGCCAAGGGTGAAAGTACGAGTAACGTAAAGGGGGAGAAAATAGGAATAGGGTAGTTCGCTAGGCAAGACGAGTCAAAACAGGGACCGGATTGGGGCAGGTCGCTGCGGAACGCGGAGATGCCAGAGATCAAATACCCGCGCTGGCCATAGGCCCTAAAGTGTAGGATTCAGAATTCAGAATGGGCGTACACTCCCAAAAGGCTCGGGGTCGACGATAAGAGGAGAGAGAAGTCATCCGCAAAGAGTTTAAAGCAAGCCTAAAGCTTCTTTAAGGAGCCAGAAAGGAACGCTTTAGAGGTTCGAGAATTGAGCACGCGGGGGACATAGAGCGAGCGGGAAAAGGAAATCGGGATCGCCGGCTCAAGAAATTTCGGCGGGAGAGTAAAAACTATTTGGGGGCAAGTGGTATAGGGGGGTTCGATTTGGATTAGCTAGAAATGACGAAATTTCGGGCGGGCGACGGCAGAATTAATTGAAGCGCGGCGGAGAGCCACGGATATGTTATGTAACTAGGGGGTGTTCTGAGACGGCAGGGAGAAGGCGGTCTAAGCTTTTGCCTGGAAACTAAAGGGGGATTCGAATCGGCTTCAGGAAAATCGATCAACACGAAAAGTAAGCACGGGGGGGGGGAAGAGAGCACGGGGTGGAGTAGGGGGGGAGCTGATGGGCTCTATGGGCCAATCGGTGACAGGGTCCGTCGAAGTGAAGAGGAGGTGCGGGGATGGGAGTGGGGGGGGAAAAAGAAAACATTTCTTCTATTTATGCGATCCATGGCTTGATATGTCGGGGTTCAGAGATAGTTACTCAAAATAGGGGCTTCAACCGGCATCGGCGGGGTCGGGGATGCGAGGGGACTCGGAAACTCTAAAGTACTCATGATCCGTGCAAAGAGCTGTCTCGTTTTGGGGTACGAAGGAAGGTCAGCTTGTGGGGATAAGAGGAGTCCAAGGGCCTAAGTTTAGTATGAAGATCCTTTCGCGGAACTCGCCAGTAGGTCGAAAAAGAGGGAGGGGGCGGGGATCTCATGATACGTCTGTTCCCCCAAGGAGAACTTTTGTTTCGACAGGAGGAAGGTCAAGTTGGACAAACGACTAGTTTTGGGGATCCCAGAGCAAATAGGCTAGCTGGGGGCAATCAACGAATGGCAGGAATCTTCGCGAGGTGGAAGGCATCCTGACAGTCAATGAGGTCACCACTGCGTCGGAGATTTGGGATGGACAAACTCGAAAATAAAAGGGGCCTATGCAGGGAGTTTAAATTTTCTTAACTAAGAAAGGGCTGGGTTAAGCTGGGCTGGACATTGGCGGATAAGGTAGTGGGTTATATGTGCCAAGGAAAGGGGCCTTCAGCTAATTTTGACTTAACTTCTGCTCTCAGGGACAGCCTCTAAGCTTTTTGGGGGCAGACTAAAGATTACTCTCTGCTGGAAGAGAAGGGGAGGGCAGGCGGAAAAATAAAGCATCCTACGACATCCAGAAACCTTGGGGTGAAGCGAGGAAAGTTCGGGGCGTCTGACGTGTTCGAAAAGTTACCTGATGAGGGCTAGGACGGCCGGGGCCGGTTATATCCTATCCGGAAACGACTGGCCGAAGCCAACAATTGGGACCTGGACGGGGAAAAAATACATGCTGGGCGGCCGGAGAGGGTAATCGAGAAAACTTTATAGAGGAAAAGCTAAAATCATGAGAATCGACTCAAGGAAGGGCTGATCTCAGGGATTCATATGGGTTGGCGGATGGGGGGGCGAAAAAGGAAGCGAACCCGCCGATGGAAAAAGAAACATGTGAGGCTCGAAGGAGGGCTCCGGGGACTGGAGAGCCCGGGGAGATTGCTTTCTCACCTGTAAATCAAGATATTCTCAAGTTCAGTCATTAGGGGGCTGAGTCTCCTCAGAAACATCAGTGGTCCTGATCCTAAAAGTGCAACACAATAGTGTAAAAAAATGAGGTGTGAAGTCTGGGGGGTCGACCTCCGACTCATGCAACAATATCCGGCGGATTATGGCAATTTCACAGTCGTCTAAAGTAATGTTCGCATGCTGTTTTCTTGCAATCTCCAAACTGTCAATTTCATCCGAGGGGGGGACTCCTGTGTATCTGGGGGGACTAACTTTTCGTGTGAGGCTCGATGGAAGGAAAAAAAAAACACACCGGGATGAAAAAAGAAAAGATAGATCGGCCGAAACAGAGACATCAACCGGAACAGTCAAGGACAGGTCGTAATGTTAAGGACAACCCCATCCATAACCGCGAGTGGTTAACAAACATAAGGAAAAGGCAGGAGCAGGGTATTTGGGAGGATTCGAAACATCCGCCACAGGGGGGAGCCGCTGGGGGTGTATGACTGGATTTTCATGAAAAAATCCGCTATCAACAAACCATCATAGAGAAATAAAAACGAGGTTACCGGGTACCGCACATGATAAGTAAAGGGTAAAAAAAAAATGACCCAAGAACGCTGAGGTAAACGGGAGGACTCTCGGTTAGCGGCATCCGAAAGAACAACCTCATATGCCATCAAAACTACAGTTATCGAAAGAATGAAGGGCGTCTCGCAGTGTAGGAAGGGGGACCATTAGAAAAAAAGGTGCGAAAAGAAATCCAAAAAGAATAAGAAAGGCGGCACCCCAAAAAAAAAAAAAAAACAACATCTCCATTGATAGATAAGAGGTTCACCAAGCCCGGTAGTAAACCCCAAATCGTCTAGCAGGTAAATTTTTTTAGGTTGAATGGCGCCAGCGGTTAAACTACTGAGATATCGACCCCCCAGGCAATACAGAATATTGGAGAGGGAAATACCTGCTCCCTAGTAGTATAGCCACGTGCACTCGACTGACCAAATTAAACTAAATAAGAGGAGGCCCAAACGAGAAGGGGTGCGGTTCGGAAGTAAGGATAAAGAATTTGTAGTTCAAAATCGCACTTTGGGCACGGGACTCCCTACTATATCAACTCAGTGCATCGGTCACCAAGAACATATGAGCAAAAGGTTTAGAAAAAAACTCCGAAAGGAAAGTCAAGTGTAAAAGATTGAGGGGCGATTAAATTTAAAACACACGGAGAAAGGAGACATGCCCACATCCACCCAAGAAGCGCTTAAGAACATTTTAAAATGGAATCGAAGGGCAGGGCTGGGCACTCCAGAAAACGCCGGACGAGGGGGGTACAATCATTGCAGATGAAAGCTCAGGATGCGGAAGCTGAAATGTAAGCGTGGTAAAAAGGGGATGACTACACCAAGCGCAGAGAAGTCAGGGGGGTGGATGGGGGGCCTTAAGAGGTCAAACGGGGCAAGCCAACTACACTCATTTGGAACTTTGGAGAGAAGCGAGGACGGCCGATCGCGCGAACACTTTACCGGAAGTACGCGGAGCAACTCGAGGAAAAAGAGAAGTTTGCGGAGAAGGGAAAGCTGCCGCGGCGCGAGATAGCGCTCCCCCGGGGTCCGGGAAGGGGTCAATCTGAGGCGTAGGCGCGGCACTCTACCATCGCCTAGGAAAGACTGTGGGATAAACCTAAAGGACTGAGCCGTCTTCGTTGAAAAGGTATGAGGAACCAGCCTTCAAACCGGCTCCTGGGGGGAAAACCAAGGGCTTCCTGGCATGAAACAGAAAAAAATCGATCGTTCTACCCGCAAAAAAAAACGGGGAGAAAGAAGAAAGCACCGACTTTTAGAAAGTCTCTCTATCTGGGTGGGAAAACAATCTCCCGATGTTCGTCGGAGGGTTGGATGCAAGGGCGAGCCGCAAGGCGAAATCTACCCTATGGATGGAACGTCCGAAACCGGGAGGTAAAGACTACAAAGATCCTGAAACAGACCCGCCGTGCAAGAACATACTGAAACCAGCTAAACGCCCGCTGAACTGAGAAATGGCCCTGAGCCGAAAAAGAAGACGCTAGGAATGGAAGAGAACATTCGACGGGGGGGGAAATCCCAAAAAAAAGAACCTCTCTGCACACCCGAAAGGAACGCGACCGCTGACGTTGGCGATAATCGAAAGGAGCCGACCGCCAGCGAGATCCAAGTTGGACCGTTCTAAAAACCGGGAGCATCCGGCAAAATTTCGGGGGGTTTCTGGCTGTCAGGGGCTGCTACTCTAGGAGAAGTAGGGGTCCTTAGGGTTGGAAAGCGCAAAACAACACGGGCGAAGTGTTCTTGGTGGGTTGGTCTCATCGAGGAGGTAACGCAAGAGCTAAAAAAGGAAAACAAGAAACACAGTCTAGGTTATAGTTGCCTATATCTAAGAGCGCCTCTCCCAGCCCCCCCAGGACGGGACGGATCCGAACTATGGATCTCTCAGTGTGGGTGGAGATCTCATCTAATCGCATTGGGTTAAAAAAAAGAACAGAAAAAGTCATAAAAAATGTAAATTCCTCAGCTTGGAAAGATCAGGAACCCCAATAACGAATTAACGAGAATAGTCAGAAAAAGAGACGACAAAGTTACGGGCAAAGCAACAAAAACGGGGGGGCACATGAGAAAGAGAAAGAAGAAGAGAACAATAGGGAGGCTCCTCAAGTAGCAAGACCCTCTGGTGGGGGAAAGATGCTCAAGCGGAGAAGGCGAAAAAGGAGGGTATCAAAGAAAAGTAGCGCAACCGAAGTCTTTGGAGTCTAGAAATTCGAGACATACGGGCATTAACTGAGTCACAAATGAGGGTTACGGTTATCATATACATTAGGCACGGAACGAGAGGTATCTCAGGCGGGGATCAGAGTAGTAGTTCTCTGTCAATAAGGTATTGGGAGGAATGGTTTCTGCTTGGGGCCAGGCTGATTTCTGTAGAATGAGCGAAAGATCGGATTAGAGGGGAATAGGCAAGGAAGAGAGGGAGAAGCGGACAACGGCAATGGGTTTGACTGCAAGTCGGGGGGGACAGTATGAAGAAGGGGGGGGGATCCGCAGTGTCCAAAAGGGGCGGAAAAACCCGGTTGATTAGACGCCGCGGCTTCGGCAAGAAGCACCCCTACTACAGTTTTCAGGAAGAAAAAAAGGGAAGAAGGGCAGATAGCTGTCTTTTCAGATGCCTCTGTGGACACGGGTCACTCGAGAGAGGTCACGGGCGGGCGGCAGTGCGCAGAATGTGCCGGGGGAGCGTTCCTGGGTCATTGTATTGGAGACCGAAACCAAAATCAGTCGGGAGTGTGATTTTAAAAGTAGGGGAGAGGGGGGACGGCAATTGGAAAAAAAAGCGCGCTACTGGTACTTTCCGAGACAACCGGTGGAGGGAATAAAGAAGGGAATGGGTGGACGAACCGAACTGGAGCGTTTGAGATAAAGAGAGGTTCTCCGGGCGAAGGCAAAGGAGGACCCAACTAATGGTGGGGGCAGTTGGCGCTCTTATGAAAACGAATATGTTTGGGCGTACAGAGGCAAGAAAGAAAAAGTGGCCGCTGGTTGTTTACATAGAAAAAAGAGGACTATAGAAAAAAACCGCAGGTGCAGAAGGCAGTTGAAGCGGAGGATACCACTGGCGTACCGCGAGGTTGAGGGAAGTCTGCGTCAAGGCCCCATGTCCGAGGTCTGCGGGCTGAAATGGGAGTAAAAAGAGTGGGGGGGGGGAGGGAGCGTTAATTGATTTTAAGAACTCGTGGGGGGATACCTTAAAGTTCTGGAAAACATCGAAAGCTGAGGCTACAACGGGACGGAAGGGAAAGTGCTCCTTTTCTCAGGGAGGGCCAGATGGGGGGGGAGATCGCCCGACTAATCAGAGGTGGACTGATACAGGGAGAGGGAGTTTATGAACAAAAGCTCCTAAGATAACGAAAACCTTAACCTGTGTGGACTTTCGATAGGGGGATGTATGGGGGGTCGATGCGTGCCTGGGAGACTCAAGAGCGACAGGGAGTCTTCCAAGTAAGGAACGGCCCGGGAGGGAAGGGATGGTGGTATGTGGTCTCCTCTGTGTAGTAAGATAAACGACAGGCCAACGGGCCGGTACTGGAAGGGGGTTCGGTTTTCCAAACAGGAAAAGGGAGGCGAGATGATAGGGGGGAAAGGCTCTAGAGAGGGGGCTATAAGGGGACTCTACACTATCCAGCAGGTAAGAACAGACTGCCTTGGAGGAGACTGGGAATTGATTGAGAGGGGCTTCCTTTTGTCACCGATGGGAATGTTAAAAAGACCGCAATACGGGAAGAACACCGGTTTCGAAATCCTGGAGGTAAGGTTAAGAGGCATCGGATGTCCGGAAGGAAGGGAATCTCGTCTTGAGCAAGGTTCAAACTTGACGCAATGTGCAGGGAGGAAGGCCCATACAATATACTCCTGCATGCGTGAGGTGCCCCTACGTTGAAGGGTATTTCGCATGCGTGGGGACCTTGAATCACCGATGAAGGTTCCGGAGGGGAAAAAAGCTGGCGCTCTTGTGTGCTAGAGGATAGCGAAAAAACAACACGGGGTGAAAAAGAGACCGAGACACGCGAAACAGGTAGTTCATCTGAATGATTAATGAGGGCTGAATGGTCCGTAAACAGGGTTAAACACAGAGAAGCGGGAGGAGTAGAAAATCAAAGAAAAAGTGCACGCATATTTCTTTGGGGAGCGGGACCGCAAGCCACATTCTCCAGGTTGGGAATCTTGGGGGGAGGAAGGGAAAAAGAATCCCGACCGGGAAACGAAAAGGGAGGCCTCTAGAAGATTCCGATGAAGGGGGGGAAAAAAAGGGATCAGCAAAATTTGGCCATCGTTCCACGCCGGAGACAAAAACGGGTAACACTGGGATTGTTCTGGCCTTTAGCAAAGGAAGACGCCAAACATCAGGGGCAAACTAAGGTAGAATGCCTAAGTCGAGACGATGATGATGGGCAGAATGAACAACATTTTCGGTCATGAGGAGAAGGAGAATCAAACCAGGCCCACGGAATGTGGGGGAAAACCAGAAACTTAGTTACCTAGGGGGGGGGGGCCGAGAGACGTTTCCCTAGGGGGAGATCTAGATAAACAAAACCATTCCCATAGAAGGCAGAGTAATGAGAAGGGTCCGCCAGGAAGGTAATCAGCAACGGCAAAATACTCCCGGACGAAGGGAGAAAAAAAAAGGTTCGGGAAGGTGGGGGAGTAGAAGAGCATTAGTGGAAAGGCAAGACGTGGGCAACGAGTAAGAAAGAAATGTGAAGAGCGAAAGAAAGAGCAGATCGCCATCATTCATAGTTATTCCACGGTAGTCAAGCGCCAAGGAGTCAAGAGTAGATAAAGGGATGCAATTAAGGAGAATTTACAAAGCCAAATCCTCAGAGTATCTCACAGTCCCTCCCCACACCCATAATGTACACCAGGGAAAGGGGGCCTGACTCGCATACAGGCGAGATTTGGAAATCACAAAAAAGAGCCGGACGCTTTCACGTGAAAACAGGAGCGCGAATGAAATCGTTTTTCAAAGATGGTCAAAACCCACGAGCAATCGTCAAAAATTGTCGGGGCCGCCAAACCTGAGATCGGGGGCCATCCCAATCGGGGAAAAGGAAACCATAGGGGGCGGTTCACTTGGAGCTACGAGCTGCCTTGAGGCTGAGAAAGGACAGTCGAAGATGCACAAAGAATCGCAGGGGAATTTTCTCTATGAAAATGTAAAAGACGATACTCATACTGCAAGACCCAGAATCGCGACAGCAATAAAAGACCGAGAGGGAGCCGCGGGGGAACGCGCCCATCAACAGCCCATGGACATCCGCCTCAACTAAGCCGAAAAGGAGACGGGGACAAATCCTTCCATAAGATGAGAACTCTACCTTCACCTGCAAGACGGACGGAAGGGGGTTCCACAGCGGGAAATCGGAAAGGGTCGTTCTCCAACGTCACAGAAATCCGACCATACAAGAGGGAATAGAAACCGCGCGGAAGCACTGTGGGACAGGTGGGGAGGCGCGATTCGAAAACGGCCGTCGGGTTTCTCGATTGCCTGGGGAAGGTATTGAGAAGACTAGAAAGGGGGAAACAAAGAACTGAGGGGGTCCACATCCGCTGAAGGAAAAACACCGCGGGCACGAAAACAATTCAAAAGCATCGACCCGAAGTCTTCGAAGAAAAAGAGTATTCTGCGAAAACTAAGAGATAAGATAGGGCACTTTTTTCACAAAAAGCAACATCTATTCAAGAACGACATAACCGGCGCAGCCCAAATAGGTGATAAGCTAAAACGCGAACCTAATTTTCGTCACTGCATCGCGTCATGCTCGCATACACGCGGCGAATTCAAAGTCTTTCAGCCCCGGTCCATCGGGAGTCTCAACTCTTCGTTGGATCGCTTTCATTGCAGATCCTAGTGCAGAGGTAATATGGGGAGAGGGAAGAGGGATGCGCTGATTGATACATAAGATTGGGGGAAGATTAACTATCTCAACCGCTGATCTTTCCTTATACTCGAGAAAAACAAGAGGAGGAAAGAGAAAGAAGGGAAGAGAAGAAGGGGTGGTAGTTTGACTTCCCACTGAAGGCAGAGCAACAAAGGAAGCAGCAAAACTTACAACAAAGGAAAACAACGTCTAATGAGGGAGAGGGAAAGGGAAAGCTGAAAAAACAGAAGAGGGGGAACTATTACCGGAGAAGGCGGCATCTTATTCAGATCGACGTAGAGCAACTATCGAGCAGCTGAGGCCAAGCGTACTTTCGCAGTTGCGGCGAAATAAATGTTTCTCTCGTTTCTGCTGTCCTGTTGCTTAACTTTTAACAAAGGGGCTGAGCCGGGGAAACAACGGGCGTAGGGATCCTGCCGAATTGGGGGGGAGGGCGGGGGCATCCAATGGGGGGTGTCCCATTTCTTGAGGAGGTGGGGAGGACGCGTTTCGAAAAAATTTTTTTCCTATTTAAAGAAAAGTGACTCCGCGCAAATAGAGCCAAGAACGGTCATTTTGAATCGAGTAAGGGGAAAATGACAGATAGCAATCGACAATGGAAGATTAGCGTGGATTGTCGTATGCTCTGGGGGGGGAGCGATAGCTCTATTTCAATGAATCTAAGGAGGGGAGACAGATGGGGAAGGGCGCGAGTTCCCAGCGAAAGGTTGGTACCCTCAGAACGTCACAGTTAGAGAATCGGATGAGACCTCGGGTCTGTGTAAGGTTCTCGCGGGAGGGGAAGAGAGAGAATGGTATAGAAGGAAAAGAAGCACCGCGCGGGTCCGAATGGAGTATAGGGGGTTAAAAATTATACGTTTAGAAGGAGGAAAAAAGGCCGGATCAGATTGGCCATCAAAGCTATCGTCTCCGATCGGAGGGATTACATTTCAATGTTTCAGTTGCTCTTATTCCATCGGATTTTTTTTGGAGGGGGGCCCCAATATCACAAAAAAGGAAAAATCGAATGGAGCCGTTAAATCGGAAAAAGCTTCTCGAGACCGATGGGGATCACTGAAGAATCAGGACCTTGCGAAACTGTGGGTTTAGTAAGGGGACAGAGTGATTTCAAGTAGAGTAGCCCTAGGCGGAGGCATATAGAAATAAGGGAATAGGGGGGAGGGGGGCGGCATTGGCGAGAGGGGGCGATGAAGTGGGTTAAATGCTTCATTCAACTTGCCTCAATAGAAAGTGACAATAGCGGGGGATCTAGGGAAGGATGCCTGGGGAGGCTGGAAAGTTCAACTAACTAGCAGGGAGGATCGAGGGGAGGGAGGGACGGAAAAAATGGGACACAGTGGATAGAACCAAAGACCACTCACACCCGGGGGTGAAAGGAGAGTTTCTGGAGTACTGAGGGGCTGACATATAGGCCCGAAGAGTGAAGGAAACCCGATCCTGAGTTCCATCGTCTTCACATGGACGAGGGGGGGAAATAACGCTGACGAGAGAGCAGGGGGTCGAACGGACGTTCTGGGTTGGTCAAAAGCCATTGGGCTTGGGATCGATTGTCGGTCGAAAAGGGACTGGGGTGTATATAGGAAGAGAAAAGTCAAAGGAAAAAAATGACAAAGCGGATCCTTGAGTGGGTGTTATATGTCAGGGAGGGGGGGGCAAAAAAGGAATGACGAATCACGCCGCGTATGCAGGCGGGGCTATCTCTCTGGGGGAAAACCTTACCTACTTTCTCCCTCACATAGATGAAAGGAGGAAGGATGCTGGGCGGGAGGAGGGGGTGGTTCAGAAAAGACGACGGATGGTATAAACCACTGCGGCGCCCTTTGTCGGGGACAGACCGCGGGGCCAAAATCAATAGGAAAGCCGGAGTTCTTTATGGGTGAAGCCTAGGTCGCGAGTTGTTCAAAGGGGGGGGAGGGGAAAGGAAGGGACCGGCCATGACGGCGATGTTCCGGAACTACCCAGGGTTGGAAAGAGGGGTCTTCTCTAGATGACTAGTAACAAAACGAGGGTATTGAGAAAAAGAAGAGAAGTCCGACAAAACAGCAAAAGGGGGGGAAAGCAGGAAACAAAAATAAGGAATAAAGGTCCGGGTAAAAACTCCAACTGCGGAAAAAGCCTTGGGGGGGCAAATCAATACGAGGGGCATATGTAGGGGGGGGAAGGGGACAGGCCACGCCTCCAAATGCGCCGCGGTTAATCTTTTAGAATATAGGAAATGAACCACACAATCCAGGAAGGAAAATGTAAGTGACCGGGGAAGAAAAGACATTAGACATAAGGAAGTCACAACAACCGCTCGAGCATCAAGAGAAAAAAAGGAGTATTCTCCATCCTGTCGGCCCAAAGCCGAAAAAGAATAACCACAAGTGAAGATGAAAAAATCGAAGGGAGACTCGGATCGCAAGGACCCTTCATCGGGAAGGAGTCCAAACCGCCCATCATAACATTGACCATAAAGGAGTAACATCGGTTGCGTCTCTCGCGTGGGTCCACTTATACTTGCCGTATAAACTACAAAAGTAAAGGACATACCGTCCAGTCTCCGGAAAAAATCCTCTGAGTATTTCCACAAAACGTAAAACAGAGACCAGACTAGCGCAGGACCACCAAGGTGGGCTCTCATCACAATAATAATAAAATAAAACACTCACACACAAAAAAACATATACTCATAAGAAATAACACAACTCACCAGGGGGGGACACCGCCATCACTCAAAAAAAAAACAACCAAAACACGAGGATACCGGATAAAAAAAGCGAGTACATGGAAAAAAGAAGCCCCACACTACATTGGGAGGAAAGACAACAGCTGGACAGTGTACTAATTGATTAATTGTAGCGAATTTAAATTTACACAAACTAATAGACCATTGACAGCCCCCTACAAATAGATTACACTTGAAGCACATTCACTGCGTCGAAGAAGTCCAGGCGATTGGCAAAACTCAGTTGAAATGACACTGACTTACGGAAAGGTGGGGCAAACCTGACAAGCAGAGTGACTCGCAAGACCAAGCGACTACTGGGTGCCGTGGGGGCGAAAGGGTTCACACACCCCTCTCACAATAGTAAGGGCGATGATTTGGTTGTCTTTACTCAGAAAACGAAATAAAACGGCAGACGCCCAAAGGAACAAAATTGGCCTGTTTAGAAGGCGGGGCGACGAGGCCGGCGGAGGGGGGAGCAATCCAAGAAACTAAGGATTCGCAATCGATCAACCAGGGGTGCAGAGAGGTTCCATCCAAAACGGCAATAGAATACGAACTCTACCCAGACAAGTCAGCAAGGGGACGTTCAAACTCACTTTGGCCGCCTCTCCCCACAGCACTCCAGACTTGGGGTAAGACAAGAAACGTAGGGAAAATGCTAGGGAACTCGGCAAAAAAGCAGTCCCTTACTCCAGTCAATTCAACCAATCCGCGCACTGGACGCGGTTTCCAGCTTTAATAATAGCGGGAGAACCCCGAGAGCGAAAGCAAACCGATGAATAAAAAGTCCAAAGGAGGCCAGGCTGAGAGGATTAAAACACTTCGCAACTTAAGAACGGTGTGGCTGAAAAGGTGCCATCCTCGTCGGATAATAGAGAGTTTCCCAAGAGTCGATCGGGTCAATCAAAAATCAGATCAGTAAAAAAAAACCAAACACAATTGCCGGGCCAGTCCCTCCTCTGATATCATTAGTCCCGGAGCCAGAAGCGAGGCGAGAAACTCAGGAGTGGGGGACGCAAACTCAACCAAATCCAGCCGACCGCGCACCCAGGTGGAAACCTAAAAGTAAGAAACGAAGAAGCTCGGGGACGCGATCAGCTACGAGGAGCCAGACTGTCAATTAACGCTTAGGAGTCTAAAGGTCACTTAGCCGCGTGCGACGTAGGGTGTGCGCGCGTTAGTCTTAACTCTGAGGGAATTTGCGGCGTACAGTATTGAGGGGGATGAGGTGTTCGGGATACTCCAGGGACATACGAACAATGCGAATTTT
>Ga0179593_1382998_pt1 | contig 17004 bp, 23 predicted proteins | sample CZODoug2_1_08_16_FD_185931 | JGI IMG/M metagenome (GOLD analysis project Ga0179593, IMG submission 185931) | Vadose zone soil fungal communities from Angelo Coast Range Reserve, California, USA - CZODoug2_1_08_16fungal (PacBio error correction) | ecosystem: Environmental > Terrestrial > Soil >...
AACGGACCCAGCACGTTTCAGGCCGAAAGGCACCGCTCTTGGCCGCGAGCTCGGGGCGCCCAGGAGCAGCAGGGGGAGAAGTAGTGGCACTTGAAGAGCGGGTCCGTGAGAGCCTTGGCGGGAATTCTTCCCTAACCAGTAGAGTCAGGCGGATTGGGAGCACCGGGAGAAACCGGGGAGGGTAGCAAAGGCCAAACAAAACTCAAGGGGGAAAAAAAAAAAAAAGAGCGGGGTGGAAAAGGGCTTGAAGAAAACACCAATAACAAATGTGGCCTAACGGATAGGATACTAAGGGGGGCGTGAGAGAGGACGTCAACGTCAGGACACAAGCTCAAATTCGTCGGCAATAGGAGACATTAAAATAAAAGAATAGCGAAGGGAAAAAGACGAGACAAAGGGAGGGGTTGGCACCTTAAACGAAAACTGAACCCCTGGCGCGAAACACGTCAAACTTGAACCAAAGCGGCTTGAAAAAAAACTCAGTGGAAAAAGAAAGGAGAAAAAAGGGGAAGGTGCCAACAAAAATGAAACATCGAGTCCCGGCGGCCAAAATGGAAAATGTATGGGGTAACCGCGGAAAGTTACAGTGAGAAAAGGGTTAGCAAGGAAGGACCACGGACGATAGGGGGAGGGGCAAAGGGCGCCGATTGGGTAATTGGTCATATAGATACCTAAAAAGAGTTCCCTCGAATCACAATCCTGTGAACCTAAAAGGACGGGTTTCACAAAGGGCAGCGGTGGGAGGCTGTGTGGGAAAAAATAGGGGTCTAGGAAAAAGGCGAAAGCGAAAAAACAGACCACCCTCAGGAGACCAAAACCTTTTGAAATCAGCAGGTCTTACTGACGGGAAAAAAGGCCAGGAAAAATAGAGTCTGCCAGAAAAATCACCGCAAAAAGAGGGGACGAGAGGAAGCAAAACGGGGGGGAAAAGGGGTTGAAACTTGGCTTCAAGCAAACCCGGGGGGTGAGGCAGGAAAGGGGGGCGAGGCGCAGGGAATAAGCAGCCGAGCAAAGAGGAAACGGAGCCAGACGGGAAACATAAGCAGGCAGCAAAACCAAGGAGCCGGTGGCCACGCAAGCGCACCTCAGGGGTAAAAGAAAAAAACCAAAATGAGGCGGGGCCCGATTCAGCACACCAAAAAAACCAGGTGTAAAGGGGCACGAAAGAAGTTCGGGGACGGGGGAAGAGATGACTGGGCTGGGGGGCTCAAGATCTGTAAGGGGGACGGGCGCAGGGACGGGACCGCAAGGAGTGGAAAAAAAAAACGTTTTGGACCCAGAGAGCCACCTGGGAGAAATGTCAAGGGACAGGGAAAGCTGCACTCAGGGGAAACCAGAGGACTTAGCACATGGTAGAAACACGGAGGGGTTCGCCTGGAAAACAAATACGCAAAATCCAATCCGGTAAAAAAAAAAATAGCCGTAAAACGCAGCCGGCACGGGGAAAGGGAAAAAAATGGTCGGACGACGAAAAGGACCACTCAAGAAGGGACTTGGGGTACGCGTGCTGGGGCAGAAACGGGCAGGGACAACACTGGGGTGCGCGGGTGAAAAAACAGCCGCACGCGAAAGACCTAACGGAAGGAAAGGCGCGCGGTGCGTCGGAAAAGATAACAAAACCGGGGAAGGGGGGCAAAAAGGGCGGGTGAAATCCTGAAAAAAAAGAAAAAAAAAAAAGAGAAAAATCCGCGTGTTGTCTGGGGGTGTCGGTCAAAGTCAAGTGGCTGTATGCGGGTCAGAAGAGGATAAGAAAGCCCGCCGAACCGAGGTGGTCCGGTAAAAGGGACCAGAGCGGGGGGGATTGAGTCTTGGGGTGGGAGGTAAGGGGAAGGACCCCCTACGGAAAGGCCACCGGGGCGGGGAGAACTGAGGGAGGAGGAAGCATAAAAGAAACGTTAAAAAAAAAAGAGATGACGCACAACCGGTCCAGGAAAAACGCAGGGGACTGTGCAAACCGGAAGGGGATGCGACATCAGAAACTTAATGGGAGGGGCCACCTGTAATAAGAAAAAAGCAAAAAAGGGGCCAGGGTTTGGGGGGAAAGGCATAAGACATACAAACAAAAAAAAGGGGAAAGGGGAGGGAAGGGGGAAAGGGGAAAAGGTGCACAGGGGACAACGAAGGGGGACACGTCTGCCAAAAAAAAAAAAGGACTGAAGGAGAGGTGCTGGAGATGGAGCCAACTCAACATCGGCAGACATCTGGGGGGGGCTGTGGACAAGGGGCAGTGAAAAGGATATTGTTTGGGGGGGGTTTTGGGTTGGGGTGGTGGGTGTGTTTGTGATTTTCACGAAAGTGCGGGTGGGAGACCTCAACGAAAAAAGAAACCAGGGCCAATAAGGGGGGGACTACTAACCCCAAGAAGTAACCACACGAATTGCATTGAAAACCAAAACGACGGGAGACGGGGGGCTCAAAACCGCACACGAAGAAGGACCGGGGAGGCCCAAGGGGCGCAAGAAAAAACACAAAAAAGAACGTTGTCTTAGATTTTGCCAACAAAAGCAAAGGGAAGAAACCCGAGGGGAATCTGGGAAAAGTACGGCAAACGACTAAAGGGCCCTCCGCGGGAAAAGGGGCATCGTCGGCAGGCTTGGGAGGGAAAAAAAAGGAAACGGGGGTCACGAAAGTCACGCGAAGAAAAAGGAGGACTGGGGGAGGCCGCAGCCGTCTAGTTTCAGAAGAAGAGAAACACCCTGGAGGGAAGGAAAGGGACTGGAAAAAAGAGTGCAGAGGGGGGCAAAATTACCTAAGACCAAATGCACCGTACGCCCAAAAATATGCGGTGTCAATGGCCTTCGCGAATAGAGCGGGACATCACCTTACTCATAGAAGGAGAGGTAAAAAGAAAAAAAAAGGGGTGAAAAGTCAACCGAGGGAAAGGCCCTCGGCACTATCGTCGGGATAAGCCCCAGTAAAGAAGTGGCCCTAAAGAGAAAAATGAGAAGAGAACAAATCGAAGGCTGGTTTCTGGGTACGGACCTAAAAAAACGCTCGAAAACCGTGTGGGTATGCTTCTGAAAAAAGAATTGGGCGTCTCCCGGGTGGGGGGGGGGGATGAATCACGGAGGGTGTAGTCAGGAAGACAAGAAATTAAGAGACAGAAGAGGAGGGCTTCGCAGGCAACTCAAACCCGTACACGACGTTCGCTAAAGAGACAAATCAAAAATTACTTGCGACGAATCATCGGGAAGGGGTCCTGGGGAAGGAGAGAGGTGAGAGCCAGCGACCGGACCCAAACTAAAAGTAGCTGACCGAAGGTTTGAAAACTGAAGTGCCCTGGGGAAAGCGTTGTGGTTGGTGCGCCGCCGTGTAAGCGCCAAAAACAAAGAAAAAAAAGGAAGTGAGCTGTTGGGGGGGGGCGGTTTCACATGTGGGAAAGTCGGGAAAAACTACCAAAGAAATCAGGGAAAAAAAGTGCTACATCCTTGAGTCAAGGAAGGAGGAACACCTTGACGAACGGGGGCCCGCAAAGGCGATCGGTCAAAAAACTAAGGCAACGATGGTTGAAAAAAAATTTTCAGCAAAACACTCCCAGGGAGTTGACGAGAAGGGTAAGGAAACTCGTCTGGGAAGAGGCACTCCTTGCTACTATCAAGGAAAAAACGAAGGAGTTTGGGAGAAGAACTAGAGGGGGACGGCAGTGCTTTCCAAGTGCAAAGGGAAGCCACAAGAAGAAGGGGACAAGAAAAATGCCGATAATCAAGGGGACCTGTTTTCAAGTTCGAATTAAGAAAAAAGCCCGCCTGTATCGGGAAAACCAAGAAGCGTACAAGCAGGGAAGACGAACACAGGGGAGGGGAATCAAGATCCCCCAGCAAGGAAACATTTGAGGGTTCGGACCAAACCTCGGCACCACCTAGCGGCAAAGGTGAAAAGGGGGGGGGGCGCCAGGTGAGGAGGGTCGACGACTCAGGGGGGGGTCTAAGCGCCTCAGCGACCAAGAGACAACAACTTGAAAGAAGAAAACAAAAGAACAAAGGGAGAGTCCAGAAAAAAAGCGGACGCAGCACGCAGGGGTGAAAAAAGACAAAGAAAAAAAAACAATCTGAGGGGGACCTCAGAAAAACATAAGGAAGGGGGGACTAAGAAGGGGGAAGTTTTAGGGGAGGAAAAACTGACGTTGTTTGGGGAAGACAGGCCCTCCGGGACCTCAAAATCACGGAGCGCCCTATGGGAGGAATCAGAACCTGAAAGGGAAGACTGAGATCAGGATCGGTTAGTAAGAAAAAAAAAACGGGAGAGAAAGGGAGTAGAAGAGAGATCAGGGGAAAACGAAAAAAGAAAGAAAGGAGAGAAGAAAAAGGGTTCAATATAAGAGTCTGGACACTCTAAGGGAAGACCAAAAACTCCAAGAAGGACAGCTCTATCTGGGACGGACCAAGGGTATCAAAGATTGACTGGTGGATTGGAAAAAGAAAAAATTGTCTGGGTTGGGAAACTCAACAAAGACAAAATGATACAGAAAAAACACGTGAAGTCCTTCAGAGGAGTCGGGAAAGAGTGGAAATTCAAAAAAAACACATGGGAAAACCGACGAGGAAGTGCCTAAAAAATCCCTGGGTTGGGATCCCCGGACCGGGACTTGGGTGAAGGCAGGTGTTAAGAAACGAGAGCCTAAAACATCCAATTTAGAGGGAGGGGAATAAGAGTCCTGAGGGGGGGTAGGAGGAAATACATAGGAGACAGCAAGCGTGCCCGAGGGGGCAGCGGAAAGAAAATTAGGGCAGGCAGCATGTCGACGAAACAATTCTGTAGCCATTCAGGGGGGACAAAAGTCTCATTTGGGAGGTTTAAGTTTAAAATGGGGGAAGAATAAGGACCACGGAAAAACACGCAGAGCGGAACAGGACAGTCTGGGGAGAAAACAAAAAATGGGCAAGTCCCAAAGGGTGGATAAGGGAACCAAGGCGGGGTGACGAAGGACAATACCGAGAGACTCTGGCACATACATGGCAGGTGACCTCCTGAAAGAAAATCATCCTCATGAGACGGAACAAGAAGCCGGGAGGGAATGAACAGCGCGTCCTGGGGGTAAAGAAGAGAAGAGCCCAGGGGGGCCGATCGAAGAAAGACCAAAAAGTGAAAAGCCACAAAACGTTCGTAACGTGAGTGTTTCCGAGTGCGAGGGGAACTTCGAGCGACCAGACACTGATCCGGTGCCTGGGACCCAATGGAAAACAGGATAGTCGAGGAAAGGGGGGGAAAACGGCGCGATCAATAGAAGCCCACAATACACAGCAACCAAGGCTCCAGCTAAAAGAAGGGGGGGGGTGATGGTGGAGTGGTTTTTCAAACAACAGCGACAAAAACTCGGGTGGGTTAAACGGGAAGGGGGCCAGGAACGAATTAAGTAAGCGATAAGAACGGCACAAAAACGGGGACACTAATACTGAGAAAAACTACAAATCGCAAGGCCGGGGAAAAGGGAAAATCAAAAACTGGAGAACCAGCCCGAAGTCTTGACAAAAAAGACCCAAAACGGTATGAGGAACGGAGTCCCATTACCGTCAAAGGAAGACAGAACTGGTTAACTGGGGAAAAACATTCAGGGGGGAAAGATTCACGTTTAGCGGAAGGGATGTAGGTCCATCGGTTGAGGGCACCGGCGGGACGGCCACCTGACGTTAAAAAAAAAAGAACGTGGCGCGCATCGAAAAAAAAAAAGGCAAAAGGCCTGCTCCGACTGATTAAAACGCAAAATGGAAAAAAAAGAAATCAAAGCGACGGGCAAAACCCGTTAGGAATGAGGACAAACAAAACGCGCCACAGAAAGGGTCAACAGCGGGTAAAACCAGGAATCGAAGGAGGGCCAACTACGCGAAAGGGAAAGGGGGACACTAAAAAAAGCTGTACGGGGGTGGTCGTACAAACAACTGCAACCGGGGGGTCGAATGAAGAAAGCTGCAAGCGACAAACACTTACAAACCGCCGCCGCAGGATAAATGTGAAGGGGAAAAGATAAAATAGGGGAAGGTTCTGTCTGGGGGGCCAAATAAATCATCACCTGTCAAACTAGGGGGCGTTGGTTTGGGACTGGGCGAAAAAGGGAAAAAAAAGAGAGTACGAACACGCAGAGAAGCCGGGACCAGCGCAAAAAAAGTTGAGGGACGTCACTTGAAAAAGAGGGAGGGGACCTGTGTTTAGGGCGAGAAGTCCATCCATACGGTTACGGGTGATGGTGGAAAGGAAAGAAGCCCGGGTCAGAACCCACAAAATAAAAAGAAAGTTCACCGCCCAGCTTTTTTCAAAGAAAAAAAAGTCAGGAGCCGCAATGGAAATGCAAAACTGGCGAAAGGAAACGACGTACCTGATTAAAAGAAATTATCGAACAAAGAAATCGCAAAAGGCACGGTTACGGGAAAGAACTCTACTGACAACAAACAGAATTAAAAAAAGTAAAAGAAAAAAGATGGGGAGAAATTGAAGGTCACATGTAAAGGGGATTCTGTGTGGTCATTAAAAGAAGATACAGAAAACGGGGAAGGTCAAACAAGCAGAAAGCGCAGAGGAGTTGAGGGACCAGGCTGGGGAAAGCTAGGCGAACGCGTGGGGATTAACACAAAGACCCGTACGTATTACAGCTAACGAAAAAAAAAGAAAGAAACAAGGAAGGAGCCAAGAACTCACTGGGTTCATAGAGGGAGCTCAAATGAACCGGGCCTTTCCTAAAAGACAACAAGTACAAACATCTACTTTGCTGGAGGATGGCACAAAGAACGGAGGTCCCTAGTGTAATCTTTGCTCCGAAAGACGAAAACTCACTACACGAAGGAAGAATTTTGAGAGGAGGAGATGGGCTCGACCGGAAAAGTTTTTCAACAGCTCGAGCGTTTGGCGGGGGGAGGTAACTAAGCCCTTGCAAGGGCCAAAAGGGGAAGCCGCAACAATAAGCAGAACGGAAGTGATAAGACGTCCTGGTCAGAGAAAAAAATCCCTTGCAAACCACGTCAAAAAACTATGAGGAAGGGGGGAAGTCCTCGAAGGGGACTGGCGGACTAGAAGAAACAGAGGCGCTTAAAAACGTTTACAATTTCACAAGGAAGGGAAAACACCGGAGACAACCACGATCGGAGAAGAAGAATAAAACGAAACGGACCAGCCACCACTAGTTTGGAGGAACACAACACAAGTTCGGTTGCAGTTGTAGGAAAGGTGCCCGGCGCATCACCGGCATAAACTGGGGGGGGTAGGGCGGGAAGCGGGGCGTGGAACAGGAACTGGGGGGCTGCTCCCTTCTAGTTAAAGGAAAAAATCTCAAGGGAAGGACTACGTGGGGAGCGTAAGGTGATTCATGAAGGACACCGCGCAACCCCCATAAAAGAAAACACAGGAAAAAAAAAGGACAACGGGGGTTTTTGCAAAAAAGAAAAAAACCCGGGTCTGTCGGGACGAGAATATGAAAAAGGGGAAAGTCTTGTTGAAGGAGGAGTGAACAAAAACAAACGACACTCAGGAACGAGATGAAAAGAGTGGGTTAAGAAAAACGGGCTTGCTGACGAGGTAGAAAGGAAACTCGAAAAACACAAAAAAAAACGACCGGCAAAAAACGGTGGCGGTTGATGGAGAAAAGAAGGAAAAATGGAGGAACAAAAGAACACAGTAAAATCAAGATGGGAAGAACGCAAACTTCCCTAGGACTCATCCCCGGGCAGCCCGGGCTGAGGAAGGGGCAAGATGGGGAAGGGGAAGCCACCCAGAATTAAATTGACGTAGCAATGGTGGAAACAAAAGTCCTCCCCAAGGGCACGAAAAATCACGAGGGCAAGAAGCTGGTTAAAAGTACGAACGCGTTTGGAAACCGGGCACGGATCTTAACAGGTTCAAGGCACCCACAAAAAAATGGGCCAGAAAAAAGGGGAAACGAAAACATGAAGCAGAAAGTCCAGGACTGTAAAGACATGGAAACACTTCATCACTAAAAAGGTAAAGACGGTGAAGAAAAGGCGTGACGCGAATCAGGACGTACAAGGACAATTCAAATCCAAAAAAAAACCGGGAAATTTAGGGGGGGAACCAGAAAAAACATCCTGGAAAAAGAAAACAAGAGCAAGGGATTGGCGGAGGTTCGGCCAGGGGGATACTGGAGTACTGACGAATGTGTGGTAAACCGCCCTACAGAAAGAAACCAAACTGAAATCTACGGCCGGGTCAAGCAAAAGTAGAAGAAAAACCGAATGGAAATCCGGCTTTAAAAAAAAAGGCAACCCCGGACAAAAATGCGGCCATCGAAACCGAAATGCGGGGGCATCACGGCGGTTGACAGGAGGAAAAACGTTCCTAAGGGCCCACGAAAAGCCAGTCCGGGAAAACCGGGGGGGCCGCTGAGAGCCTTATGCTGGAGAGACCGGGTACAGCGCAAAAGCATCAAGGCCGAAATTCAACAACAAAAAAAAGGAGGAGATGATGAAGAGAGGATCAACCTAGGACAAGCAGGGGGTAGAGAAAAAAACAACCGAGAATCGGCGGCCCAGCATCAAATTAAAACCGAAACGCCGGTGGGTACAACACATCTCGGGGGGGTACGCCTTCAGCAGAGGGAAAAGACCAGTAAGGGGTTGCAAACGGAGCGATGTAGGGTCCGGAGGGGGGTGAGACTTTCGAAAAACATTACTTGAAAGGGACCGTAGAGTAAGGGTAGAAAGGAGAGGGCACCGGCGCGGAAAAAAACAAACGGATGAAGCAGCCAGGGAGAGACCTCCACTAGGGAAGCCTAAAATAAACATACCGGGGGGGTCAAAAAAAGGGACTGGGCGGCGGGGTTGCACGATCTGGCCCAAACCCAGAGCAATTGGTCTCAGGGATGGATTATAGATGGGACTACATCGCTGTCTGAAAAAACTCAAAGGGGGGGGAGGGAACAAATAGAACTGTCCAAAAATAGGTACAAAAACACAATGGAAAAACATCCTGTACAAAAAAACAAACAAATAGAAAAACGGAAAGGTTCGACCGAAGGGGAACGGGAATGGCGGTGAAGGTGGAAAACTGCGAGATACCGAAAACGGCAGCAAAAGTCGGAGGGGTAGGGGTATAGCGGCGGTCCCGTCACGTGGGAGCACGAGCCCAAGGGGAAGGTGGGGTCAGGGGGGCAAAAAACGGGCGGCCACGATGGAAAATCGGGAAAGGAACTTTATGGGAAAATAAAAAGGACCAATCACGAACGCGAAAGCCACACAAGGCGACGAGAAGAAATTGTAGGGTAATTAGCACTTTTGCGGCCAACGGATGGGTAACCAGGGAAAAGCGGGAAGAGCACACTAAACACATGGTACAAACTCGCCAAAAGACAGGAGGGCAAAAAGAAAAAATTTCGTCCGCGGAAACCAAAACTGTGGGTCCGGCGGTGTCTCGGAAAATTCATCAGAAAACAAAAAACGAGAGGCACAAAGGAAGTTCTCAACCATGTCGGCAGGCTCTCAAAGTGACTGGTAAGGTCAAGGGGCAAGGAAAAAGCACCGGGCAATTCGGCAAAAAGGGAAAAAAGGGAGAACCCCTGGGGTGACAGACGTCTCACGCCACGAGTCAAAGTTTTGGGGAATTCACGTTTTACTGTTGGCCCGCTCAACCGATGTCACTGGGACAACTACAAAAACCTGTAAAAACAAGCGCACCGCCTCCACTTAGAAGTGCGAGAGAAACGACGCTAAGGAGTTAGCTAACAAAGCCAGGATGGCTACAGACAGACCAGCAGAAAAAAGCCCAAACGGTCAGAAAATAGCAAAAACATGGAGGTCCAAACAGGAAAAGGCTTACAACAGAAAAAAGAAAACATGTTTAGATGTGTTGGCAAGAATTTGGAGTGCGGCAGCCGTTTACTGAAGAGAAGCGGATGATGAAAGGAAACAGGAAAGGTGAACATGAACACCGGAGTGAAAGAAAAATAAAAAAGGTGTTGTAAAAGAGATCAATACATCGTAAGGAACAGTTACAGCCGCTAGGACCCACTGAAAAAAGAACATCCATAAAGGGCAAACTTAAGGAGGAAAGTAACAAAAAATCAGAAAAAAACCGAGCAAAGTAAAGGTAGAACGGTTTGTCTAAAACGACGGCTTTAAAATCATCGGCTCTGAAAAAAGAAAGAAAAATATGAAGTTGGGTGTCAGCAGATATACGGAAACCAAATTTCGCATCACACAGACGGTAATGCTATGCTGCAAGGCAAAAAGAAAAGCTCCCACACGCGAGGGCGGGACGTAATATCCAACCAGAGGCGGTGAAGGGGCGGTTACCAAGGAGTCAGCCTAAAAAAAACCTTGAGGGGGAGTGACCAGTGGTGGGAGGCCCGGAAAAAAGGGGAAAGTGACTCAACAAACGAATCAAAAGGCAAAGCCAACCCCGAGGGGTTGGTCTTGAACTGTGAAGAGGGGAGTAGGAGTGGGGGGGTGTGCAGGAGCGTGCAAAAGAACTGCCGTAGACTTTCTGGGGGGAAAAAATCCTTGAACGAAAGATGACGTGACAAGACAAAATGTAAGCGCAAGGAGTCCAAACAAAAACACCTGTATCTTGGATCCAGTTCCGACAGTACTAGGACAAAGAAGGGAAGAATCACCAAACAAAAAAAGGCACTGTTGCCCTGGACCAATTAATATCAAAGAACTTGGAAAGGAGGGGAGAAAAAAAGAGAAAGGAGAAAAAAGGTGCCGAACGAAGGGGCTGAAAATGGGGGGGTAAAAAGAACGTCTAAACATCTAATCTGGACTGGGGGATCAAAAAAAAACATAACAGGACGGAAAGACGGGGGTGCTGGAAAGGGAAAGGACGGAAAGGAGGGTCACCTATTTCCAAAAACGTCGACGACCAGAAAAGTCCCTATTGGGCCGAAAGAACGGAAAAACCCAAAGAAAATCAATGCATATTGCAAGTGCCCAGCACACATTGAAAAAGTCAGGGGCTAAAACAGCCTGGAGAACGAGGGAAACGTCAACTTCACGCCAAAAAACCGTAAACAAAGAGAGAGACCCTTATAGGGGGGACCATAAAAAGAACAGAGTCCAGCCGTGTAGAGGGCAAACAACGAAAAATCCCAAGAAAAAACCCAGTAGGGTCAACAGGAGTGTTGAGCGGGGGGGCGGGCCCCGGCCAGAACTCCCAGGTGGACAAGGGCAACGGACCGGAAGGAACAGGGTTCTGGCGGGGGAACGAAGAACCGCAAGTTGGGCAACGAAAGAGAAACCGGAAGCCGACCATGATAGCCGGGAACGGTGCGGGACACCAACCAAGGACGTAAAAAAAAAAAGTGAGAAACCGGGCGCTGGAGGACGGAACGGAAAAGCTAGGCACAAAAAACGGTTAAAGGTTTCGTTGCCAACGACGGGCCAAGACAAGAAAAAAAAACCAAAAGGGCGGAAGGCAAGAGAACGGGGGCAAAACAAGCTCACGAGGGAATACCCCGAATTGGGGAGAAAAAAGAACCCCGGCTGGGGTGCGGGGAGGGTTAAACACGAACCGCCTCATCCGTTTGAGAAAGGCTGAAAAAAAAGAAAGGCAAGCTGGAGGGACGGTCACAACAGGGGGGGGGAAAGGGCGCCAGCAAAAAGTGAGGGGGGGAAACGGGATGCGGACAGTTCGCAAAAAGGTGGGAATACGCAGAGATGGGGGTGAACCGGGGGGAAGCCGCAAAAGACCCCACTGACCCGTAAAAGATTTGTCGCGAAAAAACAGGACTGAAGAAAAAAGAAGGTTGGGCAAGGCTCGAAAAGGACTTCGGTTCGGTGACCGTGTAAGGTTTGGAATACCGCCAAGGCACCACAGAACTTCAGACGAGAAAACTGCGAAAGGGGGGGGGCCACAAGAGGGGGGCTTGCGGTGCGATTGCAACATGAAAAAAAAAAACCTCCGAAAAAGACGAGAAACCTACAACTAATGGGGGCAGGGAACATCAGGAGGATTCAAAAAGAAAAAAAAAAAAGAAAAGAAAAGAAAAACCCAAACCACCCAACAGGGTAAGCTTTGCGCCTCCGGGAAACGCCGCCTGAGATAAATAAGGAACAAAAAGGAAGAAAAAACTCCCGGGCTGTCGACGTTGCCAAACGTGCGACGGCGGGACACGAGTAGTGGGCAGGCAAACAAACAAAGGTTAAGGGACAGGAAAATAAGGGCAGGGCATCACACTGAAGAAAAAAACACTTGGCTAAGAGAAACCAGGGAGCAAACGAGGTGGGGGTTGAAAGTTTGACCGCGAACGAAGCGCGTTTACCGGCTGGGGATCGTGGGAACGGGGGCATTTAACCCTCCATGGAAGACAGGGTCCAAGGAAAATAAATGCCCGGCTGAATCCGGCCTGTAAAGAGAAACAGAGGGAGCCCGCCGGGGGGTGGGGGGCGGCGGTCCTCCCCTGTAAATCCTAGTTTCTAACGACAAACGCGATCCCTAGAACCCGCCAACGAAAATTGGGAGGGGTGGGCTGCAAGAGAGGAAAAAAAACCACTGGCAAAGCCAAGGGAAGTTGGGAGGAGGTAGGGACGTGGGTAAAAAAATCCTGAAAAAAAAAATACACGCCAATCCGACAAACTAGGAGGCAGGGGAGAATTGCGTAAAGGGCTAAAAAAGAAGGGCCACCCAGCCTCCAACTTGCAAAAAACCTACTCCAAAAACCAATCTGTAACCATCCCACCGAGAATTGGCTGAAAGAAAACTTGTCAGGGTAACTTGGTTCAAGGAAAAAAAAAACGGGCAGAGATGGAAAGCGGAAATAAAATGGACCATCGAAAAAAAGAGGGAGGAAGAGAAAAGTACAGCGGAGTAAATAACTCTCAAAAAAAAAAACAACAACGAGGAAAAATAGATAAAAAAGGGGGCGTAAAGCCAGAAAAAACGAAAGCCACGCTATGCAGCACGGCTGAAAAGCAACACGTTTCTAAAGAACGGCAGGGGGATGCAAGAAGCTGGGTGCGGCCGGGCCAGCACGGGCAAAGGAACGGGGACGGAAAAGCAAGCGAAAAGGTTGTACGCCAGGGGATCAAAAACTCCTGGAAAGTGAGGCCATTTCGTTGCAAAAAACGGGCGAAAAAGAGTAGTGCGAAACAAAACCGGACCAAGACGTGTGGCCGCAACAAAACTGGGGGAGGGAAGTTTTTCACTATATGACGAAAAAATTACTCAGGCGGGGGGGGATAGAAAAAGAGGCGGGGGGGACGTGATACAAAAAGTACACCGAAGTAAAAGACAACCGCGCAAGGTCAGGTAAAAAGAAAAACGGCAGGAAGAGAGGAAGGTGGGCAACCATGAATGGATTTCGGGAAATGCACAAACAAGCCGAACAACACAAAATTCACAAACCGCCGCAGTCAACTGGTCAGGCGGGAAGCCAGAGGCAGGGGACCGTCAAACGGGGAGCGTAGCAAAAAACCGTCTATTGGTCAAAAAAATCGAGACTGACGGGGCCCTGAAAAAGGAAAAAAAAGACCGGGGTGTAAAAGGCACTTCCTCGGGGAACAAGACTAGCAACAGGGAGACACTTGGAAGGGAATAACAAAGGGGCCAAAAACGTCTGGTGTTGACAAAAAAAGGGGAGATAAAGACAACAGCCAAGTTGCGATCAGTCAAAAGCAATTAAACAAAAAAGTGGCCCGAACCGGTGGAAGTAACGGAGTGTTTTGGTACGGGGGGGCGAGACTGAGGGAGAAAACCACACAAGCCCGCGCACGGAAACGTGCTAAAGACAAACCACAAATTCGTCAAAGAAAATCGGGGGGGCCCGGCTTTCTTGAAGTCCATCTATCAAACGAGACGTGCAAAGGCACAAAGCAACGACAGAAAGAAAAAGAAAGGGAAAGAAAAAAAAAAAGAGGGAAAAAGCATACCGCAACGTTGTTGAAGGGGAAGGGGGTTGACAAAAGAGGGAAAAAAAAACCGTTTTAAAAAGGGCCCGATGCAACACGAAGGAGAAAAGGGGTAATACAGAAAAATCTCCGGAGAAAAAAAATAGGGAAGGATGAAGGCGACATCCACCAAGCAAGCAAGACACCACCGGGGAAGAAAAGCACCGAGTAAAACACCAAAAGAACAAGATGAGATTTACCAAGGAACAAAAAAAAGAACAGGTGGCGGGGGTTAGGACCAAAATTGTCGGGGCGGCAAAAGCGGGGAAAAGGCGTCAAACTATCCTAAAGGGTCCACCCGGGAGGGACCGGATGGAAAGGAAAACGTTTGAGAACGGCGAAAAAAGATAAGCACCAAGAGGAAGAAACGTCCCTGAAAGGGACGAGGCAAGCTTTCGAAATTTCCTTTTAAATTCGCCCGACACCAGCCGCACGAAAAATAAGAAAAAGTAACACCTTTGGCCGGCTAGGCACTAGCAATAGAGGAGGAGGCCCGCAAAAGCAAAAAGGAAACGGCTGGTAAACGGGAGAGTCCAAAACCGGACAAAGTGGTTTCGCAAAGACAAGAAAGAGAAAATACCGTACGAGAGGCGGGACAGGAGTGCCCTCTCAGGGACATGCCGGCGAAAGATAAAAAAACATCCGCACAGCAGGTTTGGACGGGGAAGGGGGGAAAAAATGAAACCTGAGAAAAAACTGGAAAAAAGTTTGGGGGGGGGGCGTGGTGGGACGGCAAGCAAAGATGTCTATTGCCACACGAAGCGAGGAAGAAAACAAAACTAACGGAGGCAGGGCCCGAAAGGAAGGGAGGAGCTTGGTATGGGTCACGTCGCTTCCTAGGGGACTGGCAGTCGTGAAGGAGAAAAGGGGAGACCCTAAGGTTCCCACGCCAAGGGTCCACAAAAAAAGCGCCAGAAAGAAAACTGGATCGCAGGGAAAACAGTCCGAGGGGGAAAAAAAGAAGGGAAAAAAAGGAATGCAACATAATAAAAAGGGGGAAAAACAGGGGGAAAAACGGGAAAATTGCGAAAACTCTAACACACAAAACAAAACGGCTGTAAAGAAATTGGAGGAAACAAATGGTCAAGGCAGGCCAGGGGGTGGTGCGAGTTAAGGCTGAAACAACGGACGGAAGCCAGCGAATCCACCAGACGGCATAAAAAACGAGGGTGCATGGGGGGAAACCAGGGCAAAGGATCCAAAAACCAGATTGGGACAAATCACGACCGCCACAGGAGAAGGAAAATCGAGCTGCAACCCGCCTAACTAAACAAGCACCGAGGGGGGAATGGGAAAGAACCAAGCCCCAGGTCGGGCTGAACAGAGGGGAGGAGGCTTGAAAAAAAAAAAGAAGAAAAGCAAAAAGGGACGGAAACTCAAAGAAGAAACCGAACGTTGAAGAAAAAATCACGGGAATTGGACAAACAGAAGAAACAAAAAAAGTCGGGGGTAGCTTGTACCAGAAAAAGAGCATCACGAGACGGAGAAAGACAAGTCGAGGAAGTCGCTTGGGTTGAGCTAAAAGGGAAAAAGTCCGGGGAAATCCTAATCAGTTGTTCTGGGGAGAAACAGCGCGGCACTAATGGAAGGGAAAGGCCCACCAGAAGACTGGCTGAGAGGGTCGGTGGGTTTCCAGGTCCTTCCAAAAAAACCTTGGAAAAGTCAGCACCAATGACAAAGTCGGTAAGGTACATAAACGGAGAGCCCGGTAGAAAGAAAGCGCCGCGGAAAAAAAAGGGTTTGGGACAACTCCGGGGAGAAAACACCCCTTCACGAATGAAAAAAGGAAGCCTCACGAATAAACCACCAACAAAATGGAAACGCAAAAAAAAAAGGGAAACTCCGCTGGGGATGACTGCCCTCAAAAGGGAAAATCCCTTGGGATTTTAAGAAGCGGGTCAGTTCGAAAAAAAAAAAAGGGTTGGCACAGGATAACAGCCGTGAAGTGTCGTCGCGCCGCATGCAGAAAAACGGGTGGTCGGCGAGCGGTAAGTGGACCTGCCTCAGAAGTGGCAGACAAGCTAAACGGAAAAACGTTCTAAAAAACTAAAACAGAACTGGGGGATAAAAAAGCTGGGCGGTGCTTGGGACAATGCAGATAGGGACGGTTATCAAGACGGACCCGAACTACTAGCTTGAAATGTGGAGGAAGAGGACGTTCAGGGGGAGCACAGTAAAAAAACTGATGGCACACGCACGGAAACCACAGGGAAGAAAAAAATTGGGGGTCACACGTTTCAAAGAAGGGCGAGCGAAGGGAAAAACTGCAACAAAAAGAAAGTTTCAAAAAGGACAAACAGGCCCTTTCTCCAACGGCGAAAAGAGAGAAAGACGCAAGAGGGCCTAAAAGAGTGTGCAAGAAAAGAAAGGGCGGAAAACAACAGGTATTAAGAAGCCGTCTCAAAGATACAGGGTGAAGACCACTGGGAGGAAAACTCCAAACCGAAAAAAAGCTCAGGTACCGAAAGGGAAAAAAGGAAAAAGAGAAAAAGGGTTCGGCAACACAGTTCCACCAAAAGGAACATTAATTAACCGAAAAAAAAAAGTGCCTGGGTGGGAGGAAAAAAATTGACTGCGCAGAGGGGGTTACGGAGGGGCGACGGCGTGTAACGCCGAGGCGACCAAACAGAGAAGAGCCCCCGCAAGGGGGAAAGAATTGGAGGGTGCTTCAAAAATCTGAAGCAAGAAACTAATTTGGGGAGCGTCTGCGGGGGAGAAAACGACTTAAAAAGGGGTTTCGCCGAAAAGACGCCACGACAGCCACTAAATGGAAAAAAAGAACTCACACTCCACCGGAGAAAGGAACGATCAACACTCTTACAAAACAGAGCTGAACGGCACAACGAAGAAGAGATCAGCGGCGTTGTCGGCGAAGGTTCCAGAATAGGGTGGCCTCCACCTAGCCAATGAGTCTATAAAATGCGAGACCTGGAAGAGACTCAATCTCGCAAAAAAAAAAAAAACGGAGAAGGGAAGATTAAAGAGACAGGTCATCCAGAGAGCGAGAAGACAAACGAGAGAAAGGCGGGAGGGAAAATCAAACTTTGTTTTCAAGAAAAACGCCTCTTAAAGAAGCCGGCGGAGGAAAAAAAGGAAGACATCGGGTCGGCACAGGTGTAGGTGACGGAAAAAGGTCGCAAAAAGGAAAAAAGGAAGGAGCCCTTCTCACAAAGAAAAACGT
>Ga0179593_1372052_pt1 | contig 17003 bp, 14 predicted proteins | sample CZODoug2_1_08_16_FD_185931 | JGI IMG/M metagenome (GOLD analysis project Ga0179593, IMG submission 185931) | Vadose zone soil fungal communities from Angelo Coast Range Reserve, California, USA - CZODoug2_1_08_16fungal (PacBio error correction) | ecosystem: Environmental > Terrestrial > Soil >...
TGCGCCACAGTAAAAGGGAAAAGTTGGGAGTTTGGGGGAAACTGAAGTCCGAGACCGCCCGTTATTTGGATTTAAAGCCGCGGATCCACGGCGAGAACGTCACTAGCTTCATAGGAAAAATCGGACGGACTGTGCTTGACCAGGAGAAAAGAAAAGGGGGAGTGGGAAAGTCTGTCTTTACATAAAAGGGGTAGCAGAGAAGGCGCAGAAACGTTTGCGGGTGGAAAAGAGGGGGACGAAAAGCTGAAAGGAGGCGGGTACGAGGTCCGCAGAAATCGAAGAAGGATCGGCAAGAAGAAGGGACAAAAAAAAATGGAAAAGTTTTTAGTGAGTCTAGATGGGAAGAAGGAGCCTTTTGGAAAGGAGATAAGCCAACTCCAAGCCGGGAATCCTTCAGCGCGGTGAGACACTAACTCACATTATAAATACCGGGAAGAAAAGGGGATATCGCGTGAAAATGGGGAGAATCAAGGAGGAAGCTGCCGGGATTCTGTCTTCTACCAATGCGGAGAAAGAAACCTGGGAGGATCCAGGCACACACCTGATAAGCACTCGGTAGAATCTGTTCTCCGATACGGGCGAGCACAATTTACAAAATCGGTCCTATCTACAAAGATAAAAAAAACGGACAGGAAAAAAAGAGGAGGCTGCTGGGAGAGAGAAAAAGACTGTCAGTAAAAAAATTATGTCCAACGTTTTTGTTGGTTGGGGGTTGGTTGAGGGGGGTGAGTAAAAATGATACATGGGTTGGCAGAGTAAAAATAGTTACTGACGGGCAACAGGGGAGGGTTAGAGTGGATTTGAGGGGGGGGCAAAGTCAAGCATGGGTAGCGTCACTGCTTGCAAACGGAAAATACTGATCAGGGGAACTACTGGGGACATGAAAAGGCTCGGAAAGACAGGAATTGGCGATGAGCGGGCATAAGGCGGACGACCCAGTACGCAAGCACTTTGCTCGAAAGAAGGAAGAAATTCTTGACGCAATCATGCGGCGGGAAATCTCCCAGCGCAGATGAAGCGGAGTGAGATTCATTTGGAACTTTGGTAAATCGGGGGGGCGGAATCCCAAGGAAAGCAGGAAGGGGAGTCCCCAGCCGCGAATAATGAATAACAAAAGCATGTAGCGTACTGGGTGGACTGGGTGGAAGCGGCTTACGAGGGAATAACAAAACGTACCTCAGTCCCTGTCCCAAGACCAGAAAGTGTCAGTCAACCCATGAAACAACAGGCAAGAGTCGAAGATCCCCGACTGGGCTATTTTATAAGAAAGGCGTCTTAGAAGAAAGGAATAGGGAAGTCCAAGTGCAAGGGAAGGAACTGTTTAGTGGGAGCGAAAGCTCATACGACGCAGACTCGATGGCTTGTAGCATGACCGAGCAAGGAAAGAAAAAAACAGACAAAGAATGAGAGACGTAAAGGACAACGGAGTATCCGAATCCGCGCACGAACAGCTCTGTCGAGAGGGAAGAAACTCCTTTTCTGAAGGAGGTGTTAGAAAGAGATCGTAACGGGAGGGTGAAGAAATAAGAAAAAAGAAAGGAAAGAGACCATCAATTAGGGAGAAACACGAAAGACGTTAAACGACAAATTAGGGCTTGCAGTTGGGACACCACCACTGACAAGGAGCCAACAACACCTCAAAACGAAACTCGAGATAGCAGTAAGCCTTCCAGGCTAAGCAACAGAGCACACGCAATGGGCATCGTCTTGTTCAAGGGAGCTTGGGGGAATCGGGAGAGGGGAGGAGAAAAATTTGGAACAAGGGGGGGGGGAGAATGCAGAAGGAAGGGGCTTCAACCAAGCAAACGTTGCGGCTGTCGGGTAGTATCCAAAGATGGCGTCCAGATCTAGGAGCTCCTAGGGAGGTTATAGAGAGCTGCATGGTGCCGGAGTAAGGAAGACGAGGGTCTCAGCTGGGCTTGGAAAAAGGTACTACAACAGGGAAAGGAAAAAATCCAAATGGCAGTAGAAGGGAAGAGACATGCACACTGGAATCTTGTGCTTCATGAAACGGAAGAAACAAATAGAGGAAAACTCCATCGGGGGAGGGAGGAAAAGGAGGCCGGTCCCTCTGTTCGGAGACACGAAAAACGCGCACGATTACGCTCCTCCAGTTCGGGCCGAGGAAAGTGGCATCGGGAAGCAGGGAAGCTGCGTCATTCAATTCGAAAGCAAGAACCTCTCAGATCCGCATGGGAGGTAGGGGGGGGAGTCCCAACCATCGATCGTACGCATGTGCAGGGAAGGCCGTGGGTAGAATCTAGGACGGCAGCCAAGGGAGCACAGGTCAGATTGCGAAAAAAGACAGCTTAACCCAAGATAAATGTTGGTTCGGGGGACCACCAGAAAGCACGCGGACGAGAACGAGGGGAAAGAAAAAAAAAGGAGAGTCCCTGTCAAGAGAGTCAAGTCGGCCCTGTTGGTCGTCACCAAATCGGGTCATCCCTTCACTGTGGATCAGCCGAGGACATTCACTTGACCGTGATGTTCAAGCTATTCACAGGCTCACAGGCGGTAAGAAAAAGAGAAAAAAGGGGGGCGGGATTACACAGCAGGTGACCTCTGGGTCGCGGGGAAGGCCGCGGAAGTGATGAAAGGAAAAAATGCAGGGGAAATGCACGTTCAGCTGGGCAGCAAATGAAGAATGGTCAGTACCAAGCAAAAGGGATGGGGACATGGAAGGGGGCCGGTCACCGAGAACCCTCCGAACTGTCGAATTAATGTTTGGAAGTTCTTGGGGAGTGGGCAAATGGGTCCTGGATTATCCCTAAGCACGCGAGCAAACGCGCCGATGAACCGACGGTAGGGATGGATGAGGTCTTGACTGCATAACAGCTCTTGAAGAGGAGGAGGTACGGAAGGAAGCCTTTCCAAAAACAATCTGACGCCGCTTTTATGAAAGCCCGGACAAAAAATCATAAATTCAAGAGAGTGAAGAATTATTCCAGAGAAAATGGCGAAGAAGAGCAAGTTCGTGGAAAGGGTGGCACTGTCTTTCTGGGAGAGGGTGAACGGAGGTCAATAGTGTTCTCTGAGCAAGGCGACACAAACACGAATAAAAAAATATAACAAACGTCAGGGAGAACAGCGTTGACCGCAAATGAACCACCCCCGCAGCGATGAGAGGAACTGCTCAAAAAAAGGATTTTAAAAGATGGAGAAGGGGAGATTAGGGACCGGACTGGCAGTACAGTAGGGTAATCCGGGGGTGGGGCACGTACAGGGGGGAGAGCTAGAACGAAGAACATCTACCGGGGCACTTCAAGATAGGGGAGGTCCACGGTTGTGGGAGGAAAGAAGGGGTTAGAGGAAACATTAATCAAGGCAACGATCCCGGTTGGTCCAAACGGTCTCTCGAACAAAGGGTCGCTGATCACTAGTTTACCCTTTTCGAATCCCAGGCAAAAATGCACCAAGACCGAAGAGAGCATCCGTACAACATTTTTCAATGATGGGAATCTGGACACGATCGGGGAAAGAAAGGGGAGAAACAGTCGTAGGCACGCATAAATGGGAATGACCAGAACCCCGAAGGACCAGAATAGTACTCCCCTTAGGGAGAAGTAGGAAAGAGAAGGAGGGTTCGTAAGCACTGAACAGGTTCGGTCACCAAGGGAGAAAGGGAAAGAAGAAAGGGAGGACCACATCTTTTGAATGCAATACGCCAGCCTGCCAATAAGGAAAAGGTAGTAACAAGAGAAGGGGAAGTGCGGAAAAGGAGAGATCGGTGATAAGTGTTGTAAACTTTCGATCAAATGGCGAAGAAGAACAGGAACAGGGAGACCTTCCTTAATCAACACCGGGGTGGGAAGAAAAAAAACTCCGTGGGCGGAATTTGCACGGGGGGAAAGAATTTATGGAACAGCCCCCTTCCTCCCCAAAATCAGGAGCAAAAACATAACGCTTCGCATAGAACGGCACGCAAATAGAACAAGCTGGTTTTTAGTGCCGGTACCATGGGGATAAAAAAAGACATGAAGACCTGGAAAGAAGGGAGAGGATCCTGAAGGTATAGCAAGAAAGTAAGTAAAGATTGACGCGTTAAGGGAAATCAGGTCAAATCTGATCTCTCTAAAAAAACCCACCTGGAGAAGAGAGATATAACGGGGCAAGTTGTGGAGGAGCGGAAACCGACCTCACGAGGAAAAAGGGTTCTGGGGTGAAGAGCCGAATAGTCGCCTTGAGGGGGGGGAAAAAGGGGGATGCAGTTACTCTGGTCCTCAAGATCGTCATTGAAAAAACACACGAGTTTCCCTTAGTGCAGGGGCCGGCGCGGGCGACTCGGAATGGGAGCCTTCGTGGGGCTTAGGGTGGTCTGGTACTAATTCTTCGTTGACAACTGAAAAAAAAGAAAACCTCATTATTTGTTATTTCTGAGAAGCCGAGAAGAGGATTCCGTGAAATTTTCTCTCTGGGGCAATTGATCTACATTTTATACAACACACGAAGAAAAGGAGTCTAGAGTGGGGGAGGGAAAAATGCGACGGGCCCTACTACGACCTTGGGAGGATCAAAGGGCCAGAGCAAAGAGAAAGGGTGAAGGAAGGGATTGAAATTCCGTCTCCGGTTACTAAGTTCAGGAGGTACACCAACGGAGAGAGCGCCTTATGAGAGTAAGACTGAAGGTAGAAGGGAAGAGTACGAAGGACAGAAACAGCCCAAAAAGAGACAGTTGACTACTGAACAGGGTAGGACGTAAGCAGTGGCGGAAGTCTAGAGTGTGGAAAGATAATGTGCCTCAAGGAACACAAGGGGTTGGCGAATAACGGACAAAGGAGCCCATCGCATCTCCGACAAAAGGGGGTACAAGGTCACGAAGCAAAGCGGGGGGACAGACAAGACCACCGTTCTTTTTGGAATTGATGAATTCGGGTAAATGCACAAGCGCATCACCACCGGGAAAATAAGACGGGTTCACTATACAGTTCGTCAGGGGGGGGGATCCAATGATGGCAACAGAAGAGGACGAAAACGAGACGGCCCTCGTCAAACGAGACATCACTCCCGCCACAAGTCAAATCCGGAAAAAATTCAGACGTACTTATCCACGGTGCAGATAAGGAAAGACCCAAAGGGGGAGTTTAGGTAAGCTGGAGAGAAAGGTGGTGTATATCGGTATCGGGTGTGAGCGTGGCAAGAAGAAACTTTACGAAGAAAGACAGAAAGCCAGAGGGACAATGGGGAAACCAGATGAAGCCAGCTGTATCGATGAAAGAATTGAAAACTTCTGAAGCAAGACATAAAACAGCATTCGGTCAGCGCTTGCGTAATCTAGAAGTCTGGAATGGGGGTAAGAAGAGGGAAAAAAAAAGTGACTGATGCGAACCAAAGCTCTGATTAGAAAAACGAGCACAACTATCCGAAACATAGCTCTCTTTACTAAAGTATACAAGCTTAAAAAAGAAAGCCACCAAAGGAAGGTGAAAGGGAGGGGTTATTAGCGGTTACATGGGTCAGGCAAGCAAAAGATTTTTGTCGGGGGAAGGGATGAAAAAAAAAGTTCGGTCTTAGCGAAAAGGGAACTTTCATCCACTGCCTTGGCGATAAGGCCGCGAAACGTAACGCGAAAATGTCAAAGCATGGACTTAAACAGTGAAGATTCTTGAGGGGGGAGTAACACCTTCGCAGGAGCAATGGACTAAAAAAATAGGTCAAAAGAGAGGGAAAAAAACGCCTAAACAAAGGAAGGGGAAGATTTGTAGGGAAACAAACGGAACGAAGGATAGAGGGAGACTCTAAACTTGGAGCAACAGCCATGTCCAGCCGAGGAGGGGCGACAACATAAAAGAAAAAAGTGTCTGGCAGGTGGAAAGGGGGCACCAAAGACCTTTTGCTCAAGATCATTGGGAAAAGTAATAAGGAAAAACGGAAGGGACCAGCCCAAGACAAGAATACACTTCTTACGTTAGGAAAATGCAAGGAGGAAAAGATTAAGGAAGGGTGTCAGGGACTGTACTGTACCATCTTCCCAAATATCTCGCTCAAGAAAGTAAGCCCTGCGAACGGACAGGCGGAATAGTTAATCAGTATATGACTATACAATGAGGAAAGACTTGGGTAGCAGACCTAGAAGGGCGTGAGGCGGAGCCGATCGTCACTAAGAAAAAGGAAAAATACTTGGCAGGAATGGGATAGCCAGAGAAGTGACATTGGCAGAGCCAAAGAAGATCACGTAAAAAAATGGAAGAGGAGGGAACTTGTCATCAGGAAGAAACAATCAAAAGGACCGGTTCATCACATCGAGGACAATCCACAAACGGCCCACCTCTTGAGGGGGAAGCCAGCGTTGGGGTAGACAATCCATACTCTAGAGAACGTTGTGGGGAGCCCACTCGCTGACTTTGAGGTTAGGACATGTCCAAGAGGGGGATAAGGCGCACACCGCACGACGAAACTTAAAGGAAGCGGCAATCGCTTCACGCAGGAGGAAGAAAGTTGGCGGATGTGAAAGGATGGTCCTGATCGAAGAATGACAGGCTGGGCTTGCTTAAATGTGGTATGAATTGGTGATGCATGGATGGTGAAGAAAGGGGGGAACGAAGCCGCTCGAGCCATGAAAAATGGTACGGAAGGAAGACAGGGGGTACGGATTTGACTTCAAAAGGGGTTTTCAGGGCCGCCTAAGGGCAGCAGCGACTTCAAGATTCTTTTCCTAACGACAGGGAGGAAAAAACAGCTCCTTGCACATCAGAAGGAAGGACGAGTGGTCCCTAAAAAGGTGGGGGGGCTTCTCGCAGCAAAAAGAACGGGGGACCGGTGGTGAGAATGGTACTGAAAAGGCTAAGTCACTGACTCAAAATCTATAAATCTCGGGATAAAATCGAGCTTGTCTGGGGAGGTCTGAAAAGGGGGCGAAAATCAAGGTGGATGGAATAAACAGTAGCTCAGACGACAGCGAGTAAAGGGTATGTTTACCGCGTTTCGCCATGCCTGGGGGGAAGGGGGGTCGGACCTAAAGGAGGGATTAATCTAAGACGTCAAAAAAAGGGGTGTTACCTGAGCACCGCGCGGGAAAACAGGGACACTCAATAACAAAGAGTAAGGGCTGGGCGATCCGGAGAGGGAGCGGGAAAAAGGAATCCAATCTGCGCGGGAAAGTGTTGTGCAAAGGACGCAAGGGGACAAAAGAATGAAGGTATCATCTGAGTATCACGTGAAATTGCACTAAGAGATAAATTTGCGACTGCAGGGGAGGACAGTAGGTCGAACGGACATGTTAAAAGTCGGCCGTAAAAAAAAGGACTGAAAATAAGCTGGGGGAGGGTCCCGGCAAGGACTCCAATCATGGGGAAGCGGGTACGATGAATGGAAAAGGAGGGAAAACCAATCGCTGTCCTGTTACGCTCAAAGCCAGCGAAAACGATGGGCAGTGCCAATAGAAGCAATCTTGATCATAGGGGAAAGGGAAATGCCGGGGTAAAAGTTTGGGAAAAGTGGGGGAAAAGAATAGGGGAATCCACCGGAAGTAAAATCGCCCAAGGGGGACGGACCATTCAGCCTCTATCGCTGGGGGCGCGGAGGACTGTGGCAGGGAGTGCTCCGAAGAACGGCAAAACAATTTGTCCTCATCGCTCTGGGAGGAAATAACGGCGAGCCTTGGGGGGCTGGGCGGGACTAGACTAAGGCAGCTACCTCGTAACCTCAGAAGGGGACGGAGGAGGGGATCTCAATGGGAAGGAGCAAAAGGTGATGCCACGGTAGGGGGGAGTCAGGTTTTATGCTGGGGGGTCTCGAAAAAGCAGAAGATTCCGGCGTGGCGTGCTCTTCTTCGGCCGATCCCAAAAGTAGCGCAATCAGAAAGATAGATCTCCACCAATTGAGATTTTGGGGGGTAGAGGAGTGGAATAGGGGACGCAGGAGGCGACCGGCTGTGTACGAATTTACCTGATTTCTCGTCCATAGATAACGTGAGACGAGGAAATAAAACCTATATACATAAGGTTCCAAACACCTTTTTGGGAAATGAGCGAGAAGGCAAAACGAAAGCGAGTTTGATGAAAGAGATGGACCGTTAATCTCGTTTCCTGCTATCACAGAAACGGGGGAATCGAAGGCGGAAGGTTATTTCAAACGACCAACAGAAATTACGTGGCAGAAAAAGAGCTCACACAAACACAAAAAAAACACACAAAAACAAAACGGAGTAAAGAGAGGGGAGAAAATAAGGCAAAAGTTGGTGATTTTTAAACTGAATTAACGAGGGAGAGGAAAGGCTTGCGAGGTGAACCGACGGACCAAACACTGAAGCCTATCAAACAGAACGACGGGATAAAAAGGTCTAGCGAAGCAACAGGGGAGCAAGGGCTTTCTTCATGGTGCAGAAGGGGAAACCTAACAAAAGTTGCACGGTGAAGGAAGAAGTGGCGCAAGCGGGAGTCTTAAATGTACAACCCAAAGTAAACGAGGAAAGTCCTCGATCAGGCACCAAGTAGTGTGAAGTGGAAGTCGTATCTAGGTGCTAAAGAGAAGTGGGGATACAAAAGCGACCCTGACGGAAAAGTAAGGCGCGGTAGAACCAACGAAAGAATAACAATGACGAGAACAAACTTTCCTCAAATTTCTTTCCCGGTAAAAAGGGAACGAAGAAGCGAGGAACAGATTAGAGAATAGAGGGGGGAGGAACACATGAAGGGAGCCCGTCCTCAACAATTCCTAAGCAAGAGGTGATCAGCCCAAGCTATGCGGATAACATCCGGGCGGGGGGGAGAGGAGACGAACGAAGGTGAATCAGAAAAAGTCAACGGTTCCAGCACAAAGAGAGAGCACAGAATGCAATCAAGAGCGGGAGCAAAAATGCTGTCACAGAGTATTTTCCAATGACTGGGACATAGGAAAAAAGGTGGAAGAGCAGTTCCCGGTCAATCATGTAGAAGATTTGAAAGTTAGCAGGCAAGAACGAGTCTCTTAAAGGAGGGACGGCCCTAAAAGGGCGAGGTGGGACTCCGGGGGGGACATTAAGCTTAAATGACTTAAAGGGGGGCCTGGCAGGACGAGTAAAAGACACAAGAGCGTTCGGGGATCAAAAAAATTTAACTTGAACGGAGGGAATAAGTGGGGCTTTCCACTGCGGATAGAGATGAAGGGGACGCGTAAGGAAGTCGGGCGTAGGGGAGAGACTTCAGTAGCTTTCACAAAGAGGGGCTGAAAAAAAAAGAAAGCAGTAATTTCCCAGAAAGGGGAGAAAGTATCCTGGACCGCCCAGCGACGTAGATTACGGAGGTGGCCAGATTCAAGCAGGCCGAGCAGTAACCCGAACACTTTATAGCCTGATGCCTTCCGCTTAAAAAAAGGGGTTCAAGGCCGGCCCAAAGAACAAAACAGATAAGCTAACGCGTCAACAAGCTGGGAGAAAATGTTAGGTAGCGTACAGGAAATACGGGGCTGAGTTCATCCAATTGCATGGTAACAATGATTGGGCAAAAGAAAAAGATCGGAGCGGCCATCCTCTTATAGACTTTGAGCATTAAAAGGCCAGACAATATGAAACACAAAAAGACTGGCGAAGCAGACAACTTGGATGGAACGACCGCCGGGAAAGCGTTTCGAGGGGAGAGAATTTACGAAGGAAAGTCTTGTCGCAAGCCGAAGGAAGGAGAATCGACCTGCAACGAAACTTACCTAAATCAGTCCAAGACTGGAAGAAGAAAAACCTCATTGGAAAGGGCGGACGAGGCTTAGTCTGTGCCGTGGGAGAACACGGAAATCACTCGAGCAAAGAAAAGCACGGCCAGCACTCCTCTTCCTGGATAAACGAAAGGGAAAATGTAGAAAAGGTACAAGAGAGGGCCCCGAGTGCAGACGATAAGGCGGTCTAGGAGGAACCGGTCAGCTCTCCAACCTATATTTGGGAAGTTCAGAGAAAAAAAGGGACTAAGTCACGGGTGAGAAAGCAAAACAGGAGGAGGATTCTTGATGGAAAAAAAGTGATTCCTATACGAGGGCGAATTGGAACTCGCCTTTGATGGGATGAAATCTGAATGGTCGTGAAAAGGTAACGTAAGAGGGAGTCCATCATGGGAAGGTAGCTCGCAAAGGACTCCGGGCCGAGCCATGGAAAATGGACATAATATCAAAGATGCAAGTCCATTGGGAGTTACTGCAGTTATCAGATCGAGGGGAAAAAGGCACAGAAAGGCGCTGCTCTTCTAAGGACTGGAAGTCAAATCTGGGGTCGTAAAAAAAAGCACAAAGGAAAGCTCGTTAAAGACTGCACCGGTGGCTGAGAATCAGCATTGGAAAAAGATGCGGAAAAAGTCGGCAAGAAAGTATAACCTCTCCAGCAGGGAGGCATTTGTGGAGCAACCAGTACAGAACGTCGTCAGGTGCTGTCAGGCAAGGGTCGTCAGACGCAAAAGGAGCGGGGGAAAACCAGGAGAAAGGGGAAGAATTGTTGGCAAAAGAAAGGCGGAAAACACATAAAGGGACGGTTTGGTCGCGACAGAACACGATCTTGTAAAAGGGGGGGGGAAGAAAAATGTGTCATCTTCGCAAAAGCACCTATCCCTGATCAGTAACAAAAAATATAAAAATGGTTTCCCCCTTTGTCGAAAGAACGCGCATGCCAACCGATTGGACATTGGCACTCTGCCATGCTGAACGCATGCTCATGTGTGCAGCACAAGAAAAAAAAAAGACAGTGGTGAGTACAACCAAGGTGAAAAAGAGGTTACTTTCTGCAGAGGTCTTATTGAAAACCGGCCCCGGCCTTGGAAGGCCAGAGGTTACGCCGGGGGGGGGGGGGGGTGGGGGGTGTGTGGGTCAGAAACGTAAAAGTTGGGGGATACAAGAAACAAAGGTTGGGGAAAAAAAGGCCACCGGGCAGAACGCTTCTGAACATTTAATTTGTTCCTTGGGACTTTGCTTCTGGTGTATGAGAAGTGTTAACACTACGCCTCTATTTGTCCTCGAAGGGGGGAGCCCCTGTGAAAAAGGATGGCTGGGAAATGCAGAATATTGAACAGGGACTTGATCCGATATTTCCAAAAAACCATCACGTTCTCCAGGCTTTCAAAAGCCCGAGAAGAAAAAACAGTCATTATGCAGGATATTTAAGGGGAAAGGGGAAAGAGCTATAACTGAAATGGCGAACTCATGACCCTGGAGTGGAAAGGTGGCACGACGCTGCGGAGTAAATGGTATTTTGAAGGAAAGGGGTAGCTGCCAGCGCAAAAAAAAAGACCGAAAGCGGCAAATCTGGACGCAGTTCGTCACGGAAGACTGGCGGGGTGGCCTCTCAAGGGGGAAAGGGTCAGTATTGGGTTAGTTGCAGATTCGAAGAGGGGAGGGGAGGGGAGAGGGAAAGGGACGAATTCGGATAAAGATCTCGCTGATGGGGGGGGAACATTGGAGCAGGCCATAAGAAAGCAGCTTTTGCAATCCGGTCCTTGCTGATCAACGGGTGGGAGGAAAATGGTTTCTAAGATTGAAGAAATGAAACGAAAAGGGGACCTGGGTAATCAACAAAAGTGCTAATGATACAAACCTATGTAAATGTGGGGGGGGAGCGAATGACAGAAGAGGACCGATCCGGGAGACAAAATTGGTCCGGTCATAACGTTAAAAATTCGAAGACGAAAGTGACCGACAACAGAAAGGCAAATGCATAGTAGGACGTGCCAGCACCCTTCCCGACGCACATGAATAGGCGTGGAACTTCCAGGCAACTCAGGTTATCCCGTACCGGGGGTGCGTAAATCCCTTTAAAGTCAAAGAAATAAATCTAGCAGGAACAGGGGAAATAAACCGGCATCTTGAAGGTTTGCAATGACGACATCAGAAGAGGATGTAGTGACTCCGTCGCGGTCTTCAATCAAAAGGATCGTCGGTTTGGGACAAAAAGCATTTTAAACTGTTCAGATCAATAAGGCAAAGGGTAGACTTAGGTTCACAGGAAGAAGCGGGATACACGCACCGAGGCATCAAAAAAGGGTGTTCTGAATGTCGTGTAAAAGGGGAAGATAGTAGGAAACATCCACCCACCAAACTGGGAGCGAAAAAAGGCGCGATGCTGAAACAGCGAAGAAGAAAGAATAAAACAGTGGTCCTTTACACAGAGAAGTGGAGAGAAGAACCATGAAGACCTGTTCAAAAACGGCGCGAGAAGAGGATCATACAGGGAGGGGAAAAGCGGCGCGAAGTACAAAAAAAAACCTTCATATCTGAGCTAGAGAAAGAAAACACACGCTTGGGAAAAGAAGAGGATCGAACGTTTTGGATGAACCGAAGCGCACATCCGGTTAAACGAGGACGGGGGAGAGAACCGACGTGAGTCACAGATGTTTAACTTTCCTTCTTCCTCAAAATGGACGGAAGAACACCTCTTGTTTCTGGGAAGGGGGCGTGAAAGTTCGCAAGAGCGCATTGGTGGGCTTCGGGGAGGATGCTTACTACATAGGAGGAGGAATACATTAGAACACCATTAATATCCATCTGGTCCAAAAGAAAAGTAGAGCAGGAACGGAAGGAGGCCCGTGAAGGGAGTAGAGATGTACGCCTTGAGCGACAAGTTTAAACAACAAGCTCGCGAAAAAATGCGCAAGATATCTTGTATTCGAAAAGGGAAGGAGGGGCATACTAAAACTTATTCGCCTGTAGGGAAAAAAAAAAGAAAGGAAAGGGTGCTTAGGGTATCATTAAGGCGAAATACGACGTTCAAGGAGATTACCGAAAAAAGGGAAGGGAACCTCATGATCATGAGGCGGAATAATATTTCATGTGGGGCGGAAGGTGGGTCTTTACAGTTCCTCTATTAGGGTGAAGAGCCATGTCGTAAGCAAAAGACAATGGCATGAGAAGGGGGGAAAGGGGACTTAGCAGGAACCAATGTGGATACAGAAGCCTGTCATATTCTGTCCTGATGAGACGCAGAAAATGTGGGGAAGATGGGTCCCTAAAACCTATGAAGAAAGACCAAGGTCGTTGGGGAAATATGAAAAACGGGAAACGGACTGAAGCAAAACAAGGAAAAGCAACTCAGGCCGGAGTGCCACTATACTTGCTGGGATCATGAGAAAGGGGCAAAACCAAAGAAGTACCTGCAATAAGGTGCAAACATCGGAACGAGGACAGTCAAACCACGCTTCGCAGAATTAACCAAAGGAACAACTGACAGGAGCCACGAGGTTAGTAGACCATCCGAAAACAGAGGATAAAGCAGGACAATACTTTTTAGCTAGGGGGGGGGGGGGTGCCGGAGAAGAGAAAATTGAAGGCGAAAGTAACCAGAGACGCCGAATCCAGAGGGAAGACCGGTTCAACGCCTTGATGTCCGGTAGGAAAAAGGGAGAGAGGGTCCTTCATATCCGCAAGCATCAAGGCCGCACTGTCTCGGGCTGGAGTACAGGCGGCAGGGAGGAAGTGGGAAAGAGGGAACTGGACATCACTTAGCTAAGCGAGAGTGGCACAAAGCTCAGCATCGAACGAGTCTTGCATCTGCGCGGGAAAAGAGAGGCTGGCGTTTGCTAATCTCAGAAAAAGGCTGCAAGAAAAGTAGCCAACAGGAAAAAAAAGAAAAAGGAGAAAAACAGACGGAACGTAAGGGTTCGGCTCTGTAAGGAATCAACCAATCACAGTTTTTCTTGAAACTTAGAAAGGGGCGGGGTTTTAGAGAAATACTTGGCATTGACCAATGGCGGTGAAACGAGGCCGCTAGTAACAAAAGGGGGACTTAGGTTGGGTAAATGGACAGAAATACTGGTCTTGGAGGGGTCTTAAAAACCTTCCTTGAGAAGCACACATGGGGGGGTAGCTGAACATACAAATCGGGGAGGCAGAACTTGGGACCAGGCAGTGAAGCTTGGGGGGGGAAACCTGAAAATACTAAGAACAAGGGATAGGAAACAAGAAAATGGTTGGGGGTGCGTCACACAAGTTTAAAGCGGCCGATGGGATGCGAAAACTCACCGCAACGTATCCTGGGGAGCGGGGGGGCAGGGGTTCCAGCGGAACTGGGCTAAGATCGGAGATGGAACGGAAGAGAGTCCTGACTGAATTGCAGGAAGCAAAGGAAGATGAAAATAGGAGTCTTGGGGTGCGCAAAAAAATGGGGAATAAAAATGCGGTATTAAGGGAGGGATGTCAGGTTCATGTACGAGCGTCAACCAAATCTCTCCTGATATCAGCCCGGGGTAAAGACGGAGAACAGGCAAGGACCTCAGGGAGGGGATTCGCATTAAATAAATGAGGGGAATAACTACTGGTTCGAAAGGCCAGAAAGAAAAGGGTTGTATTGACGCCGAGAAAAAAGAACAGGAAAAAAACAATTTTGAAGACATATCGCAGGGAAAAAAAGCCAGGGCCGGGGAAAGCCGGAGTAAAAAAAAGCAAAGGGAGAACTGAGATTCTCTGAACAATTGAAGCAAAAGGACAGCAGGACTCGATAATAAAAGTTCATCAGCAAAGGGCAAGAAACTCGGACCGTCTCTTAATCATTTTTAAATAAGAAAAGCCACTAAGGGGAGGAACCGGCTGCGTCAGTTGGTTCATAAGGCTTGAACGTTGCAAGATTTTGGGGTGGCAGCGTGCGCAAGAGAAAAGAACTGGCCATGAGCACTGCATCATCGCGGAAAGGAACTCCAGTCTCGGGGGAAAATGGGAAGGGTTTAAATATAATCGAAAGAGCGGCAGGGGGGCAGGGGGGAGTGGCAGAATTGGTGAATTATGGGCTGGTATCACACGGGGGGGACGACCTACAAAGAGAAAGAAGTAAATCTAGGGCGGGGGGGGAATCGCAGTCGATTGATTTGTGTCAAAATCGGCGCAGGTTCCGCGGCTGATCTCCAAAAGGGTTGACGGGGGGCCGCGACTGTAAAGATGACAGTTTCACTCTCCAGGAGGGTCTCCACTCAGAGCACGTGAGGGCGGCCGAAACGAAGGGGGCTGGCTTTTCGCTCAAGTGAGTGGGTAAACGTATCGGGGGGAAAAAAAATCCTTACTGCTCAAAAGAGAACGGAGGAGAGCGCCTAGATTGCTCTTCGCAAATACGTTTTCGTACCATATTTGGATTGGCAAACCCAGTCAGGAAACCAAAACTCTCAAGGGCATAACCGGGAGGAAAGAGAGCTGGTGCCGCGTTCGGTAGGAAGGGGTAGGGAGGACTGGGACAAGGAGTTCCGTAATGTACTGGTAGGAAGAACCGGAAAAAATCAGCAGCAGTGCAACACCACTCAATACAACTCTAGGTGAAGGGGGAGTAGCCAGGCTATTGCGCTGCGCGGAACTTACTGCGCAGGGCAGGTTTGGTGCTGCTACACCTCTGGTGCAAGCAGAAAAGGTAAGACGAAAAGACGCGCGGAAGGGCTAATAAGATCCGCTGGGGAAAAGCATTTGGAAGAATGTAAAATTGGAGGAGTCGGAGCGAATCAGCTTTGTTGCAGCGCCGAAACAGAGCAGGTATTGTACACTATGACGAATTAATTTGTACAGAGTTCCCAAGAAAAAAACTGGACGATACAGTGAAGGACCTCGCGGCCGCAACCATAAAGAAAAAGAGGTCCGCCCTGACCAGGATGCATGTTAGAAGGGTTGCACGAGGGACATCTCAATTGTCAAAGATTGGGAAAAAGCGTTGGGTGGACGCCAAAAGCTCTTGAGGGACGTCAAAGAAAGTGCTATCGGGCGGGGGGAGGGAATGTCTTATTTCTTAGTTCTTTATAACATCGGGAGCAGCGCGAAAAAGAGGAAATTGGGATCACCATCGAGATTTAGGCACGGAGAGTGCTTAACCTTGTGAGACTGGAGTTGCCGGACAGCGAATGTGTTTTTAGGCAACAGGAAAAAAGTACCGCAACCTCGGGGAGAGTTTGGAAGTAGATAAAAATTTACTAAAGAAAGCCCAGTGAACAGGATTTGATCCGTCTAGCAGTTGTGTATTTCCACCAACAGCGAAGCCTGAATCCGGATGTCTAAGATTCAGGGCAGAAGGGATCCAAAACAAAAAGACCACAACAGAATAGAGAACTCAACCTCATGTGGTGTTTCCCCGGATCGAGGAAATTGGCGCTCGGCACGAGAAAGGCAAACGGTACCATTTTGTAACAGTTCAAAGGAGGACGAGTTCAAAGAAACAGGAAACGTGGAGAGATGAAAAGGAGTAAAAAAGGGATAAGAAAGACAGGGAACTCCATTATGGCAGGGAAAGCAAAGTCGCGAAGTGGTACTCATGAAGGACGAGTCAGGGGGGACAGACTACGCGTCAAACACGGGCCTCTCAGGCGGATTCAGTTGGTTCAAAAATACCATTTAATTCGGAGCAGTCTCTCTCAACAACCCAAGAACGGGGGAATTTATCTGACATAATTAAATTAGGGTTGGTCGTTGGGTAACAATGAACATGTAAACGCGGAGTGCCCGTGTTCTCTAAGGAGACAGGGGAATCAAACGAAAACACATGCCATCGATTCCCAAGAGAAACGGCTTCCGGGGCACAGAATCAACAGAGGCAAAAAAAACCTTTCTGGGTGACATCCGTTTGGGAATTCGGACGAGGCATCAGTTCTGGGTTGCGAGTAACCGCAAGCGGGGTTCTGACCTGGGTACGCGGTGCTATCGGAAGAAGGGCACAGTCCGAAAAGAGGGGAAAAACAAACCTGAAGGGTGGATTGATTAGATATTCTGGGAGGAAAAAGAGGTTGTATCCATGGCGAAGCAGGCAAACACCCGGAATCGGGGGCAGCCGCTGGTAAAGAGGGGGGGGGGGACAACGAAAAATCACAAGGAAGAAAATCGTGGCAAGAAAAAGCATATCCTTACATTTTCAAAAACTGAGAAGGAACACGGAAAAAACGGAAGAGTTCTTACGTCGGGGGGGAAAAATGCCGGGGGCGTAAAGGCAAAACAGATCTTAACTAGTTCTCAATGTGCGAGCGATGAGGGGCCCTTTCCGCGTGGACTCCTGAAGGACTTCATTTGTGCCTAAGGAAAAGCGGCCGACCAAAAACCCCGCGATAAATGCGAGGAAGCGTGGCTCACGGGCTGGTCAAAAGGGCAAAATCAAGGGGTCAAGA
>Ga0179593_1426498_pt1 | contig 17003 bp, 16 predicted proteins | sample CZODoug2_1_08_16_FD_185931 | JGI IMG/M metagenome (GOLD analysis project Ga0179593, IMG submission 185931) | Vadose zone soil fungal communities from Angelo Coast Range Reserve, California, USA - CZODoug2_1_08_16fungal (PacBio error correction) | ecosystem: Environmental > Terrestrial > Soil >...
CCGGATATCTCTATCAACCTGTGTGTAAAGGGGAGAAAGGAAAATAAGATTACAACTGAAAGAAAGCCGGTGCGGATCTCAAGGGGCAATAGAAAAGGTTGTCCGCACATGGAGTGACCAATCTGGGCTGGAGCGATCAACGAGGAGAGAGGTCCAAGGAATCAAATTCAAAAAAGCCACCCGGTCTATAGAGCGGTTACCCCAGAGGAGGCGGGGAATTCGAACAGGCTATCGACCAAAAAATAAAAATCGTCGCACGCGACCCTGGCGGGAGGGAAAGGCAAGGCAAGCGTTCGCGGTGCAGGGGAGCCAACGTGTCTTCCAAGTCAAAATCTCAATCGATCTTAAGACACGAAAAAATTAAACAAAAAAAAGACGTCGTCCTGAGAAAGAATGAGGCGGCATGGCCGGAGGCGGGAGGGAGGGACTAAAAAAGCCAAAGAAAGGCAATTGACAGGATCGAAAACCGACGATGTTGTGGTGATACCAGGTCCAGATCTCAATGAAGGGCGAAATGTGGGAAAAAGAGATGTACTCTAAGTGGAACTCTACGGAAGGGTAAAAGACCACGGCAAGTCAAAAAAAATACATAGGTGACGGCGGAACAGTCAGGTCTAATGTGCACCGAGGTGCGATCAAGCAAGTAATAACACGTCGTTTGCGCAGAAGGGAAAGAAGCAGGGAACGCCAATAAAAAAAAAGTCAGGGCCACCAGTGAGGAATCTAATTGGGTATCGGATCTGGGACCGAAGCCATTGTCATTTGTGCAAACGCTTCAGGGATCGGAATGCGGAGAGGAAGATCGGACCGAAACTGCAGGGGCATCGAGAAAAAAAGAGAGAACGGCGGGGGGGTATCGACACACTGTACCCGCAAACGGGGTTAGGCAAGGCACTGACTGAACCGGACGGAGAGAACAGAAAGAGGTAGAAGGGAAGGTTGAAGCGAGCTGAGAAGATCGACTTAGCCTGACTCTAGTTGAAGGAAGGTAGTGTTATCGGTCGGGGGGAGGATGATGCTCCGACAGAGAAAAAAAAAAGTGCCCGGGCTGGATCAGACGGAAGGTCGATCTGGAAGAATGGTTCAATACCGGAAGGACGACAACTCGGGAGTGAAAACGAATGTCCCCGTCTCCACCTGCCCGCGAGAAACTCCAAGGCGTACGAAAAAGGAAGGCCTGCCAACCAAGTCCGGGGAAACGCCAAGATAGCAACGAGACCAGAGACTCCCGACAGCCCGAAGGAAGGAGACCCTGGCGCTGCGGGGGGGACACATTGAAGCCGAAAAGAGCTAAGACACAAAACACGGGGATGGAAAAAGCGAGAGGATCTGTACTCTACAACATCTCGGCCAAGGGGTGAGCGCGGGTTTGGGGAAGACGAGGGAGGACTGGGAGTCCCGGGGAAATATGAGGAAGGAAGTTGGGGTCTTCCGGGTTGTGGGCAACTCTTGAGAGAAAAGCATAGATGCAGTCTGCGAAAGACCTGAAAACTTCGGAATAACGAGCGGAGGAGGAACTTGCCAAAAAAAGGACCCAACGAAGGACGTTGAGCAGCACCATGCCATTCAAGAACTCAGTCCCTGGGGGTGAGGAATGGATCAACAAGAAAGACAGCCGAACCTAGAACCAAAAAGACTTAAAATCGCTGTCAAGGGACCAGTCGATCCAGGAGATCGAGTAAAAGGGGGAGGCGATATATAAGAGGGGAAGGGTCGAGAAACAGTCCGAAGCGACCGACTTAAACGAAGCACTTGATCTAACCGAGCAACCCGCGTGCTAAACCACCGCGTCAATGCCGGAAAGAACAGGAGAAGTCTAGACGGCAGCTAGACCAGATACCGCTCGCAAAAGGAACTAAAGCAATAGGGGACGGATCCACAGTCCCCCACTTGAAAAAAGAGCCATCAGAAGACAAGGGATAGATCATGAACTGGAGCCATTCCAAACTGAGAAGACCTGAGGGCGACTGGGCCCAGGATAAGAAAACTACGTTTCGATCACACGAAGCAGAGCCGTAGAAAGCCCCCGAACCCACTGCCTCTGGGAAGATCAGAGGGAAGAAGCCGAAACGGCTGAGGTTTGACCTGGGAAGTGGAAAGCGAAGAAAACCTAGACATCTCGAAAGGAAACCAAGAACGCCTTAGGATGTAAAGAAAAAAAATCAGGGTCAGAAACAGTCACGCCCGGCCTGCAAAGCTTTTCCGGGGAAATAGCTCGTTCGGTATAGGGCCGCGAAGAACGCGCAGAACCCAGGAACGCCGCATGAATTGAGACAGGGCTGAACGGTCCAACGGCGTGGCCCAAACTTTTCGGACATGGAGAAAGCTGGGATATTCGGCTGATGGGGATATCCCAACACGGGGGGGGGGAAGAAAAGAAAGAAGCAAAAAGGAGAGAGAAAGGCCCAAATGAACCTCCGCGTGAGCCCCTGTGGTCTAAGGTCATAGGGGGTGCCGGCCGAGGCGAAGGGGAGCATCGAAAACAAAAGACGATGCGCGGGGAAAGAAAGGAAGGGCAACCGTGAGAGAAACGATGCAGGCGGCCGGAACCGGCGGCCCGCCTCGTGCAAGGACAAGGAGGTCAGCACCTGGGCGGAAAGCAAATGAATCTTGCCGTTAGAAAAGCCGAAAGCTCTGGGGGAAGGGAAAAGGGGGGAAAAGGAGATTTATCAGAAACCCCGGTCTTGATAGAGATAACGGGATCTGCGTTCCCACGGTAAGGGACACGGATGAAAGGAGGGAAGCCCTGCAACCAAGGAGGGTAAAGAAAAAAACCAAACGAACTCTGTGGCCAAGAAGTAGAGCTAGCAAAATGCCAGGCAGGGGAAAAAACCACCTTCCTCGCAGAAAGAAAACTGGAATTAGTCGAGTCAAAGCTTCCAGGGAAAAAAAGCCTTCAAATTAGAAACGCAATCGCTGCCCGATCAGAAAGGGGGGAAGAAAAAAAAAGGTCGGCAACACTTGGCAGGAAGGCTGAGGCTCAGCAAAGCTATAACACTTAAAAGGGGAACGGCCCCAGAAGCATTGGCGTTGCACCAAAAAGGTTTGCACTTTTGTGCAGAAACACGTCAGGCAGGGGGTCCACAAGGGCCCGAAGGAGGTAAAGCAGGGAGCAAGGCGGCTTATACCAATTGGGATATCTTTTCCTTCGCACAGTTGGGCAGGTGAGGGAAGAATATGTCAAAGGTTGAACGAAAATGCCGATGCCGAAGCAGGGGAAGAGCGAAAAGGAATGGGAATCAGCGCAATCGACAGGCCCTCCACTCTGCTCCGAAAGGAGAGTCGTACTAGATAGATCAAGGGGGTCCGGGCCGCAAGGGAGAACATCCAGTACCACGCACAAGGGAAGACAGACAGGGGGAAGAGGAGGAGAGACGGGTAAGCCACTCCAAGAAGAGGGCTTTGGCCCATCAAGAAAATGGCCCGCTGTATTCCAAAATCTTAAGAAAGGTGGGCGGCCGACGGGAAAAAGCTTTAACGGGAGGAAAAACCGAGAAAGCTCCAAAAACAACGAAGTATGGGTAACTGCAGCGGCCACGCAAGAAGGCGTGTCCCCTCTCCGGAAAGGACGCAACTCGGGAAGGACTTGCGGCATCCCGATAGCAAGCAGCCGCAGGGGAGAGAAGGTTTCCTATAAACAAAAAGGGCGCTCTGAGGGAGTCGGATCGAAAGGTTTGAGGGCTCGAGTGAAGGCACCGAAAAGTTCTCTGCTAAAAGCCTTTCTGCCCGAGGGCGCGCGACCGAAAGAAGAAAGAAGAAATTCGTACCGAAAAGCGACCGTCGCAAAGTCGGGCAAGGAAAAAGAAGGCTACTCAACGCTAAGACAAGCTAGGAAAAATTGCAATCTCCGAAAGATCTTTCAGCCGAGAAAACGGAGACTAGTGTTGCAAAGGAAGGTCTACAAAAAACTTGTAACAGCCCTGGAACGCAAAAGCTGCCGGGACGTGGGGGTAGTGAGGGCGCCGACTAGGAAAAGAGGACGACGCCAGAAAAAGATGCCACAGGGGGCAGGTGATGAAAAACGGCGGATCGCCAGAGGCGCGCAGTGTCTACGTTCAAGAAAAGGGGATCTGGGGAAATTAACGATTTACCTCGACGTCGACCTAATAACTTGCTTTTGAGGAAAAATGTCACAGGTGGTCGGCCCAGACCCGGGTAGCAGAGGGGAGAAAAGGCAGCGTGAAGCATCTACGTGTTCTTCGGAACAGATGGGCAAAACGTCAAGTACTCATGCCCACCGTGTAAAAGAAGCCAAATATAGATAGAAGACGAAAGGGGAAGGTAAGACGGACAATCTGCAAGTCAAGCCTTGGAGATCGAAATGGCATAAGCAAAACATTTTAAGGGTGAAGGACCGGAGTGAACAAGAATAGTCGCCCACAGATGCATTTTCGAACTCAATGTCGAGGACGTCAAATACGGGTTCGAGATAGGAGTCACACCAGTCGCGTCGGCAGGGGAGAAAAAAAAGGAGACTCACTACTACTTCATGATAGGAGAACCAGGCGAAGATCTTTTAGTACGGGGGAAAAGGGCGGGACGCTTCATGGTAACCAACTGTTATAGAAAAGAGACAGAAGAATCCAAAAAACAGCAAAAAAAAGACCATTTTTGACAAACGCAACGAATGACGTTCCGCCGGATAAGGAAAGAACTCCTGTCTCGCGGCGGTGCGCGGAATATAAAGAGCACTCAAAGTTCGGCATTTGGAGGAGAAACGACGAGGGGTGCTCCACCCAGTATGAACCGAAGGGAGAGAGTGTTGGGAGATGTACTCTCAGGCGGTTAGAAAAGGCAACGTCAGCGGCATCGCCCGAAACGCAAAAGGGGGGGGGGAAACGAGTACTTCGACAATTGATGAACCGTTCTATCCAAAAGGCACGAAAAAAAAAAAAAAAAACAAACGGATGATACACGTCTTGGCAAAGCAGAAGGGACCCCAAAACTCGTCCATATCAGTCGGTAAGGCGCAGGGGGAATATCAATCCGTTGCCAGTGTCTTGATCTCCTCGCCGGGAGCGCCAGACTGAAGGTTGAGGAAAATGGGCTAGGCTTTGCGATTAGCGAAGGCCTTTTGTCTGATCTGGGGGGCAAAAACACGGAAAAGACAAAAAAAAACAACAACACAAAGCAACGGGTCTGCTAGTCTACGGTTGGAAGCGGTAGGAAGGGGGGGGGGGAGGTTAGCGGGGAGTGTTGCCTGGTGGGCGGGAGGGGCGGGGGGGGTGTGGTGGATGGGTCTGGGGGGGGGGGGACGGCAGGGGGGGGGGTAGAGACGGGTCAAAAAGTATCGGACTTTCCAAAAAGGACAGCTTGGTGTAAGTCGGTGAATAAAAGCTGAAGATTCATTCCCGACAGACGACAATGTCTAGGGCGCGAAAAAGTGAAAGAATCTGGACAATGGTAACGATTAACTGAAGGGAGTGCGGCTCATAAAAAGGGTCCTACTAATGGAAAAAGGAGGTACACTATAATTGAAGATAGATGCTGGTAGGGAAAAAAAAAGGAACAGATCATCCGGGCGAACTGCTGTAAAACCAAGCACACGACTGGGGATGTGTGTGAGAGTTATACCGATAAAACGGCACCTTACTGAAGAGGGGAGACAACAACAAGTGACAGACCAACACTATAGACCCATACTGCTAGGAGGGGAGTAAGTGGCGCTTAGGAGGAAAAGTCGGGATCCGAACTAGCACTGGGTCCGGGAAACAAAGGAAAAAGAGAAATTAGCGAGAGAGTATAATCCATGAAAACAAAAGCAATGTGTAGCCTGGAGACGAGGTGGGGTAAACGCTAGAGGGGCAAAAAACACCGAAGGGTGAAAAAAAAAAATGACATACAGTGCGCAACAGATGACAGGGTCAAGAAAAAGGAGACAAGGTCTCAACGACAAGTCTAACTTACACAAGACTGAGGCGCCAAAAAGGGGACCAAAAGGGACAGAATCATCAAAAAATGCAGCTAAAGAAAAAAATGACAGCTGAAAAAAAAAAAGATAAAAAAGAGCACACACAAAACAAAAAAAGACAACGAAAGAGTCAAAAAAGATAGTGACACCACGAAACAAACCCCAATAAAAAAAAGAAACAACAACACAAGAAGGGGTCTTCACTAAAAAAAAAAAGCAGAAAAAAAAATGGGCGCAAGAGCACAGAAGACTGGAGGTGTAAAAAACAGGTCATAAAAACACTAAAAAAACAAAAACAAAAATCGGGGAAAAATAAAAAACCAAAAAGAATTCACGCTAACAAAAACAACCAGACAGAAGACCGAAGAAGTGCAGGACGTACAGGACCGCTCCGAGACAGAGGGACGCTAAACATGGCAGCAAAGGGGGGGCCAAGGTCTCAGCGGTGGCGGTGGTCCGAAATTAGGAGCTGTTGACACGAAAGCGGGCAGAAAACTGTGTGGCAGTCTCGTCTACGCCGGGGGGTTGCAGCGGAATCGGGAAGAGGGAAAACTCCCTCATTCTCGCCTAGGGGGGTGCTGCAAGGGAAAAAAAAAATCGGGAAGGAAAACTTGTGGCCTTGCAGTCCACTGGAGAGGATCTGGAACCAGGATGCAGTAGAGGAACATAAAAACGGCGGTGTCGGAATCTCCGATCCAAAGGGCCACCTTGAGTGGCGAAAGTTGGACAAGCACAGCATCCAGCCGCCAAAAGATAAGCACCGCCGCGTGGGAAATCCGGGAGTCAAAAAGTGGACCTATCGACGGTTCGCAAGAAGATGCATGTCTGGTAAAGCGCAGGGTGTCAAAAAACTAAAGTCGTCAGAATCGTAACACCAGCACAAAAGCATCGACGGTCAAAGACTGGGGGGGCAACGCCGATCAAACAAATCGGATCGCCAGAAGGCAAAACGGCAAACGTAATAAACGGAGAACCTCCGCAGGGGCAAAAAGGCACGGCGCAAAAAAACAAAAAAACCTGGGCGGAGAATAAAAAAAAATTCAGGGAAAAGAATTCACGGCGACTTGCCCGCTGAGAGGGACCATGTGGAGGGGGCGCTGGACCCTTCAGAGAAAAAAGGGGGCCGGGCACTAAAAACGACAGGGAAGGAGTCTGCCACCGGTGGACCCATCCCGAAGCTGGAAGATGTAAGAGGGGCCTCGCCTGCGGGCGGGGTGGGGGACCGTCGAAAAGCCGACGCACCGACTGCCGATACATCTCGCTCACCAGCTAACCTTCATGTTGAAAGATCGTTGAATAAAAAACCTATCCCCCCCCCCCCCCCCAACCCGGCGCCCAGAAGTGCCAATTACAGCAATGGAGCACTTCGGGATAGCGCCAACACAAGCTCAAAAAAGGCCGCCATGAAAAGAAGGGGAAATGAAAAATTCCTGGGACGGTTGCGGTTTTTCAACTTGTAAGGGCTGGGTAAAGATCTTGGAGAGATGCTTGGAGGGATAAGAACAAAGGGGGGAGCCAAGAAACAAGCACTCCGTAGCAACAACAAACCGCATTACCACTGGGCCAAAGTCTCAGGGGGCGAGAAAAGGTGCCGACGGGGAAAATCGCCCAATGTTAGTAAGCCGCATCGTCCGGGGGACACTTAGAAAACCGCGACGCTAATGGCGAAAGAAGAGAAATTGAAAGGCACTGGAACTTCGCCGAAGAGGGTGGAGAAAAACAGAAGTCACACCCTGCGCAAAACCCCTGGCCACTTGGAAAAAATGATAGCAATTAGACTGGGAAATGGCCGGGGAGGATGAGAGACCTGAAGACAAGCAGATAGCCTAAAAAGATAGGGGGCTTGGCACCGCCGGTCGGCAGGAAACGGAAAACAACGCCGCGACCTCACGAAAGAAAGCAAACGGCGCAAAACCGACCGACGAACCAACGAATTCGGCCTGTGGAACGGGCGCGATCAAGTAGCGCCGTCTAACACGTAAGAGGAGGAGTAGAAACCCCTCGTGAAAAGGTGAAGCCCTTCAGCTAGAAAAAAAAAATTTAATAAAGGACTCGGTTCCTGGGGGGCCGATCCCATACCGGAAAGACATGAAGAACACCTGAGCGGGTTGGGAGCCCATGCGGCGTCCGAGGGGATAGAAGGGGGGAAGGAAACAAAAAATAAAAAGGCAGGCCCTCAACACGTGTGAGGCCCAAGTTACGTTGTGAAAGAAAAACGTCCTGAAGGGGGGTAACTTTTCACCGAAAAAAAACTGTGAAGCCGGGAGGAGGCAAACGGCGATGGGACCAGGGGTAGCTGCTGCGCGGTGCTAGCAGATCTACTCCATTTAAAGAATGGAGAGATGAGCGACGCGACGAAAATTAAAGGTCACATGTAAAATCGAAGGGAAACGGCGGACCGACGCCCTCACGAAGCATAAATAAAATGGTACAGGAACGAAAACGACCCGGACCAGTCTCAGAAGGAAGAGCGGCGGTGTCGGCAGAGAATCCTTGAAGTGACAAAAAAAACGCGACGGGGGAAAACGAGTCAAAAATGCGCGCTGGTCCGTCCCCGAGTGGCGGGGCCGAGATGGCCCCACAGGGGAGCGAGGCGGGCGTCGTAAGCAATACTTAGCATCGCAAAAAACAGAAGGCTATAAACTCGATTTATTTCGACGACCGCAAAGCGGGGATACCGGCTGGCACACGGATCATGAAAAACGCAAGAAAAAGGACTACCGCGGGGCAGCCTCAACTGGGCAAGCCGCAGTGTGGAGGGCTGAAAAAAGGTGATATAGGCACACCGCAGATTTATGCGAGTCGTAAGAGGGAAACGGTTCTGTGACGAGTTAGCACCAAAGAGCCTACTATGCTTGGACGACGCGCCGTTCCTAAAGGGAAAGCAAAAGCGAAAGACAGAAAACCATGAGTAATCTATCGAAACGCAGTCGGAAATGAAAGTTTGCGTGAGAAAAGCCGGCCGCGCGAAGCACGCTCTAATTGTGACAATGCAAAGTAGTCGAGACTGTGAAGAGGATCTCTGCTTCCCTCTCTGTAGAATACGAGTATGTCCTCCCTGCGTTTTCGTCGGGGGGGGGGCCCAAAGTCCGCCCAGCTCCTTAAATCTTTGAGGAGAGACTGATCTGCGCTCTATCTCTGGGAAGACACAAACTTGGGAAACCCGGAAACGAAAAAAAGTTAGGGAAGGGCCTCTGGTCGAAAGAGCCAGGGAAACCCATCGAAACCCGCCCATTGAAAGAACCACAAAGTAGCGGGAACACACGGCGGATACTACCGAGAATCGCCGGAAAGGCAAGAAAAGGCTGATGAATGCGGAGGACCTCACCTCTAAAAAGGATGGGAGGTCGGCGCGAAGGGGAGCGACCCCAGCGAACCGGCGAGAGAGACGTCTGGCTTGAGCTATCGGGAGGAGGTGGCGAGGGGGTTGGGAGAAGAGCAGTCTAAGCCGGGAAGACAGTGGGCAGAAACTCACCGGCAAATCTCTATCAACAAGTCTTAAGGGAGAAAGGAAAAAAACTCCTCAACCAGTGGAAAACCGCGAATCAGCCATAGTGGAGTTGAAAACCGACAGGAGGGACATCGGATGGAAGGAGGCCTACAAAGCTGATCGACGGGAGAAAATCGAGGTAACACGCCCGCTTATCTCGAGTGAAAACCAGCCATATGAGGCGGAGCGCAGAGAAAAAGGGCGGCACCCCCTGATCAAAACCACAGGCGACAGAAGGGGAGAGGGCCTACGTCCGTGGGGGAAGCTCATGGATAAAAGTTTCTGAAAACAAGGTCTGACAAGAGGAGAAGCGAAAATTGCAACGAACGCAAGGACGCACCGTCGCTCTGCGCGCCGGAGTGGGGAGGAGGAGTGCGAAAACTATACTCGAAAGAAAGATTGCATATAACCAAACGAAAAGGGTGGCGACCAGTCCAAGACTGCAAAGGAAGGGAGATGCGCAAGAGGGGAACAAACGGTGAACGGTCAAAAAGGGGGAAAACCGCCGAAGTCCTCCAGAATAAAGAAATGTCGGTCCAGAGGCAAGTGCGTGGGCACCGGGCGTCCTTCGATATAAGTTAAGAAACTTCGTGTGCTCACAGAAGAAAGCGCGCCTCGGGCCACTAGAAAACGCAGTGAAATAGAAGGGGGAAGGAAATCTTTATCTCTAAAAAACACGAGGGAAAAGGCGTTATAAAGGGCGGAGAAACGGGCCCTTCGGAAGGAAAGGTTTCTCAGAGCGCTGGAGAAAAGGCCCGGGGAAAAGAGAGGACAGCGCATCACAGGAACATTATCAGGTAAAAAAAAAGGTTCAAGCGACAGACAAATCGGAAGAGAGCCCATGTAATAACTCGAGCGGGGGAGAGGAAGGGACTTACGAGTTTTAACGAAAAAACGTCGGGTTTACTCGTAAAAATGTCGAGAAGACAACGACCAACAAGTACCAGGATATCCGCCTTGTGCTGATCGTCCCGTCGGGGTTCAAAAAAAGGGGGAAGGGGAAGAAGCATTTCTATGGGAAAAACCTTCGCCAGACCGCGCGAATACAAAAACATCCTTGGCGCCCACGATTCCCGGACAACGAAACCGCGATCGCCAGTTCCCAAAAGCGAAAAATCTTCGACAGCAAAAGGGAGGGGAAGGTGGCGGCTGCTGGTAATGCCGAAGCTCTCACCCAACAACAAAGGAGGAGGAAACTGTTGACTAAAATAACAGCGCCAACTCGCTTTGTTTGCATCTTGATGGATCATGCGGAAAGAGGGGAAGGGGGAGGGCAAAGTGTTTGCAGGAGTGAGCGCACCATCGCAGTCACGGACATAAGGGAGAAAAGAAAAAATCTGGAAATAGTCGAGCAGGGGTACGGCTTGGCCGGTCTTTACCAAAACGGACAGGGGGGGATCAGCAAACGAGGATCCAAAAAAAGCACAATGGGTGGAAGGTCACCAAATCAAAAAACGACCTAGAAACCCGAAAGCGTCACTCGCGTACAAGCCAAAATCCATAAAGCTCAATGAGGGGAAAGGGGACGAAAATAGTAACTGGTAGAACATCCGGCGAAAACAAAACAAAAGGCCGATTGCGACGGCGCTAAAAGAACCCGAAGGGATCTGCGCCACCCAAGCGCTAAACGAAAGGTCGAAAGAAAAGAAAGCCAAATCAAACATTGCATATGGAAGGCAAGCCCCGAAATGGTCTAAGTAGCCTGTCAAAAAGGGAGGATTTAACTGACGAACGGAACAACCGGGCGAGAGGGCCCAATTCGGAAAAACGTGGGAAGAACATCAATCGAAATGACGGCAAATGTCAGTAACACCTGACAAACAGAAGCGGGAAAAAGTCTGGAGGTACTGTCCTGGAAACGGCGGCTGGGGGAAAGGGGGGGAAGGGGAAGACGAAAACTCCTTGAAGTACATCTTCCACAAGCAACCTGACCTGGGAAGAGAGGGATGGGGTACACCCCTCGTGAAGGGGAAACCGTCAGCACTTGTTGCCGAAAAATGATAAAAGCCTTTGTAGGCTCCACCCAAACCGCAGCCCACGTGACGAAACAGGAAAAGGGAGACGGCGACAATTGATTAACGTTAAAAAACTTGGGAGAGTGGGAGAAGATCGGAAGTGATGGGTAGAAAAAAGTTGGATCAAAACATTAATCCTCACAAGTAAAAAAGATTAGAAATAAGGCACGTGGTCGCCTGGGGGAGCGAGAAAGGGGATGGGCCGGTCCGAGCGACGTTAATTAGCGCCGTATATGAGGGGGGGGGAAAAGATATATCCAGCTGCCCTCAGAGGCCTCAAGGGAACCGCGAAGGGAGCCAGCGAAGCAAGAAAACCTGGGCTGCCAGACATGCCATCTTTAAAAAGCATTCAACACAAGCGCAGGAGGGGAGGAAGGGGGCGATGAGATCCTGGGGAAAAATAACACTGTCTGCGGGAAAACTGCTTCGCCCAGGGCGGAACGACGTAAACGTGATTGAAGAGCACCACTCATATGACGGACCACCGAGTAATAAAACTCTGCCAGAAGGCGCGAGCCGGGAAGTTTGAAGAAGACACTCCGCGAAGGGGGAAGAAGGAAAGAGGAAGGTCTAATCGATTCCCCTGACCTTGAAAAAAGTCGAAGAGAGCTTAACGCCTTAGGGACGTGGGAAAGGGGGGGGAGACGGTTGCCAGCCGGACACTAACAAATGGAGAAGAGGAAAAAAAAGGCACGCTGATGGCGAGACCCTAAGCCGAAGCTGGGGAGGGTTAAAGAGTTCAAACACGGGTTGAAGAAAGTCCTTTTTAAGGGGGAAAAAAAAAGACCGTCCCGTGAGGAAGCGGAAATCTCAAACTGCATTGCAGGGGGAATAACTCTGGACGTTGTGCTGGTAAGTCTGGTTCACGAAATGGGGCTGTCGAGCGACTATACCGAAAAATGGTCCTTCGGAGGAGAGAAGAAGCGTACCTACGGGCTCAAAGGCTCTAGCCTAGATCACGTGGGGTAGGGAGAACGTAGACTAAAATAACACCGTCCTAAGAGAAAGCAAAACGCAAGGAACATCGAAAAAAGGAAGACACAGAAAAGGGGGCTTGCCCAAATCTTCAGATTCATCAAAGATCGTCCGAATGTTAGGGATCCAGGAGAAATGGGAACATCCTGGACTGACTAGATAAACTCTCTCACAAACAAAATGAGTATTCAAGGAGAGGTAGCGGACAGACAAAACCTCGATCACGGTTGAAAAACTCTATGCACTAAAAAGCTAAAAAACTACAAGGCATATTACGCTAAGGCAAGAAGCTTGTGGAGTGCGTCGACTTACCTCTGCAGACACAGCGCAACTAGATGGGGAAGCTTCAAGGGAAGGACCGAGTGCTAAAAAAAACGACCAGTCAAGTACTGCTTCAAAAAGAAGGAGCGCCGAAGGGCGGAACTCTTACCACCGAAGATTGAGGGAGCGGAGCGGAGAAAGAGAGAAGGAGGACAAGGAGAATCTGCTCCGCACGAAAGATATCAAGGGGCAGGTCAACGGCAAACCGGCCACCTAGAAATGGGGAATAGATAAGGTGGAAAAAAGGCCACTATTTGCTGCAAACGGGGGGGAGAGGGAAGCCCATGCTTCTTGAAGGCGAGGGGGTGTCGCATCGACCATCAGACTAAAAAACTCTTCAAGTCCAAAGGCTTGACGGGGCAGTAGGGCAAAGGCGGAAGGACAGCCGACGAAAAAAGTGAATCCAAAATTTCCGGAAGGAACGGGGGGACTCGACGCTACCCATCTAATGATGAACCGGCAAAGGTAGGGCGTCTCCAAGCGGCACCGGGGCCCGAGAGCAGACCGGCGCAGCAGGTCGCCGATCGTTTCTTGGAACACTGGTGATCGGAATGAAAAGTTCCGCATCCTGAAGAAGTGGGCAAGCCCTGGGCTAAAACTATCTCTATCATAACGAGTGTAAGGGACGCAAGCTCAAGACAACTGCCAGTTGAGACAAGAGTCAAGGCAAGAGGAACATGGGTGCCGCAAACAGTAAAGGAAAAGCTCGTGTCGACAAAAAGAGGCGGCGAAGTAACCGAACCGATCAAGGGGCCCACGCCTGGGCATCGGAAAGTCGTTCAAAAAAGAAGGTGATAGGAAGAAAAGCCGCTCGGAACGACCTTCCCATGGAGGAGCCACAGGCTACCGGGGGGGGAAGGGAAAAAAGAGGCGCGCACGAGGCCTTATACAACTGGGGACTATCCCGATCTAGGAAGGAAACAGCTGACACAGCAGTTAAAACGGGAAAGAGAAAGGAGCCGAGAGCAGGCGCGATTGCTGTCAAATGCGCGCCTATAACGCCGAATTTGAAAGGGGGGGCGGAAAAAGGGAACGGGGCGCCGACTAGGGGTTGGTGTGATAAAAGGAACAATAGATTCAACATAAACGATCAGGGGCAAGGATGTACTGAAGGCTGTGCACAACGAATCCACGGAAGGAAGGGAAAACAGAATGCCCTCGAGACCAAGAGCAGTCTTCAAAAAATTCAGGGGGCCAGGCGACGACGTGATAGAAAAGGAAGGGGACGGCAGAGCGCGAAGAACTCGAACCGAAGGGGGGAAAAGCAAGAAGGATCGATCTACCTAAGAAAATGGAACGAATATCGGCATGGCGGGAAAGAATGCCACTTAACTTGAATTGGAGCGGGGCTGCCGCAACTCGAAAGTGTGATCGCCAAGGAGCAAAAGGCTTTTGGCAGAAATGAGAAACTGGAGTACCAACTACGGAGAGGACAAATTTTAGTCTCGAGCGATGGAAGGCACTGGGCCGGGAACCAGGAAGAAGTAGGTCAAAAGAAAGCGCGGAGGGTGGAGGCGCCAGAGGCCACGTTTGGCCAGAGCTTAGAAAAGAAGCACTGATAGGTAACAGAGGCAAGAGCAAATGAAAAACAAGGATAGAGGACCCGATGAGTGCCATGCCGCGCTAGATCAAAGCGTTCGCTCCACGATCCTGAACAAACCCCGAAAAAGATCCAAAGAGCCCGACGACAACAAAAAATCACGAGCAGAGGAAAGCAAACAGCGAGACGTGGCCGGCGGGACCTGGAGAGAAATACTCTAACGAAAAAACAAACGAGTATAAAATAGATAATCTGAGGACCCCATGCCAGTAAAAAATGAAAAAGAAGTGGAGAAAAAGGATCGTGGGGGAGAGAGAAGTGGCGAGGGCGGACCGGGGGTTTTTGGCTTAGAGGTGAAGGACGGCACAACGCAGGGGCTTCCGGGGAGAGCAATGCGACATCGGAAGCGAAAAAAGGGGGCACGTAAGAACACAGAAGGACCGATCACACACGCCTGAGCCAGAGCCGGCACCTGGAGATTTCTGGAACAACAGCCGACGAAGAAACCAAAGGCGCAACTGAGGAAAGGAAGACCAGGCGATAATAGAGAGAAAGGACCATGGCGTAAAAGTGTTGCTTCCCGAACAGTCACAAGATACTGCAAAGGAGGCCGTATGAACGTCGAGGAGAAACCCCGAGGAAGGAAAGAAACACCTCACCAGAGAAACGGCACGTCTAGCCCAGAACAGACCGCCAGACAGATCAAGAAATCTGCACCTGCACGAAATCTACAAGAGAGTCCAGTCAAGGAATAAGGAACATTGGAAAAGCATGTCACACTGCGAAGGGAAGGAGATAGGCCCGGCGGGCTGCGCTCCCGGTAAACAAAAGGACGTGGAAACCGAAAAATGAGCGCGAGTGAAACAAAGCAACCTGGACCCAGCGCCAGCCATCTGGAGTCGGGTAAAGGAGGGAGGCAAGGCGCGTGACCCTTGCACGTAGACCCCGAAGGCGAATCGCGCAACAGCGAAGGGGGAAAAGGAGACAACAGCTCTTGGACACTACAACCAACAAAAAAAAAAAAAAAAAAAAGAAACAATCGTCGGAAAATTAAAAAAAGAACCTTAAGGGCTGAACGTTCGGTGTCATAGGATCTCACAATCCGCGCAAAAAGAGACGCAGAATTTAACAAAACGGCGAAGTCCATGGGGAGCTTGGGGGAAAAAAACGTTAAAAGCTGACTAATATCTTGAATCGTGAATAGGGGTTTTATACAGAGCGAAATCACTTAAGGAAAAAGCTTCAAACAGCCGTCGCCTGTGGCACCAATAAGAGTAAGGTCTGAGCAGCCAACTAAAAGAAGGGAAATCATGAAGGAAATCTAGAGACCAAACGAACGAACGGGGGGAAAGCCGGCCGAATGTCCTAAGTTGGAAACGGGAACAGAGAGGTAAACAAGCGCAGCCATCTAAAACTGGGGGGAAGGTATCGAGCAATCATAGGGGACCGGCCGGGGTCGAGAGAAACCTTACAGAAAAGGGCACCAGGCTCTCTCCGAGCGTGACCACGTCCGGAAAGAGAAAGATTACACTGAACGAGGAACCAGAGGTTCCGAAGAAGCAACCGGGGAGGGTCCAAACCTCTGCCAATACGTCTGAATCTAATGTTAAACTGGGCAATAGAAAAAGGACGAGCAGAATAAAGCTGAAGGGGTCGGACGACGCGGTAAAGCTTAACTTTGACAGACCAGGCGCGTAGGAAAATGTAAACGGCGCCGTCGGGGACTTAAGATCCGCGGGAAAGGCCCGGGCAAAATTTCGTAACAGTTCGGGCACGGCTCTAGCAGGGAAGGGAAAAGGGGGGCGAACACGAAACTTCAATGAGCAAGATTGGGACACAGGCTCACCCATTGGGGGGCCACGTCCATGCATGGGGTGACAAAAATAGCCAAGCCCGTGAGAGGCGGTAAAAGCCGCGCTGCTCAGAAGGGTTTGTGGAAGAGAAAAGGCTGCTAAGGGGCAGGAGCAGAGAACCAGGCCTTTTCCGCCGTGATGTCCGAGCAAAAGCTACTGAAAGGAAAAGGGTCTCGCGGGAATGTAGGCGAAGCGCAACGAAAAGCGCAATCACAGAGAGAAGACATAGAGCATGGTAGCGCCGACCAAAAGAACACCGGACCGGATAACGACCGAAGCAAGCCGGTGGAGAAATAGGAAAATGAGCCAATAACTCCACTCTCTGCTGGGGCCCGACGGGATTGAGGATCATGTTAGTCAAGGCACGATTGGGGAGTATGCCAGCGTGTTGGGAACACCGGGTAGCGGGCCAAGGGCGTCGAAGAAATATCTCAGGAGAAAAAAAAACAACAACGGATGAAAGATGCAAGAAGGAAAGGGAGTGTGGTCGACAGAACGGGTCCTACTGAGAAAGGAGGCAAATCTCAGCCTCACCAGAACTATGAAGAAAAGAGAGGAAAGCCGAAGATGCGGGCAAGCACCGCTTGCAAAGGGTATATGACAAACTCTATCTGAAGGAGGGAAGACGCCCAACTTGGGAAAGTCACAGTCGACAAGCCGTCAATTGATAGAAGGAAGCTCAAAGGTGAGCGCCATCGGCGCGAGCTAAAAGCAGAAGAACAAAAAGGAAGGTCGTAGCGGAAGAAAAACGACATCGCGCAGTCAAAATAGGCCCTGAAAGAAAAGCTAAGTAAAAATAGCAGAGCGGAGGGGAAACGCAATCTCACGGAAAGCGGCTATGTTGAAACAAGGCACATGATTTGGCAAACCCAACTTGGAAAAAAGCCTGGGAAAACGC
>Ga0179593_1718835_pt1 | contig 17002 bp, 24 predicted proteins | sample CZODoug2_1_08_16_FD_185931 | JGI IMG/M metagenome (GOLD analysis project Ga0179593, IMG submission 185931) | Vadose zone soil fungal communities from Angelo Coast Range Reserve, California, USA - CZODoug2_1_08_16fungal (PacBio error correction) | ecosystem: Environmental > Terrestrial > Soil >...
AGGAACGAGGGAAGGAAGAAGGGTCGTGCCAGGAAGACGTGGAAAAGAAAAAAACAAGAAACTTAAGCTGGCGAGAATCAAAACGCAATTAAAAAGGAATACAGTCGGGAGGAGCTTCAAAAGGGGTCGCCGACCGGATTCGAGGAGGAGTAGGTCGGAAACCCGTGTGGAGGTGCCAAAAGAAGTCGGGATCGGACGAGGTGTTAGGAATCCGGAGGCTGTCAATTTCCAGGAAGATGGAAACGGGGGTAACATATCCGGGAAATCAGGCCACCTTAATAACTGTGGGAGAAGATGACAGTTTGGGTCTTGGGGGGGGGACCGAGAAAGTGGTCAAAGTGTGATATTCGTCACTCGGAGTTCAGACAAAAAGGATGCCACGCGGTGCCATTACGGAAAACGGAATGTGGGAGGGAAGAAAAGTGGTTCAGGCTCTCGAGAAGATTTCGGAGCGAATCAAGAGGGGGTGCGGACGCGGGAAACATTAAGGAAGAAGGGAGGTTTGCGAATTCAGAGAAAAAGTGTCGAACCAGATTTTGGGCATTGCAGATTAAGAGGTTTCGTCGGAACTGGGAAGAGATGGGGGAAGGGTTCTGTGGGGTCAACGTAGGGGGTATCTTGGTTTTGGGGGGAGTATTGAGGACGAAAGGAATTCTCATGTGGGGTGTTCGAAGGAAGGTTCCTCAAGCAATTGGGGTAGGGATGGGACGGGAAAGCGGGTGTTTGGGCCCGAGTGGATTGGATCACAGGGAACAGTACTTGTTGAAGGGGGGTGTGAACGAAGAACACAAAAAGGGAGTCAGATAAATGCAACTAAGTGTCCCAAAACTTCCCAACAAAGATCGCAAAGGAAGGGTGGTGTCCGAAAGAGAAAAAACCAAAATTGAATCAAAAAAAACCTTAGACAAGAATTACGGAAAACGAGAACACAGAAAATGGAAGGGTGACAAGGGGATCTCAAAAAGATTTCCAAAAAAACCCGGAGAAAAAAAAAAGGAGAATCATGGCGTGTTCAATCCAATTGAAGGGGGTGAGAAACTCCCCGGAGAAGAACCACGCTGAAAAAACTCGCTGACAGGAAAAAGGATTTCCAAGGCTCCCCGACAAAAAAAGAGACGGCTGAGGGAATTACCCCACCGATCCTGAAAAAGGTTGCACGAAGGAAAAGAACAGACAGTAATGGGGGAGTGGCCCAAAAGTCGCCGGGAAACGAAAGATGAAAGGGTGCCAAAAAAAAGCCCAAACATCAATAAGCCCGGCTACCTAAGGGAACTCACTGCAGTCGAAAGGGAGAAGTGAGGGGAAAATTACAGGGGAGCTAATCTATCAAACCTAAGAAAGTATAAGGGTAGGGAGTTGGCATCGGAAAGGGACCCATAGATTAGAGAAAAACACATATTAAAAAGGATTGCCAATAAAATAAAGTTAGTCATCCAGAAAGAGATAATCGGAGGCATCTGCAAAATTCTTCACCCATCAGCGATGGGGAGAGTTCCCGCAACTCCCTGGATTACTCGTAGAAAAAAGAAAATTACTCATCACTCGGGCTTTCTTTGAGGTGAGCGAAAGGAACTTTCGGATCCCAGAGCGCGAAGGCGTTGACTCAAAATTTCTAGAGAAAACTCCCCGAAAAAATCATCAAGCAAGATTTTCTGGGAAGAAAGACGGGCTGCAAAAGGAAAAGCCTCCATTCTGGAAAGGAAAGCTCGCGAAAAACCCGGCAATGCGCGGAACCGCCCAACGGAGGAAAGTGTTAGCGAGAGGGGATGTGTTCGGCCCGGGGGTCTCGAATAATTTGGGGTTTGCGGGCTGGGGTTGCCGAGAGAGGAATCCGCGAAAAGATAAAAAACAAACTCAAAAGGGAGGACCCCGTCATCGAGGAAATTTGATGAACCCAGCCATCCGTCCTGAAATAAGTAGAGAATCCGTCTCGGACATGAACGTGCGGGAAAACTTAATAGGAATCGGAACATCTAAAGAAAGGACCGGGATCGGAATCGAAAATCATGCCAGCTGCAGGAGGCCGATTCCAGAAAGAAACTCGGTGGAATAAAGCAAGGTATTAAAGGGATAATCTTGTACAAAAAAAAGAACCTGCCAAAAAACATGAGGGCTCGCAGCAAAATCCGCAAAAGGTAGACAGGTGGACCGCTGAGGCCTAAAAGAGGGAATTAAAAGGGCGAGCACGTGGAGCATCCAAAAAGATGGGGGGAAAAATTCGAACTCCTCCGGGACGGGGAGGGCTATCCGAGCGGTATACGAAGTCTGTGGTCAATCACCGCAGTCCACGAACACTGGGAGACAACGACCAGGACCTCGAACCTATAATCTTCGCCGGGTCTCTGGGAAAAGACCAAAAAACCAAGAACATTACAAGGACACATTTCAGAAAGGAAAAGCCATTTAAGATTCCGAGAAGAGTCATTGGAACGATTCGGCACATCCCTCAGACTGATAGGCTGGGAAAGGGGCTGAAAAGAATCTAGACGAGAAATCCTGCGCCCGGGGAAAAAAAAGGGTCAGTACTGGCGAAATTTCGGGGGAAAGGGAAAAGACGAAGCTTTAAGAGGGATATAGAAGCGGTTCCAGCGCATTTGAAAACGACGGAGACATTATCGTCGGAAACCCAAAAAGAGAGCTCGGAGAGTTGGACAAACGACCTAATGGGGGGGGCTCGAACTGCCACATGATTCAACTCAAAAAAATGATAGCTCTCAACAGGGGAAAAGAGAGGATCATCGTTGGGACCTCATGATGGGGGTCGCAACAACAAAAACAAATAGGCAGGGGCATCTTGTAAGACTGGAATTAACGAGAAAAGGAAAAGGAAAAAGGTTGTGAAGCGAAAGGAGGAATTCGGGAGAGTCGATCGGCGTTCCAGGAAGGGACCTCGGGATAACTGAAAGGCCGTCACGAAAATAAGAACTTACAACTTATGAAGACCGGGAAAGAGGAACCAGAAAGCAAACGGAGCCAGTAAATCGTGAGACAAATGGGAGGTACCTGAAATCGGACAGCTTCCCTTTGATGCGGTGAAAAAAGGGGTCCAACACAACCCGCAGGGGGCTCGACCGAAAAAACGTTATGAAAAAAAAATCGCAAAACCTGGGATGTTCCCAAGTGTCCCACCTTGGAAAAGGGCTCGGGGAAGTGGATGAACGTGGCCAGAGAAAGGCAGGAGGATTCAACGGGGCCGTTGAAAGACGACGTATATTGGGGGCCACCATAAACGAAAAGGACGGCGGAAAAGAGGGGAAAAGGGTCGGTGGACTACGAGGGAGAAAAAAGCTTCCGGAACGACCTAGCTAACAAGAAATCCAAAAAACGCAGGCACGGGTAACTTCTTATCTCCGTGGGGGGAGCCGGAGTAAGCAAAAAAATACAAGTGCGCCGTCGGGAGGAAAAAAAATCGTTACAAAACTCTAAAAACGCATCTCTCGCCTTACGCTGCAGGGAAAGGGCCGAGAAAAAATCGCAAAGGAAAAAATCGGGGAAGACCGAGGAAGTTAAAAAACGCGCCGTATGAAAAGAAAAAGCGGGATTCCTTGCAGGACAGGAATGAAAAAAGAAACGGCGGGGCCCTCCGGTTTCCGCGAAATGGAGGCTTCAATCTACCGAGGAGGACCGAAGAACAAAAATTGCTCGAAAAAGGGGGAGAACCGGGCCAGAAGTACTAGAACTTTCACATCACCGAAAGGATAACAATTTGGTGGAGGTGAGGTCCGAAGGTTCCGTGCAATAAGAAATTGCAAGGCTACGAAATTGAGAAGGGTTGTGCGAGAAAGATTCATGCGGTGAAGACCATCGCAAGGTGATGGGGGGGGGGTCAGGGGGTCTCCGTGGTGAGACAGGGGGTATTGAAGGACGGGAGGAATAATTGGGAACACGGGGTGTCCCTAAAATTTGCGGGAAACGAAAGAGGGTTGAAGAAGCGGGGGACGTTGAACGAAAGAAGCGCTATCTGGATAGGGAACTGCTCGCGCAATATAGGGATTATTACGTCGAAGATCAAGGGCTGCGCTTTTCAAGAAGTGACAAAAAGCAGCGAACTTCGGTGTTGGGGGAAAAGCCGAATATCGTCAAGAAAGGACAGAAAAGACGTCTGTGCGAAAAAAAGGGGGGAGTTGCGAGAAAAGAGAAAGAATGATTCCTTAAAAGATCCAAAACGGATTAAGGGTGGAAAAAAAAAACTAAGGGAGGTTTCAAAATGCGAAGCATTGTGGTGAAGCGGAAGAGACTCTGTTTCGGTTCCAAAAACTTTGGGGAGAAAGGTACGGTTACAGGGCTCATAAAGCATGAAGGCGGGAGACGAGATTAGTCAAGGAGGTATCTGATCCGGTCCCGGGAGAGCACGCAAAATGCCAGTTCATAGAAGAGGTTGTGGAGGCCGAGTGGGGCGGCAGGTTTCTCAAAGGGTATGGAAAAAAACCAAATGTTTAGGAAGTGCTAAAGTATATCCGGAATGTATGTGGTAGGCTCCGGGTGGGGGGGGTTTTTCAGCAACTGGTGGGTGGGGGGGAAAATATTTGGGAAGCGAGAAATTAAAGATTGGGGGGGAGGCTGAGGGGGGGAGGAGCAATTGGGGGAAACTTTTTTTTGGGAAATGTTTGAAAGTTTTTTTGAAGGGAAGGATGCTTCTGTCAGGGAATCCTGGAGATATTTTTGATAGTGGGGTTGCAGAATCAAAAACGAGGAAAAGAGGGGATTGCAACCAGTTAAATCCTTCAACCAGAAAAGAAAACCAAAGGCCGCAAACGAAAAAATCAGCAAAAAGGACCATCGTTAACTCAAAACGTCGATCCGGAAAAAGATTACACGAAACCAGGCGGAAGAGGAGTGTACAAATTGACTAGCCGATCCAGGTCGAACCAAACCCCAAAAAAGAACCAAAAGACAGATAGGTTTCACAGAGTGGGAAAGCCCTAGATTGGGAAGGCTCCCCCTGCCGCAAAAAAAATGGCACCAAAGGGAACCCTTATGAAACTGGCGGGAATGGAAAGGACAGGCGGCCCCCTACGCCGACTCGAGAAGGCTGAAAAAATTCATGCGCCTAAAACACGGGAAAACTGGCCACTCAGTCGAAAGGAAAAATGACACAGAAAACCAAAACTCGACATCGAACACAACGCCCAACACCGAAACTCGGGGGAACACCCCAAAGAGATAAAGGGGAGGCCGCGTACGAGAGAATCTAAAAAGGGTTTTTCACAAGGGGCAGCCAAAACGCGTTGGGAAAAAAGGAAATAATCTGAAATTCTGCGGAACGACCCCAGCAACAAAAAGAGGTGCGAATACGAACTCTCCCGGGGGGAGAAAACGTAGAAAAAGTATAAAGAGACGAATAAGAGGGCGTCTTCAAGCCTCGAAGAGAACATGAGGAAGAGGCTATCATTCCCGGGTCCTTCAAGACGAAAAAAGATTCGCGCGAAACAATGCGGAACACCACCCCGCGGAAAGGAGGAAAACAGAGGCAGGGCGTTGGACGTCGTTAAAGTCGCAAAAAAACCCAAGAAAATATAGAACTGTGCGGGCTTAGTTCAGGCAAAGAAGAGACGAAGGCGGCAAGGGGAGCCCACAGGAAGGTTCAGAAAAAGGCGGAGGAAGCTCAACAGAAGCGACCAGGACGGAAAAAAAAAACTGCAAAAGCCTGTAAGGGGGGGGGGGGTTTAAGGGGAATTCGAGGTTCGTGAGGCTACGCTGCCGCAGGGAAGACCTAGGGGGTCGCGCACCAAGGGGGTTTGTTTGTTTGAAACCCCCAACCAAGCCAAACCCCCCCCAAAACCGAAACCCCCCAACCCCCCCCCCCCCAACCCACAGCCCCCCAAAAAAGGACGCGCCGCCCACCGCCCCAAGACCCCCCAAAAACCCCCGCCCCCGACCCTCCCCGCCCGCCCGCCCCACCCCCACCAAAAAACCCGCCCCCCCACAAATTGTGTTAGCGCCCCCCCCCACAAACTCGCCCCCCCCCCACAACCCCCCCAGACGGGGCCCGCCCCACCAACCCCCCCCATAGCCCCGCCCCCACAAGAAAGGAATTCACGCGGTGTGCCACCCCCCCCCCCAAAGGGCCCCCCCCTCCCAGGACCATAAAGGAGTCCCACAGAAACCCCCGCCCCCAAATGGGGATGGGCGCCCGCCTCCCCCTCCCCCGCCCCCCCCCCCCCCGCCACCTCCCCGACGACGGCCCCCCCCCCCCCCCAAAAAAAAAGGCCCGGCCCCCACCTGAAAAGAAACCGCCCCCCCCCGGAAACTGGGAGTGATGCCACCCCCCCCCGACCACCCCCCCCCGCCCCCCCCGTGGGGTGTGTGTGGAAGCCGCCGCCACTAAAAACTGGCCAAGAAGACAATAAAACCACCCCCCCAAACAAAGAAAAGGAACAGGCCCCCACCCATCCCCCCCCGGAAACAGCGCTCCGGAAAAAGGAAACAAACTCGAAAGGACAATCAAAGAGTGGGGGCAAAAACGGAAGAAACGTTAATGTTACCAAAAATCATGAAGGGCCTGAATGGGGGCCAATTATGTAAAGAGTCGGGGCTTGCCAGAGTCACTCTATCATCCAATCTAACTAAGAAGGAAATTCCTAGGAGAGGATCTACAGGAAAACAAATATAGAAAGTGTCCTAGAAGAAAGGGTCTACGGTGGAGAGATAAAGAAAAAGATATCGACCTCTGTTCGAAGAGGTGTATTTCAAAATTCTTAACCAGGAGACCTAGAAGGAGGGCCCTTGCCAGGACCTAAGAGAAATCTCGGAAGCCGTCAAAAGGTTTAAGCAAAGGACAAGGAAAAAAGTACACGATGTGGGGAAATTTGTAAGGGGGGGCGTTAGCGAGGAATACTCCAGAAGAAAAAGACATGAAACATCTGAAAAAAGGGGAAAAAAACGCGACTATCCTAGCTATGAACATCGAGGATAAGGGGGGAGCATAAAAGGAAAAACGACCATAAGCAAAAGACGCGTCAAGAAATCACCAACAGCCATGCCTGGGAGCACAGCCGTTTATCGGTAAGGGACGAGAAAAAGAAACCGCAGGGAGCTGGCCACAGGGGCGCCGGAAAAAAAAAAAAGAAAGGACGAGAAAGGCATGGTCGTCTTCGGACACAACACGGGGAGGAAAACCGAGCAAAGAGCGTGGCTTGGGGAGTTCTGTTCCGGAAAGAAATCCTGCATCCAAAGAAGGCGACGCAGAAAGGGTACTTGACCTTTGGTCGACCGGGAGCGATCATTGGAGAAAAGGACGTCTCAGAAAAAAAAAATTGAGATGGACAAGCAAACTCCCGGAAGTGCGTCATCACCGGCTCGGAAAGGAAAAACAGGATCGGTGGAAAAAGGAAAGACTCTGACGGAAAAAATACCCGCCCGGGGGTAGGGAAAATCATTCTTCAAAGAAAACAGCTGAGACGAACTTATCTCAATCAAAAACAAAGGAAAATCTGCGGGATCGAAAAAGAAAAACGTCGCTCAAAAAGGGCCACAGGGGGGGAGAAGAATCAGGAGCGGGAGGACGAGAGTGCCCAGCTCCCGACAAGGGAGACGATGAAAACTTCCGAGAGAAGTCAAAAGAAAGATCCGGAAAAAAAAGGGCCAAACGTTCGGCACGTGCACCACAGGAAGGAAGGGCGTCGCCAGGAAAGGATCGGAAGAGCAGTATGAGGGAAGAGCGGAACAGAAAGAAACCAAAAAGGGGCTCTCGGTGGGTTTGCCGAACGAGGGAAAAGGGAAGAACTGGGGGCATCTTGGAAGGAACGCGAACTGAGGGAAGGCCAGCAAAAAAAAAAAAGCTGGGTCTAAGGAGGGCAAATAATGCATCACAAGAGACTAAAAACTGAGAAAAACTGTGAGTGTTGATAAAGGACCTGGGGAAAGGGGGGATGGAAAAGAGGCGCAAACTGGAGGATCCAAAAAATCGGCGATAGCTCGAACCGCGTCAAGGGAAAAGAAGCGAGAACCACAAAAGAAACGGGAATTCTCTGAAAAAAGGGGGAAACTGAAAAATGTAATCGAAGGCGGTCGACATCGTGACCGCGAAAAGGGGAACTGCTGAAAATGATACTATGAAAGAAAAAAAGAAATGGGAAACGTTCCCGAAAAAAAAGGAACAAGAGTCTCGCCGGGTATCAAAGGAAGTCCCGGTGGAAGGAAGTGAAATACAAGGAATGATCAAGGGGCGTACGAGGGGGTCAAGGGGAATCGGGGCAATCGGAGGCTCAGCATAATAGGGACCTGCATAAGTCCTGAAAGGGTCGTCAAGAACTCGCATACCTTCTGGGGGGAAGGCACCGGGCGGGTGTCCTGAATCGTCCGGAGAAACCCCATGGAAAAAGAAAAGATAATCGGAAAGCTGGGAAGCAGTAAGTTGGAAAGAGCTTGCGGGGGTGCACACATTTTTCCACGAGGAGGGAAGAAGGGGTGCGTGAAATGAGGTACGGGAGAATCAAAAAAAAGAAAGTCTGAAGCCGGGACCCATGAACTCCACTTTCCATCCCAGGGGAGCAGTTTCAAAAGTGTTTGAGGGGGGGGCCTACGGAAAAACCAGGGGCGAAAAACGCGAGAAAAAAGGAAAAAAGGTTTTTGCATCCTTATGGGCCCCAAAGACAGCAAGGGGAGCCTTCTTCAAAACAGAAAAGGAAAAAAAAAGAACTCCACTTGAAAGGGGCAAGAGGAGTGGAGGGGAAAGGGGCTCCGTGGAGGAACGACCCCTTGAAGAGGAAAGAAGGATAAAGATCTTGCGGGCGAAACTAAAAAAAAGTTGGGAAGAACTCATGAAGTCAACATACTCGAAGGGAGCCCTCGTGGGGAAAAGTATCCGTCGAGAGAAAAATTGATCAAGAGGGAGGCGAGTGCTCGAAAGTACAATGAGTCTAGTCCGCTTGGACCTACCTGAATGCAAGACGGACTGGGGAAAGAATCACCAAAGAACTGTTTGAGGAAAAAAAGAGCAACTCATGGAAGTTTTCCGACGCCGACATTGAAGGAGGAGGAGGTCGAAAGAAAAATGAACTCTACGATCAAAAGTGGGGGAAAGGGTGAGGAGAGAATGAAAGCGTAAAGACAAAAGGGAAATCTGTATGAAGGGGACTTGGGGGGGGAAAAAAAAAGCTCTTGATTCGGGGAAGTTCTTCACGAAGGCTCTCTTCAACTTTTCGCTGGGGGGGGGAATCATTGGGAAGGGACCCTTATTGGCGGAAAAAGGAAAAGAACTTCTCTGAACAAAAAAAGGTCCATTGAAGGAAGCCGACCGAAGGTTTCCAAGGTTCAGCGATGAAAAAAAGGGGTTTCTGAGAAGGAGGAAGGACAGTTTGAGTAATCTTCCACCAAAAAAAAGGTTCCCAGGGAAGGTGTTGACAAAGGGGGGGGGGGTTGGGCTCACAAAGGAAGTGAAAAGAAAATTTTTGGGAACACTGTGTTGTTAAAAGGGGGAAACCCCCCAGAAAAAGTTTTTGGGAAAGGTGCAGGAACTGAGACGTGGGTCCATTTGCGAACTCAAAGAGAGGGAGGGTAAATGGGGGGAGGGTAAAATAGAGAGATGTTAGGGGTGGAGGGGCTCCGGGGGGCATTCAAAAATGGCGGGATCGTTTTTGGGGCTATTTGGATTAAGGGAGGGGGGACAGGAGATACGCAGGGGGGGAGGATTTAAAAGGGGTTAATCGACGTGGTGTGGAAAAAAGGGGGGGTTCAAGAAAGTTTTGGGGGGGGGGGAAAAAAAAATAAGGGGGGATTTTGGAAAGGAGATCTACTTAAGAAAAGGGGGGACGAGTTTGGGGAAAATGAGGGGGAAAAGAGGGATCACAACAACAAAGGAGAGATAGAGAAAAAAAAACAACTCGAAGAAGGAAAGGGAATTCCCAACTAAAAGCTCCGCAAAAGTCATAAAGATTGAGGGGAAGTTTCACAAAACAACGGCGATCCGGGGGGAAAAATCAGGGACGCTACCAGCAAAAGAAACTGAGGGAAAGATTCCAAAACGGAGGGACAAAAATCTACAATCTCTCAAAAAAAAAAAGGAGACCCTTCTGCGAAAAAAACAAACAACCGAATACGAAAGGGGGTGTTCAACGCAATCTTGCGTGTCGGTGCAGAAGCTCCCAAGGGAAAAAAAGGCTTCGGAACGCTGAAGGAAAAAAGAGGGAAACTAAAAAATTCAATGTTAATCTAAACCGACCATTGACCAAGACAGATTACGAGGAAAAAAGCCTCTCTAGAAGAAGATCCGAGAAAAAGGGGAAAAAAAATCGGCCGGAGGGAAGAAAATGGAAAGAAGAGGCTATGCAAAAAAAAAACCGGTTACGAACTCGATAGGCTGCACACAGCAAAGCGACGCGGCAAACAAGTCAAAAGAACGAGAAACCGAAAGGGGGAGGATACAGGAAAATCGTTCTTTCGCCCGCATGTACTTGAGAAGGAACTCCTGGAGGGAGAAGAAAAATCCCTTTGAAAAAGTATCTGGTAAAGGAAAATCTCAGGAAAGGTCGGGGAAGCCATGAAAAAAAGCACAACAAAACCCCTCCCGTCCAGGGGGAAAAAAAAAAAAGCTCACTGAAAAAAAAGAAGAAACCTTTGTGAGGAGAACCGTAAAAGCTGAAAACATGCCAGCGTTCGTTCGATTAAAAAAAGATCAAAAAGATCCTCCCGAAAAAGGAATCATGGGGGAGGGGGAAGGAGCCCGGAACCCCAACACCTCACAAAGGGGAGCGCCATCTGAAGGGAGGGGACTGGATCGAAAAAAAAACTTTCATGGGAAAAAAAAAAAGCGAGGGGATTCCTCCCCGGAGGGGCGTTCCAAGAAAGACCACGGGAAGGAAAAGACTGCAACCAGTATGAAATCATCAACAGGAGGAAAGGGCTTATTGGGAAAAAGAGAGTCGGGAAACCGCGGAAGGGAAGAAAAAATCTTTAAAAGGAAACAAAGAGGCTCGACAAAAAAAAAGACCGCCGGACGCCTTCCTGCGCGAACAAGAGACTGTGACACAGGGGGAGCTTCTCGACAGAGAACGTGATTAGGAGGGAAAAAATTCCGCACAGGGCTCGAAAGGCGGAAAAACTGGCTGCTAACGCCGCAAAAAAAACCTCCGAGAATTTCAAAACGCTAACAGGGATCCTAGAAAAAGTGGCATTTCCAAAAAAAAAAAAAAAGGGGGAAGACAACTTCTGAAAAAGAGAGTCAAGGAAAGCTGACTGGTGCATAACGGTCGCGGAAAAAAGGAAATCGTAAAAGGATAGCGGGGTCAAAAAAAAAAAACCTCAGGAAAAAAGAAAAAAAGAGTGAAACTGCCTAGCGGTCAGGGGGGGGGAGAGCCTCACTAGGGGAACTTTAACGGAAACATCCGAGGAGCAGAAGGACCATTGTAGGAAAGGAGGTCATCGGAGAGGACAAACTTTTGTACACACCCTTTCTCAGGTGTCGGCAAAAATCAGGAAAGGGGTCAGACACTACAAGAAAAGGTGAGCAGGAAGGGGCACGGAGTAACATGGAAAACCGCCTAGGGGGAAGTCCGTAAGGGAGAAAAAAAAGAACGTATAAATAAACAAAAGGGGGGGGAAACCTGAAAGGAGTTGCGGGAAAGAAAGAGACGTGGCAAAAGGAAAACCGCTAGGGGGGGAAATCGATGCTGGCCCTCAATCGTATAAGGCCTCACTAGACTGAAATAAGGGAAGTTCAAGAGGGAGAAGACACTGAGCCGGGAATCAAGAAAAGGAAAACCTTCACCGAAGCTTGGAAGAGTAAGGAAAAAGAGTTTGAGAATGATCAAGAAAAGGCAAAAGAAGGGGAGAAGCCTGGCATTAGGAAAAGGTCCCGTGGGAAGGGAAAAGAAAATTCAGGTTCCGGTCGATCGGTACGAACTCGGGAGAAAAAACCTATAGCATAAAAGAAAAGGCTTTTCTGGTGCACGGAAAATCCGGCTCGAGAGAAGAAAGGTATTAAAGTCATTACGAAGGAACTAGTACTTCCTGTCAACAGAAAAAGTGCGCCGAAAATCAGGGAACCAAAAGAAAAAGAGGCGAAATCTCGTGAAAAAGTCCACAAAACCGAACACCTTCGGCGGAACAGGGGGGGGGAAAATCTGGAGGGAGGAGGAAGGACCTCTCCTGACGGGAAAGTTACAAAAGAGAAAAGGAAGGTGCTCAAGGGGGATTTTCAAAGCGCAGGACTGAAAAGGCTAAACAAACGTAGGAGGAAAAATAGATAGAGGGGAGCCAAGAAAAAAACCCCCAGGGGAAAAAGCATCAAATTAAGAGCTCGGGCAAGCAGGAAGGCGGGGGGGGGTCAGGAGCGAACCGCCAAATATCCTGGTTTCCCAGCAGAAAGTTCTGTAAGGAAGGAATCTATCGGTCAGGGAAAGAAAAAAATCTCCTGAGAAAAAAGGAGGGGGATCCTAAGGTGGATCTGAAAAGCGTTTCACGGGAAAAGGAAAGCCATCCGCCAGTTCTTACTGGGGAAGATTAATATTCGCAGGGGGGGGGGGAAGGAAATCTAAAAACCAGAAGGAATAAGCAAAAAAAAAAGGTTGGATGTATTTATCGAGAGGGGGCCTAACTGATAGGGACCATGAAAAATGGGTAAATCATCAGGAAGGGAACTAAACCTGAAAAAGAAAAAAAACCTTCCTGCCTCCTTTTGAGGGGAGGGGAAGGGAGGGGTCTCTCAAAAAAACCCGGGGAAACGCCGCAAAAGGGCTTGATCTCCGGAAACTGGTTCCACCTTAGGGGTCCCGCTTCAAGTGGAAAGAAGATTTAAAAAGAGGGGGTGCTTACCGCCACAGACGCGAGAGGGGGTGCGGGAAGGAGATACCGAGGGCACGTTGTTTGCAAAAAAAACGAAACTTCCACCGGAGAAGGAAAAAGAAAACCCACTCAAGGGGAAAAAAAGGGGCAGCTTGGGGGAGGATGCGCCTGCGAAAGGGGGTCCACTATTCTGTGGCGACATCGGGAAAAAGAAAAATCTACTGGTGAAGACTGAGAGCTGCGATGGGGGGAAATCCAAAGAGGCTGGGAAAAAGGGGGAAGAATTAATGAGCCGCGTGGAACACAGCGTCTCAGACGGGGGAAGAAAAACCGTGGAGGACGTCGGAAAGGGAAGGTAAAAAGAAAAGAGCCGGAGATTTGGCCAAAAGGGGTCTTCAACGCGCGGAAGAAAAGTCATAAAAAAGAAAAAGTTTTGGAAAAAGGGGCTCGTCCAGGTCGACGCGCAGGCAGAGGGGTATCGGGGGGGGGAAGGGGGAGGGGAAGGTGGGGACGAACGTTATGCCCTAAGAAAGGAACTATATAACCCGGAGGAAGGGTTTCCTTCAGGGTCCTTAAGAGGGGAGGAGGGGTGTTGGGAAAAGAAACAGACTGGGCAAGGGGGGGTAACTACTAGGAGCCCGGTTAAATAGGAGGGAGGCGACGAAACCAGAGGGGGAAAGGGAATAAAATGCTATACATGGACCGGGGGTCGAAAATAATAAAAAAAATTTTAGAAGATAGACAAGGTCCACTGGGCTGGGGGAGAGTCCGGAGCAAGTTTCCGGAAAAGCATCTGGAGGAAACCATATGGGAGAAAAAAGGAAGAGGGAGTACGGAAAAAAAAGGGGGGACAGAGAGTGAAAAGAAAGAAAAAGGTTGCAACTTTTCAAAATAAGCCATCTGCAGGAAAATGAAAGTTGAGGAAGGGGGGATGGGAAGGTCTACAGTTTCGGAGGTTCGGGATTGGGGGAAAAAGGGGGAGAACAGGGGGAAGAACAGTAGACTACGCGCTATTGGCGTCGCCAAGAGGGCCTAGGAGGGCTCTCCAGAAGGGGAAAAGAAGTGATGAGAAAAAGAGTGCTCCAGGTTCCGGAAGGTAGAGGCGAAACCCAGGTTTATCCCAGCCAGACTTCTTGGGAAAAGAGAATGATCTCTGAACGAAAAAACACAAAGGGAGTCCGATGAACGGGAAAAAGCGTAACACCGAGGGAAGAGGACGAGGCTGGTGTACGTCGAAAAAAAAGACTGACGGAGGGGGGGGTTCGAAAGGGGAAAGAGGAGTCTAGAGCGTAACAGAAGGGAAAGTTGGCTGAAAGGGTCACTTGGGGAGGGTTGGATCGCGCCAGGAGATAAATGAAAGTAACTTTCTAAAAGAATAAAGGGGGCCGGTTGGAATTCGAAGGGGGCGGTTACTTTCGTATGTGCTAAAAGCAAGAGGGAAGGTGTTTGGGGGGATGGGAGTGGAAGGGGGAAGGGGGGGTAAAGCATGCCTAAGGGAGAGAAAATTTCCAGTGCGGCTTCCACAGGAAAAAAAGGAGGTTTCAAAAAGGGAGAAGTCTTGGGAGGGAGAAAGGAATATAGTCAGGTAATTGGGAAAAAAGAGAGGAGACGAGCCCCCAGGGGAGGGGGGAAGGGTGGCAAAAAAGGGGCATTAACAATAAAGGAAAGGGTCGGTGGGTAAGGGAAGTAGGGGTATGGACGGGGGGTCTTCAGGAAAGTCGGTCGTATCCAGGGGGAGGGTTTTGCGGGAACTCAAAAACAATAATGGTAGGGGGAAGGGAACGGTAAAAAGGGAGGGAGTGAGGGGTGCATTTGGATTTCTACCGGGGGGTTTTGCAGGGAAAAAAGAAGAAATCTGGTGGGAAGGAGTTTAGGAGAGTGAAGGCGAATTTTTGGGGAGGGAGGGGGGTAAACTCCTGGTGTTCGTGCTTGGGAGCGGGAAAGAAGGAATTGTGCAGGGGGAGGGGTTTTGACGACTGGGGATTGACGCGTTTGTGGAAAAGTGTGTTGGAAAATGATTCGTGGCGGAGTTTTTGGAAGGTTCAGAATGAGGAGAGGGGTTGGAAGGAGGAAATTTGGGGAGAAGGGGGCATCTAGAACAAAAAAACGGAGGGAAGCAAGCTTCCCCCCTCGAAGCCGGACCCCACAGGAAAAGTGCCAAAAATGGTGAAAAAGGAAAGCGCAAGAAAGTGAGTGAAAATCATCGGACCCCAAAACAATCCGGGGAAAAATTGCTTACAAGGGCCCATCGAACAAAGAGAAGAAATGTAAAAAAAAAGAAGGGACAAAAGCAAGGAGAGAAACCAAAAAAAAAAGTTTCCCGGGCCTGCAAAAAAAAAAAAAAAGCACACCAAAGATCACGTCCAAAAAAGAACCTCAAGAGTTTAAAGGAAATCAACCAAAACCCTCTGGAGGCCTTGGGAAGCCAGAAACCCTTTCTAAAAAAAGGGCTACTTCAAAGGAAACGAGGCCACAACCGCCAAACACCCTAGGAAAATTACAAAAAGGGAAAAGGTGCCGTCCCAACTTCTTCTCCCCTAAAATGGGGAACCTCTGTAAAGGAGAAGAGAAAGTACCCCACCGAAGAAGGAGAGGAAAGAACCTCGAATGAGGAAAAAAGAAAAAACCTGGAAAAAACGTAATTGGGGAAAAAAAGTTACGGGAGGTTCTCTCCGGTTCTATGAAAGAACGATCGTTACCTGGGAAAAAGCTTCGGAACATCTACAATATTAAGAGAAGGACAATAGGAGGGAAAAAAAATCAAAAAAAGTCCTAAGAAAGGAAGTCCCGAATCCCGGAAGGTTTCTTATGAAAGGAAATTTACGGGTCCTGGAGAGAAGGCTCATAGAAAAAAATCCCTTGCAAAATGGAAGGCCGTGACCGGAAAGCTCTTCCATGTAACGGCGTCGAAAAAAAACCCTAAAAAGAAGGAGGGATGCTCTCTCCGAAAAAAGGGAATAGACCAGGGGGGGGGGGGGAAATGGAGAAAAGAAAGGGAGGATGGAACGGAATCGAAAGAGAGAAGACAGAGGCCTTCGCTAATTCCGAAAGGAAAAAAGTCTTCTGGAAAGAGTTTCCCACAAAAGTTCCTAGAAAGAAGGGACAGTAAACCCAAAAGGGGACCTGAGAGAGGAAATGGGAATTTCTTCGACACCAAAACCAATAGGATTTCATTTGGGGGAGGAAGCTCCGAGCGAAAGGGAGAGATGTAAAAAAAGGAGGAAGGTTTCTTGTAAAGAAGGGAGAAACCGTAGAAAAGAAACAGTATGAAAGAAAAAGAAAGTGCATCAGGTGGTCTTTATTCTGAACAGAGGAAAGAGTCCTGGGAAAAGGAGACTTCGAGGAAATGCATTAGCAAAAGGGGAAAAAACCCATAACTGGGGGGAGACTGGAAGGGCGAGAAGGGCCAAGGGGAGCGCCCACTCCTAAGGGAAAGCAACAAAAAAGCAGGGGGAGGAACTTGGGAGGACCTGACGCTGGGGTGGGTATCGGGACATAACCGGGGGGGAAAAAGAATGTCAGAGAAAGGGTGTGGGAGGGAAACATCTTGGTAAGGGTCTGGAAGCAGCTACCGGGTCGAAAAAGAATCAAAATTAGCCGTCCTCAGCGTAAAAAAGGGGTGCCACAAAAAAGAAAAGAGCATTCCTGGAACTGCCGCAAAGAAAAGACTAGAGAAGAAGACTGGGGAAGGCTGCCAAGAAAGGAGCCTCCGGTAAACTTCAAAAATAACAAGCTGCACTTCGCTTGAGAGGAGGGGAAAGGCTACCAAGTTGGAGAAAAAAGGGCCTAGAGAAAGGAGCGTAGCCGGGGGAAAAAACCGTCGGAGAAGAGAAAAAGACGATCTGCTCCTCGACGTCGAAACGGGAGGGAGTTTAAAGGGAGGAAAGCCGTACGTAACCGGGGGGAGAAGGGGATGACCACCACGAAGAAGGTTCCACCCGGACGGAAGGAATGAGGAGAGCCTTGATAGGGGGGGGGAGGGAAGAGCAATAATGGAAGCGAAATCTTTTTAAGTCCGAGGAAATGGAAAGGAAGGCGGATTACCAGAGATTGGTACTGAGGGAGGAGGGGGGATGGGGGCTGCTGTGGAATACCCATCACGGAAGAAAATGGGAAAGTTTGGGGGGGAGGGGAACGCGGCCGAAAACTTCCCGACTCTTGCTATCAAGAAGGAAAGGAGTTCTGGGAAGGAAAAGCCTTCTCGCAGGGGAGAAAAGAAAGGCACCATACGCGCAGGTTGGAAGGAAATCACAAAGAAGGGAAAGGAAAGAAGCAGAGC